>ENA-OPZZ01000324-OPZZ01000324.1-human-gut-metagenome-genome-assembly--contig:-NODE-324-length-38818-cov-7.305730_pt1 | contig 38818 bp, 56 predicted proteins | sample MGYA00242487_ERZ504511 | MGnify/ENA primary metagenome ERZ504511 (study PRJEB26092, sample SAMD00036241) | human gut metagenome | host: Homo sapiens | study: EMG produced TPA metagenomics assembly of... | reverse complement strand
AGTTTGTGCAAGCACAAAACCGCCTCGTTTTTCATACATCGGTACCAGACAATTTTATGTCTTCACAAATTGTAAAAATTATACTACATAATCCAAGGATTTTCAACGGATATTTTTGTTTTTTTATGAATACTGCCAAAATATTACAATCTTGTGTAATCTCGGGTCATCGATGTACTGGTACTTCACCTGCGATAATCCATAGTAATCCGCCAGATTCTGCGCTGCTTTTGCAAGTTCTTTCTGGAAAATGTCATCGTGCGCCTGACTGTAGACGGATGTATCTGCGAATTTAAAAATTGTAGCACTTTTCTTCGCCCAGATAGCCTGGTTCATGGCTTCCAGTACCTTCTTGGCATCATACTTTGTGTAATACATTCCGTTTACCACGTAATAATTGCAATCCATCTTGCTGCACTCTGGCATCTGTGTATCCTTATCCAGAATATGTGTCTGAAATAACTGCGTATCATCACAACACAGATAATCATAGCTGATATTTGCCTTATTACCAGAAGCCTCTGCATCTTGACCTGAATTTTGCTCTGCATCCCGGGATGTATCTTCTCCTTCTTCCTGTTGGAACACCGGATCTCCCCAGGTTGTGTCGACATAATAATAATCGCCGTTACATTTCACCAGATTCCACGCATGGCTTCCGCCTTCCGTCGTCTTTCCCGTCACATAAGTACAGAACACGCCAAGCCGTTCCAACAAATACTGCGTTGCTTTCGAATATCCAGCACATACAGATTTCTGATTGACAAATACGCTGTAGATGTTCTGATTATCCGGCGCGCTCTCATCATACTCTACTTCATCTACGATTTTTTCATATACATAGAGAATTTTGTGATAGTCATCTGCATCGGCATCCAGATCTGCCAGCCACTTCTCTGCCGCCTGCATAATCGCGGTCTGCATCTTCTGGCTTTCTTCTGCTGTGTAAAAATATTTCGGTTTCAGGACGGTATAACTTTCTGTTCCTTTATGAGTCGTAGCCGTTGCTGTCCCGTCACACCAGAAGATGTCCGGCTGATCCTTCATCAGCTTCTGAAAAATCTGATTTGTCTCATCTACATCCGCGTTATGTACATAAATTTCCTCCGTGTGGTTTCTGACACCTTCCAGAATTTCCTGATAGACCTGCCTTTGTTCAGTCGGCAACTGCTGATAATAATATTTCTCCGTGTTCTCTTCTTCCGTTATGGATACTTTCTGATAAGGAATATCTTGTTTTTTATTTGAACCAAATTGTTCAAGTTCCAGGTATCCGCCCCTTTCTGCTGCTGCGGTTCCAAGAAAGAGAATACATGTCAGAATCAGGATGATTAATTTCTTTTTTCTTCTTTTTCTATATATCCGTAAACACCTTCTTTTCATGCTCTGTTCTACGCTCCTGTTTCTGTTATTTTTAAGATGTTCCATACTTTGTGTAACAATCTGTCTCTTTTATTTCCTGTATCTTCACATTTTTCTTATTTTTGCATACTCTGTCAGTAACAGAGTCTTAAAAGAGGTCCTATTTTATGAACGGAACGACTCCAACCACTCAGGATACTCCCGACAAAGGCCGTCTGCAGATTAATCTCGTATCTGACATCTCTGCCTATCCGATTCAGGGGGCTCAGATTTCCATCTTCTACACGGGTGTTCCAGAAGCTCAGTTAGAACAACTTACTACCGACAGTTCCGGGCAGACCGATACGATTGATCTTGCGGCACCACCGTTAGAATACAGCCTGAATCCAGAAAATGAAGTCCAGCCATATTCCGAATATACCATGCAGATCACCGCCGAAGGCTTCGAGTCGGTCAGTATTGCCGGTGCTGAAATTCTCGCCGATGTCACTGCCATTCAGAATGTCAGCATGAAACCAATCGACACTCCCGAAGACGAGGAAACCGTATTCGTCATTCCGGCTCATACATTATATGCCACCTATCCGCCTAAGATTCCCGAAGACGAGATCCAGCCGACCTTCGAATCCGGAGAGATTGTCTTAAGCCGCGTCGTGGTCCCGGAATACATCGTAGTTCATGATGGAAGTCCACGCGACTCCACTGCCAAAAACTATTATGTGAAGTATAAGGATTATATCAAAAATGTAGCTTCCAGTGAAATCTATGCGACCTGGCCGGAGGATACCATCCGGGCAAACGTACTGGCAATCATGTCTTTTACTCTGAACCGGGTATATACAGAATTTTACCGGAACCGCGGATATGATTTTACGATCACTTCTTCAACCGCATTTGATCACAAATGGATTCCGGAACGGAATATCTATGATACGATCTCTGTGATAGTGGATGAATTGTTTGCCGATTATCTTTCCAGACCAAATGTCAAGCAGCCGATACTGACGCAGTATTGTGACGGACGGCAGGTACAATGTCCGAATTGGTTGACCTTTTTGCTATAACCTATAAAGTGGATTTTTACCTATTTATATGCTACATTTTAGCAAAAATCATCTAAATTGAATAGCCTCGATACGTAATTCCTGTCCTACAGTTCCGAGAGTAGCTACTCCATCGGCTCTTGTCCAGTCTGTCCATCCGGAGCTCTGGATATGAACACGGTATTCGAAGTCGCCTTCGAAACATAAGCACTCGATACGTTTCTTTTCGCCAACAGTTCCGATAATCGTGTCTTTGGTGATCATGCCGTAATCCACCCAGCCTTTGCTCTGGATGTGAGCTTTCGCCTTAATGGTCTTTCCGTATGGGTTGATCCGGATTGCCTCCAGACGTAATGCATGACCGGTGATACCGATCACATTCTCTGCGGCTTTTGGTGATAACCATCCTTTGCTCTGCACATGTGGTTCAACGCTGAACATAGATTTCTTAATCTCCAGTGCTTCCATCTGCAGTCCTTTTCCGCTCGTACCAGCCCACTCTCCGTTGTTGGCCCATTCTGACCATCCAATACTCTTCTGGTGGACTCTGTACAGGTAGAAAGATTCCTTTCCGGTGATCCGGATTGCTTCCAGTCTTCTGTTCTGTCCGGTGGTTCCGATAATCGTATCTTTGGTAATGTTCTTGTATTCTTTGTTTCCGATTCCTTTCATATGGACAACAACATCTGTTTCTCCGACCGGCTGGATGTGCAGTGCTTCGATCCGGCGATTCTGGTTTGTTGAACCGACCATTAATCCGTCAGACTGCCAAGCTCCCCAGCCAGCACTTCTCATGTGTGCCTGGTATGAAATTGTACCGAACTTATCCGTCTTGCTCTGGAATACTCCACCCGACTTGATTTTTCCATCGACAGGTTCTGTCTTCTTGGCTGATGCTACTGGTGCCGCAGATGTGATCCCGAATGCTTTAAGGATTCCTCTCGCAAGATCGTCGATCTTGGAATTGAATTTGTTGAGATCTCCCTGGTTTGTAATGAATCCATTTTCCAGAAGTCTGTAGCTGTAACCTTTTGCAGCTGCGCGATTGACGTTGGCAAGATGCGCTCTGCCTACAATCTTATTTGCTCTTCCAGGGAAGAATGTTCCGATGAAGTTGGCGAGTGCCGTGTCGTACTGATCAGGATTGTATCCTTCTTTAATGATTACGTGCCCGCCTTTTGCTGTTGATGCTCCACTGTCCATGTGAAGCTCCAGAATCTGATAGCTTTTTGGAATATTCAGCGAGCTGATACCTTTGTCGGCGTACCAGTTCCGACTCACGTCTCCCAGAGTAACATTACTTCCTCCATACGCTACAATTCGTCTTGCAAGTGCCCGAACTCTCTCTGCCTCTGTATAGCCGTATCCCACTGCTCCACTGTCACCGGCTCCGTGACCGGCTATTAAAAATAAATGTGCCATAATTGCTCCTTTCTGTGCGACGTCGCACACACTATATAATATGTTAGAGGACGATTATTCGCCCTCTGTATCCTCTTCTGTATCTTTATCTCTTAACTGTATTAATACATCTTTCAGCTTGTCCGGAATTGGTACGAATACTGCTGCATTTTCCAATAAACTCAATGCCTCATTGCAAATATAGAACATGATTACAACTTCTCTTAACGGGATTGTATTCCCGATTAATTCTTGGATGGAAAAAGACACGGCAATTACAATAAACATTACAATCTTTTTCAGCAGTCCCTTGAATCCGGTTTCCGATGACAGCTTTTTCGTATAAATACCTTTGATCACTCCTGTTATGTAATCCACCACTGCCAGGAACACGATTGTCTTTAAAAGCACGTCCCATCCACCAAGCCAGTATGACAGGACGCCTCCGATCAGACCGAACACTACACTGATCCAATTAAAAATTTTATCCATTTTCTTCATATACCTCACTCTTTCTTAATTTTGCGTATAAAAATAAGACCTTACGGTCTTGCTCTGATTTCCATGTATTCACCTCTTTGCATAGAAAAAGAGAGGTGTTAACCTCTCTTGTCTTTCTTTTTCTTCTTTTCTTCAAGCAACGGATTTATAATAAAAATTCTCGTTGCACCCAACATTGCTATTATACAAACTACAACAAATACATTTATTTTCACTATTCCCAAAAACACATCATACATATTTTTTGTTGTAAGTTCAAATGTAATATTAGCATTAACTGTGATTAAAGCAAATATTGCAACAAATACAGCAATAATCGATATTATATTTGCATACAAACCATTAATATTTTTACTTACTTCATCGTACTTTTCTTCTAAATCGTCATATATATCTTTTGCGTTTGTAGTTTCTTTAGTTACTACTTTATGCATATGTTTTATATCTTCATTTGTCGTATCTTCCTCTATAGAATAATATGTTTTCCCACTATTTTTTGCCTTGAACGAATATACTACTTTCTTATCGATTAAATCATCGAGACAAATCCGACAGGTAGCTTCTGTTATACCCACCTCCCTAGAAATAGTTGTCAATGTCATTGCCGGCCACATCTCTAACAGATGTCAAATTTCTTTACTTATATCCCTGCTCATTTTTATACTCACTCTCCTTCCACATCCATTATAGTGTCCTTAATGTTCCTTCTGTAATCCCCGCAATCACAGTGCTAGCCACCTGACTAAATATGTCAATCAACATAGGGAGCCCCTTATCGCGAGCAATTTCCTTCGTTTTATTCCAAACTGTATCATTTCTAAATTTTTCAAGCGTATCATATCCTTCGTTTGTCAAATTTCCAATACTAAGCATAGTCGAACCAGTAACATATTGTTTTGCATTAATATTTCGGATTAACCCTGCCTCCTTCATTAATAATAAATGTTCCGCTATAACCTTATCATCATAACCATCTATTCTAATTTTTGAGAAATTTATTGAGCCGGCACCGGGTTCATATACTTCTTCAACCTTAATTAGCAAATTTCTAATCAAATCCATATCTCTTTTCACGAAAAGCTCCTCCTTGTCCATATAATATTTTTCTATCATTATAAGGCATTGATAAGCTTTTTGCAATTATATGCAAATATTCATTTCTAATCGATTATCTTGCATATAGTCTCGTGATACCTCCGTTGTTATATATCTTGATCTTGTTGCTACCAAGATAAGATATACCGCCGTTGTATGTACTGGAGTAAAATGCCTGATGTGTTCCGGATCCGTGATCGATGCCGGAATGACTCGTTAATACACTTGCTGGTACAATTGTGCTTCCAAGTTCTCTATAATAGTTTCCGTTCGTACTACTTGCCAAGCCACAGGTTATCAGGAACTCGGAATATTGCGATACGTCTACGGTGATTGTGGAGTTGCCTACAGTTGCCTGGTTTTTTAATCGTGTCCAAGCTTTATTTGCCTTGTTACTTACCTTTGTAAATAAAGCGGTCATACTCTCGCCGTTCACATACGTATCCATATCATTAACTACTACGGACGGTACAGATGCTGAACCACTTTCATGTGATGCCTTCGTTGAAATTCTAGTAGATGCATTTCTAAGATACATTTCCTCACTATCCACACCTATTTCCAGATTACATATAAATACTTTTGCGCAATCGACACCCTCTCCTAATCGAATCTCGTCACCTTTGAAGGATGCAAGTTCTTCAGTCCCCTTCCTAACTTGTACACTGGTTCCATCTATAAACACATTGAATCCAGCAGCATTACCGATCGTAGCGGTTGGAGCATATACTGGTTCTGATGCTACTCTCCAGTTTGCTCCGTCATACGTGAAGGTTACGGTTGCTCCGTCGGTCCAATATACATCCCGGACACCTTGGATATACATTGCTTTTGTACCTGTACCAGCAATATTAAGTGTTGGACTGGATACAGTGTTTGCGTAAGTAAATTTAACAGCTACTGTTGCTCCGGCTTTGAGAGATAATGTTCCAGCCGCCAAACTTGCAACTTTCGCTACAGTTCCGGCTGCGGTATCGCATGTCGCATAGAGCATTTGTCCGTCTTTACCAGCTGCCCCTGTCTGCCCTTGAGGACCAGTTGGTCCCTGTCGGTTCTTGCAGGTCCTGTATCACCTTTTGCTCCCTGTGGTCCTTGAGGTCCTGTTGCTCCGGTGGCACCTGTCTCTCCTGTTGGACCGGGGATACCCTGTTCACCTTTCTCACCTTGTAACCCCTGCAAGCCTTGTGATCCTTGTTCACCTTGTGGGCCCTGGGGACCTTGAAATTTACTCCACCGATACTTTGTCGGATCTTCAGAATCAGCTTTTTCAAAATCTGCATACTGTCCCATATATGTTTTCCCGACAGTATCTGTTGTCGAAAATCCAGTTTTTCCATCCGCACTGGTCGCATAAGCAAAATGCACATAACTCGTCTCGCCGTTCTCTCCATTTTTCCCTGGAATTCCATCTGCACCATCTTCGCCGTTGTCGCCTTGGAATTTTCCCCACGTATATTTCGATGGATCTGTACTGTCATCCAGTTCATAATCTGCATAAGTTCCAATATATTTGTTTGGTGTTTCCGTCATGTCACTGTATGATGTCGGGTTCGGTACCGCCGAATATTTCATATGGAAATATGTTGTTTTACCATCTTTACCCGCTGTTCCCGGAATGCCCTGCTCACCTTTTATCTTTACCCATGTGTACTGCGTCGGATCGGAAAGATCAGCTTCTTTCGCAAGCCGGTTCGTAGCGATTCCGAGATAATCTTTTCCGTAAGCATTGGCCGAAATTCCCGTTCCATTTTCATCATCTGCAAAGGCTGTCCATGTATAAAAATTACGATTCTTAGCGATCTTCTCAAATCGCTCTGCCAACTCCATAACTTTTGCATCAATACCGCTTCCCTGTCTTACATAATCCCCTAGCTCTGCTTCTTTTGTATCGTTCGATTCTGACATCTCTAATTTCAACAGTCTTGCAGTAAGATATATATTATCGTCATCATCAACAAGGGATACCGTGTCACCTACCTTCACCCCATCTGGAAGATATAACAACTCTACCTCATAGGTAACAGCTTCATCACAGATCTTCTTAAGACTGGATACGGCTCGATTGCACAATTCAGATTTCGATGTCGTATCGTATGTAAAGGATTTTACGATATGTCCAACATCATTCTTATTCTTTTCTGTCTTAATCTGATACCGACTCCACTTTTCCAGTGCTTTCCGGGATTTCACATAGGATCCTTCTACATAAAAATCTCCGTCATCATACTTATAACCATTTAATGTAATCGGTTTTTCTGATCCTTCCGGTGTTCCGCCGGTACAGCGGTATGCTGTTGCAAGATCTGCGATAGAAGTCTTGATTCGAAATCCGCTAACCTCTTTGCCAACAGTCAAGGTAACACCCGAATCATTCCCCCTATTCTTATACACATTTATGTATTTTTCGGTCACAGTCATATTCTCGACTTTGAAGCCAAATCCAATCTCAGCGTTGTCAAACTGTGTAGCTACACTCAGTAATCTCTTTGTCGCTGTGTCTTCACCGTCCCAGGACAACTTTCTTGTAAGATTACTTACCTCATTGATTCCGATTTCAAATCCGGAATCATACGCAAATTTATTAATGTAATAGGCAATGTTATAAGCTTTATCTGCAGCGTACGCTCCGGCCACCTCATTCAACAGATCCAGTCCCGCATCTTCAGCATAGATGGATGCATCCTTTTGAATCGGATCTATCGTCGAATCAATAATCGTATATACTTCCACTTCACTGTTGTCTGCACCCTGTTTTAGGATGAAATTTCCGACTGCAGCAAGCTTCTTCACATCAACTTCCTGTTCTTCGTCCTCATCCGGATTTACAAAATTGTAATCCAAATTGCATTCAAAGATTGCCGCACCTTCGGATATTTCTTCTGTCTTTTTATCATTTGTAATCATTAGTCCCTTCGGCAGTCCGGTAGATGCTGATCCAAGAATGTTCATTGCCCTGTCAGCAAAATATATGATCACAAGAACACCTCCCTGTACTTCATTTTAAACGTCGGTTTCTTCGCCCAGCTGGAGCACAAGCATTGAACCTGATTAACTCCCGGCTTCAAGCAAAATGTTTCCCAGTCATTCCCAAGAGCTCCCAGATCCGGCTTTGGCAGACCATTCATCCGAATTGATCCATCTGAACAATTTGCAATCAAACTGCAGTCCTGCGCAAATTTATTCGGTACATCTCTCCATTTTTCTACATGTAACTTCTGAAAATAAAAAGCATTGATCCCGTTGTATGTAAGATACTTATTCCCTGATCTTGTTCCTCTCTGCTTAATCGCAATCTGAATCTTGGCACATTTCATATCCGCTATTTCCGGAATATTGAAGCTCGGATAACTGCCATTATAGAAAAATGTAAGTTTACTGCCTTCTTTTCTAAGATCACAATGTCCCCAGTTCCAGTACCACGGATTTTGCTTCCGCAGATGACTTGTCATATAAGTGTACGTTTTCAGCACACGTCCCGCCTGCTGATCGGTACTCTTCTTGTTCGGATTGTAGCAGACTAGATCATAATGTCCTGTATTTCCGCTCATATCCGATTTATACCAGTTCACACCGGCAATAAGCTTATCGTCCGCTGTCAGGTAGTTAATACACATTTCTCCGGTCTGTCCCATCAATCCAGCATAAAACAGGATATGGAAATAAGAATAAAAGTTCTGACACCCTTCCTGATCACCGGTTGAGTCCGCCGGAAGAATGATGGTTCTGAGTCCACCGTTTGCGCGGCCAACCTGTTGCCCTGCAGACTTCAAAGAGAGGAACTTGGTATTAAACCATGTTGATGTTCCGAGGGATCCTTTTGCTCCGTAGAAAGGATGCATAAAATCCGTTCCAGATGTATCATCCGGTGCATTGAAAAAGTCCTGAAGCGTAGCCAATGTCTCATTTTCTTTGTACGTCTCCCCATCTTCCTCTTCGATGTTTCCGAACTGTAAAATATGTTTATCCTGATCAACGAATCCGACAAATCCATTCTCTCCATTTTCCATCACTGCTTCGAACGTTGGATGTGCTTTATACGTTCCTTTATAATCAACAACAAATGTTGTCCCGTCATCTGCAGTTGGCGCAACCTCGTACTCTTCTACGGAATATTTAAATGGATCTGAGCAATAGAACTCAATTTCTGCAGTGATCGCATTCCTGCCATGCGGCACATCGCCGGCATTCACCTTCGTTCCAACATAATACTTATCCGGTTCGTCCAAGAAGATCAGCTTCGCTTCTGCCACATCAAGTAATGAATTCAATTTGTTATAAGCATTCCGGAATTCCGCATTACTCTTAGCGATCAGCTGATACCCGACAGTGATCGTTCTCGGCTTATACCGTTTTCTTCGATATCTGGATCCATCCATAATCTCCGTATCCAAATCTGTAATTTCTGTTTCGATCATCTCCCGGCCGGACACATATAGTGTCCGATATCCGGGGATTACATTTTCAAAATAGACTCCGTTAAAATTGAGAGCTTCGGAGGGCAGTATCTGCTCTTCCTGTCTCTCTGTAGTGTCTACAAATTTATACATATCTGCCCTCCTTATCTCATGCCTTTCTTTCGAAGATCTCTTTTCTGCTGCTGTTCAATTTCTTCTTTGGTGTATTTCGCCGTTGCCTTTGCCACCTGCCGGCCATCTACTTCGACAGGGATGTAAATGGTATAAGTTTCATTTCTGGTGTATTCATAATCATCATTCAAATCATCGATACTTGTTCGAATATTCATGCCAATATCCGGTATTGTTGCCAGCTCTGGTATTTGAACCAGCTGCGCTGCAGCTTTTCTTGCGAGTTTAACTTTTCCTAATATTGCATTAACCCATCCAATGCCAAAATAACTACCTAATTTGTCAGACACCCTTGACGGACTGTGAATCTGCGCCTTCGCCCTAATTGCCGCCTCTGCTGCAGCTGCCAACTGCGCTGCGACAGATCTTACACGTCCGACCTGACTCGCCATACCATTTGCAAGACCAGCGCCTATATACACACCACAGCTGTATGAACCGGATCCGGCTGATCGCATTGCCACTACCGTGGATGCAGACATGGATCTTGCTGTGGATACTGCCCGGTTCATTCCATTGCGGACTCCGTTATTGAAGTTGTTTCCAACAGCATTCCCGGAGCTCCTTGCTTTTCCTTCTGCGTTTGAAAATTGTCTTACCAATGTATTAACTGCCGACTTTGCTCTACTTCCCAACGCATCCAATCCGGAATTTACCACATTTACACTGGCTCGCATACTCGTGAGCGAGCTTTGGGCGCTTTTGGCATTGCCGGCAATTGATTTCATACTTGAATTAACAGACTTTAATGCTACCACCATCGCAAGCGTGCCAGCTGCGCCACCAGCCATAGCAGCTCCAAATGCAACCACCGCAACAGCTGATGCGCCCATTCCGGCTGCAAGACCTAAGGATAATGCTGTTAAGGCTGTCAGTGCTCCTACTGTTGCTAAAGTTCCGGATGATACAGCAGGGAATGCAGCTCCCATCAATAGAAGTCCTGCCCCAGCTACCGTAAGACCGGCGCCAAGGGCCAGTGTTCCCGCTGCCAGAAGTAACACACCCGCTGCCGCAATCAGGACAGCTGCGCCAACTAATGTAAGCCCTGCACCTACCACTACAAGTCCTGCACCAAGGACGATGCATCCCGCTCCGGCTACTGTAGCCCCAGCGCCAAATACGATCATGCCTGCTCCGAGGGTTGCGATGCAAGCCGCTCCCTGAATTCCATATTGCACAATGGTCGGAAGCACACCTGCTACTATGGCAAGCCCAACACTCGCCAGCAGTGCTCCGGTTGAAACCAGTAATATAGCTACACCAAAGGCAACGAGACCTACTGCTCCGGCTGTCAATGCTGGTCCAAGTGCTGCTGCGCCAAGGGCAAGTCCGGCAATAGCCGCTACCATGCCAATCATACATCCTATAGCAAGTGGTCCCGCATTCGCCAGATTAACAGCCGCCAGTGATAATATAGCAATTCCCGCTGCCGCAATCAGGACAGCTGCACCAAAGGCAATGAATCCGGTTGCTCCGGCCGTCATAGCCGGCGCCACATTTTTGGCAACAACCATTAAGCCTGCCACTGCAACCGTCATGCCGATCAGTACTCCTGCTGCCAGTGGTCCAGCTTGTGCGATTTGCACGGCTGAATATGCCAAAAGGGAAAATCCTGCCGCTATCAATGCTACTCCCGCTCCGATCGCTACAAATGCTTTTGCTGATTCTAGGATAGTTCCTGATGATTCTTTACTTGCAGTGCCTACCGCTTTTTCACCCGCTGCTACGCCAAATAACTTACCTGCCAGTGTCGCTATTCCTTTTCCTGTCATGCTTACAATTGCGCCCGCAAAAGTTTTGACACCAGGGGCAACTGCACTGACTATTTTAAAGCCTTTAAAAGCAACATATAATTTCGGTAACAGTGTAATTGCTTTTGCCACTTCTTTATCATGATCTTTTAGAAAATCCGCAAATGTAGTCAATGCACCTGTTGCTGTTCCCATGCTTTCAGAGAAATTATCCACACTTTCCTTTTTTCCAAATGCTCCGGTAAGTTCCTGTACTTCGTCAATAATCGCACCAGCTGCCTCTCCAAAGGCTGTCCCTACCTCTTTTGCATCTGTTTTCAGCACGTTCCAGTATGGAGATATAAGTTCGATTGCTTTTGGAATTCCAACGGACAATTTGTCAAATCCCGCCTCCACCTTACCGGTCATCCCATTGATTGCATCAATCACTTTAGGCTTTGCGAAAGTATCATAAAGCTTCATCATCCCGCTTACTGCAGATGCCTCCATGTTACTCATAGCACCTTCAAACGTTGTTACGGACGTAGCTGCTTCTTTTGCCATATCAGTCATGCCGATATTATTGATGGCCTGTCCGAGCATATCTGCGGTAATTGCACCCTTTTCCATTGCTCCTTTGAAGTCGTTCCCTAATGTTGGATTCAGCTTAATCAGTTCTTTCCGTAAGCCTCCAGCAAGCTGCGGGCTGGCATTAATGATCTGATTCCAATCCTGCGCATGTAAAGCTCCTGCCGCCATTGCCTGTGAAACCGCAAGTGCTACCGAGGAATATTCCTTTGCGCCTCCGCCAAATACAGCAACCGCATTACCAACTGCTTCCGTCAACTTATCTGCATCTTTGATTCCATTTGCAGAAAACGCCCCAAATGTACTCATAACATCCTGCAGGGAGAATACGGTTTTATCTGCATATGTTTTTAATGTACCTGTTGCTCCGGCTATTCTCTGTATTTCCGCTTCGGAATACCCGGAAAATCTCATAGCTGCCTGCAACTTATACATGGAATCCGATGTTTCTATCGTCTCTTTCGACAAATCACTGACTGAATTTGTCACCAGCGACATCGCCTTTCCACCGATTGCAGCCATTGCACCAAATCCAAGACCGCCGGTGAGAGTAGTTTTCAGATTATTTGCATATCCCTGGCATGATTTCATAACGGACGAAAAGTTTTTGTCCTGCGCTGATAATATTGCTTTTACACTATACGATTCTGCCATCCTCTCACTCCTCTCTATTCAGCAGTTTGGTTATTCCAGTAAATCTGGATGGTTTCCTTCGATTCTTCATCTTTCTCAGTTCTTTATCAAAATCAAAGAACTGCCGGAATCTCTTGTAAACTGGTTTGGTCTTGCCTTTACCGGCTTTCTTTTCTGCCTTTACCGCAAAATTCAAAAATGCCTGACGATGTTCATGTAAACTCTCGTCAAGCATCCGAAGCTCTAAAGCCTCCATCATAAGTTCATATTCTGCCAATGTCAGCTGATCCACCTGTTTAAATGACGTGAAGCCAAAATACCGGAAGCAATTCCTTGCTACGGTCTTATATAGGTCTTCTTCTACAGCTCCTGAGCCTTCTTCTTCGCCATCTGTTCTTCGTACTCTTTCAAAATCTCTTTCACTGCTTTCTTGGTAGCATTTGCTTTCGATAAAAAATCTTTTGTTTTCTCCATGAGTTCATCGATGTCTACCTCTTCCGAATCAATGTAAGAATCTAACATTGTCTTTGTTACTCTTGGATTCTCTCCCTTATTTGCCAAATCTAACAGATCTACCAGCGCGTTCGGTTCCTGATCAACCACAACACTAGCGATCAGATACCTTGCTCCTATTTCTTTTGTGGTTCCCGGCATTCCCTGAACCGGAACTACGGTAAGCTTATTTGCTTCTCTTAAGAATCCCATTCCGAATTTAAACTGATATACTGTTCCATTGATTGTAAGTTCCATCATATTGTTTTATCTCCCTTCTGTGCGATGTCGCACATCAAAAAGAGGACGAATCTTCTCGTCCTCTTAAGCTCCTGTCTTCTGAGTGTCTGCAAATACATATGCTGCTACTTCCTGCTGTTCTGCAGTAACCGTTGCATAGCCATCTACGCCTTTTCCTTCCAGCCCAAATGTCAACGATAACTCAACATTATCCTCTGCATTGGATGTCTTATCAATTTCTGTAAGATATCCCTGGAAGTATTTTGTCTTAAACTTATTGCTCGAGCTTGCCTGTGGTTCTGCCAGATTTACCTCCCAGATTTCCATCTTTTCATCATCATCAAGCGCTGCTTCAAGTTCATCAATAAATTTATCTCCTTTTTTCAGAAGACTGGAAGCTGTGATTTCCACCTCTGCTGTCCCTGGAGTACGCACCGTTCCATCTTTTGTTGCTGTTGTATCAGCATCTTTTGACTTGGTACGCTCATTCTCGGTTGTAAATGCAAGTGCCGTTGCATCATGATCTTTCTCCGTACTCAGGATACGATACAGATACACAATCTTTTTACCTGGTACTACTTCCGCAAATAACTGCAGTCCAAATAACTTTCTGTTCTTCACTATTGTCATCTCCTAACTAAATTTAAATGCTACTTCTAGGATTCCCATAAGAAGTGGCTGTTTCATTGTATCATCCGGAAGGATTCTCTGTGTTGGTCTCTGCATATTCCAAGCATAATGTTCTGTATGTTCGATAGATCTGCAGATTTTCTTGATATCTGCCAAAATCCCCGACACTATTCCTCTCTGCCGTACATTATCATGCCAGACTTTCAACGTCAGATTAGTCTCGCCGATAATCTCGTTTTTTGTAGCCTGATCACTCTCTGAACAGTCTGCCAGATAAACAAAAGGATATGGCGTGTCTTTCGGCGGTAAAACCGTATCATACACACCAACCCCCGTATCCTTATATTTTTCTTTCAATGCCACCAAAACAGTACTGAACAATTCCTGCTGTGGATCCATGATTATCACCTCACAAGTTTTTTCATATCGGATTTGAATTTACCTTTCTGTTCATCGAATGCTGGCTTCAAATACGGTTGGGCATTCATAAATCTGGTTCCAAGTTCTACATATGCTCCATAGTTAGCCGTCGGTTCTATTTCCGCAGTCTTACCTCCATCTGTAATTTCCAAATCAATACTACGCATCAAATGACCGGTATCAACAGGTGCATTTTTCTGTGCCTTCTTCTGCATTTCTGAGCCATTTTTTCTCACTACTGTTCTAACAGCTGACAGATCCATATTTTTTGTCAATTTGGCTTCTAATTTATCAAAACCGATTACCTGTACTCCCATCACACCACCTCCGACACAACATACACCTGCTTCGTCCGAAGCTCCCTGCTGAAATCTACACCATATGTTTTTTTTCCTACTCGAATCCTGTCAAATGGCCGGTCATAATGATTCTGCAGGTGAATGGTAAGGCTGCCTTCCTTAATTCCGGAATAGACAAGCATCATCGTATTCGTACCGGTATCCATGACTGAGGCAGACTTCATATCTTCCGATATCGTGTCTTCTCCATAATTACCGGTAGCTGGATCATACTCTCCAGGGGTGAGTTTCTGGAAGTATATTGGTGTGTCATATCTCATAGGAATCTCACCTTACCTTTCTTTGATTCTTTCTGATCATCCAGATATGCCCGGATATCATCCATGTATCCCGCAAAATCATTTTCTGACCAAGAAAGGCTTTCTCCCTCAACACTGTGAGAGGAAAGTCCTTCCGAACCGATTCTGTTGAACCGTATGATTGACACATCTAGGATGATATAATTCATCTCTTCCGGAGGTTCCAATCCCCCGAGAAGAAAGCGCAGTCTTTGCTTGGTGGCCTTTAAAATCAGCAGTAATTTATTTTCCAAGGCTCCGTCTATTTCTTCCGGCAGTCCCAACAAGGCTTTCAGATCTTCAATCATACGATCCTCCTATTCTGCCGGCTCTTTATTTTCGGGCACCTTATTCTCAGATCTCTTCTTCCCGGCTTTTGGTGGTTTTTCTGCAATATCTGCACCAGCTGTATTGTCCGGATCTTCTTCCACAAGTTCAATCAATGGAGTGTGCTGCTTATTGTCGCTACCTGCCAGCTCCTTAAGCCTTTCTTCGCTGACATCTACTCCCTCACGAGGGAAGATATCTCCCTCGTTATAGGAATGATCGTTATCATGGAGATCAATAAAATGCTTGATTACCTTATACATACTTTTTTACCTCCTATGCTCCCGGATTAACCGTTACAGTCACATCACCGGAACGAACAGCTTTGTAGTTCTGATCACACTCGACCAGTGTGATATGGTGAGTTGCTGTCGAAGCAATCTCTGATTCACCGTCCCACTTAGACCAGTTCTTAACATCCATACCGTAAGTTACTGCTGTTGCAGCTGCAGCATCTTTGTATTTCCAGCAGTTTCTTGGTGACAGCAGCTGCTCTTTCACTGTCAGCTTTGTATCCCCTGCTTCTGATCCAGCCTCTGACGTTACGCTTAATGTTCCTAAGGTCTGTGTATCAGATTCGCCTACAGAAATGTATGCGATTGCATCTAAATATTCACAGAACAGACGTAAGCCCATGATTGCGTAGTTATCGGAAATCATACGGCTGTATGTTCCTTCTGAGTGGAATCCGATAAATCCTGTCTCTGAATCTGTTGTGAATCCAAGTCCAGCTTTAGCAAACTCTGAATCTCCCGGATCAACATAATATGCAATCATATTGTTGAGCGGTGTTGCAATTACAACATTCTGCGGGATCTCAGAAGTAACAAATACCACATCCGCTCCAAGGAAATTTGTCAGATACTTAAAGCCGAATGCTGTCTGCAGTGTAATATCTGCTGCACCGAGATACTTGTACACATCCAGAGTATTTACCCAAACAGCTACTCCGGTTGCCGTTCTCTTCATCTTCTGGAACTTAGCCACAACCTTTCCGATTGCCATTGCAACAGCCATCTGCCAAGTTGTTTCGTGTCCTGTAAGAGATCCGGCTTTTAACTGTGTGTAGAATTTATCAGTCACTACATTCTGCAGATCGGACTTGAACTCATCATCCGTATCCTGTACTGCCGCCTCATAACCTTTTTCCAAAATGGCTTCAAGAGATACGCCTTTACGATATTTTTCAATCTTGATCGTATCAAAAGGCTTTTCTTCTACTGTGTATCTGGACATCGGGATTTCTTCGCCTTCTCCAACATCCCCTGACTGCAGTTCACCTTTTACCGTTTTGGTATTTAATACCGAATTGTTTTCCTTTCTGATCATTCTGGTGATCCCCAGAATATCTAACAGTGCCTGCAGATTCTTTCCGAAAGATGTGACAAAGTCAATCTCTCTGGCTTTTACCTCGATCTGCACTTCTCCTGTCAGGTTATTCGGTGCTGCAAATACCTGCAGACCTAATCTTCTAATATCATGCATGTTTCATACTTCCTTTCTTACTGAAATAATGTGATGTTCTCAGCGATCAGCTTCTGTCTTTCTGACGGATTCTTCACTGCTAATATCTGTTCTTTTGTCATTGGTGGTTTATCTCCACCGTTACCGGCTTTTGGAGGTTTTCCTTTTAAGGCATCTTTCACTGCTTTCTGGACAGCTTCTTTGTACATAGTAGAAAAGGCTTCCACTGCCGCCTTGGTTCCATCTGCATCTTCTGCTACAAGATTCATAACCAGTTCATCTGGAATGTTGATATCCTCATCTGCCAGCATCTTGCGAGCTTCTTTCGCCATGTCCGATCTGGCATTCTGGCGCTGCATTTCTTTTAGAGCATCCTCCGCTTTCTTCGCCCTGTAGTTTGCTTTTTCCTCGTTGGTCATCTGAGCAAGCTTTTCTGCTTCTGATACCTTATCATCCGTCAGTGTCTTCCATTTGGTCTGTGCATTTGTCACAGCCGTATTAACAGCCTTCTGGACACGCCGGTCGAACTCAGACTGATTGCCTTCCAACTTCAGGAAATCATCAAATGACATTGTTGTGTTGCTGTTACTTCCAGGATCTCCTCCAGTTCCAGCACCGTCTCCTTCTCCGGATCCACCGCCGTCTCCTCCAGGCTCTGTAAATAACTGCAGGTTACTCATTGGAATTCTCCAGTGATTATTCATGTGTTTCATCTTATCTATCCTTTCCGCCCCGCCCCATTCATTTAAGCCCAGGTCGTTGCATCTTGAATGTGTAGTTTAACGACATCCCGGTCACATTAAGTTACATGATCCGGACATACTCCGGAAACTCCTCGGCAATCATACAGATGCCAATGAAAAAGGAATCCACCAGAGTTTTCGACTTCTCTGATAGATTCCCATACTTTATATCCACCCTTCCGGGAGATATCTCATATTCAATTTTATCGTCTGTCAGGTCCTTTATAGACTTGATCAGTGTCTGTGCATGTGCTGTTACACCGGCACAGACGATATCTGATCCGGAAACAGCATAATTTGCATGTCCGGATATCTTTATTTCATCCTTGCGGACGGTTACTTCAATCAGTTTACATCACTCCTTTTCTTTCCGGCTATTCCCTGTCGGTGGGAGATGTTGGATCACCGCCTTTCCTATTCTGCAAATTTCCAATCCTCTGCCAGCATATCAGCCTGAGACGCTAACCATCCCATCTGAACACCAGATGTTCCACAGAACGCAATAGCCATGTTTCCGATGGCATCATGCTCGCAATTTACAATATCACCATCTGCCGTTTTATATGAAATTCCGGCTGCAAGCTGGATGTACTGTTCCTTTCCATTCCAACCTCTACGCGCCACTTTCATTCCACGTTTCAGATATTTAATTGCTTCCCCAAATGAAAATGTAGCTTCTCCGCCCAGTTCCGGACAATTTTCTCCATCTGCCAGCACCCATTCATCAGAACAGATATTTCCAAACGTATAATCTGGAATCTGTGTCTCTCTGATATCCAGTTCTTCGCCATCTTTTGTGCGCATGATAATAGTCTGTTTCTCTTTTGACCAAAACCAATAGCCGCCCCAAGATGGAAGTTTCACTTTGCTTCCCTGCTTCATTATTTTAAATGCTTTGTCAAATCTCATGTTCTTTTACCTCTTCCTTTCTTAAAAATGAGTACAAAAATACCACCAATCATTATGATCAGTGGCTTTTCTAAATAAACGGTATCATATCTTTTACATCTTTCAATGTTTTCTTGGCTTTCTCAATCAATGAATTTTCAAATAAATACTCTATTCCCTTTGGAGTGATAATAGCTTCTTGCAAATCACCAAAAATTACTCCGTCTTTTGTGGAATCAACCCTAATCCCTTTAATATACTCTTCGTTAATCAAGCTTAAAAGAATGTATATCCAATAATTTTCTGGAATATTGTACGTCGATGCAACTAAATACTCAACTTCTGGCTTTTCGCCTTTTTTCAGGCAATCGTAAAGGTACTTTAAAACTCGGTATACAATCACAAAATAATCATTTTGAGCCATTTATCTCACTTCCTTACTCTTGAAGTAATTTACACTTATTCTACAAACTCTGGCAATTCTTTTTTCAGCTTTAATGATTTTTTAATATCTCTCACATATGCTTTATATGAGCCTTCTCCGTATTCCAGCTCCATATATCCATCAGGAGTACGGTCAAACATTTTGTAGTAATCGTCATATAGCTTTTCCAGCTCTTGTGTCATTTTTCCATACCACATTACTTCATATCCATTCTACTCATTTTAACTAGTGACACTTATTTCTGATATAAATATCCGTTTTCATACAGATAATCATTTTCTTCTACAGTTAAAACCGAGAATGGATTTACCCAAGTATCGTCTTCTTCTATCATTCCATCATATTTATACTCTGATGGAATGAATCCCAGTTTTTTGCATATTCTTTCATATTCTTTATCAACTGCCATATCAAAGCACCTCCAAAGATATTCCAGCATCGCTACTTTTGAATTGGTTCAATTCCTGGCAGGCAGCCGTGATTCACTATATAATTCATTTCTTCATTAGTCAATACTTTAAAGGGGCTTTCCCATGAATCATCCTCTGTATTGAACTCCGGAATTGCAATATCTTTAGGTTCACAACCCAATTTATCGCATATTCTTTTATACACTTCATCCATGCTACCACACCTCCAAATACACTCCTGCTTGTTCTAGCCATGTTCTTACTTCTTTATCATACCCTTGCGTTTCCATCCGGTCAAGGGCAAATCCAGCATTCACAGAATTGAATTTATTCTTATCTACCCAATATTTGTACACCTTACCGTCATGACAAGCTACCAGTCCAAAATTGTACCCTCGTTTCACACAAGTCATCAAATCTGCAAGACTCGGAGCGCTACTGCCTGGATGATTATGTATCGCGATAATCGTTCCTGACTCTGACTCTTCCAGCAACTGCTTCATCGGCTTATTCATCTTCGCCTTGCTCTCTACATTATAGTCTTTGTTCACTGCATATTTCCCATTAACTACATTGATAAATGCCAAATCTTCAAACTTTGTACCAGATCTATGACTTAGCATATCCTTGGAAATGTTCCATGCTCTACGATTCACCTTTGAATTGCCGGATACCTGATTAAATTTCTTTCGGTACTCCGAAGACGTAAGAAGCAATTTCTTCACAACTGTATCAGCATATTTATATTTCTTTTTACTTTCTTCACTTTCCCTTGAAGCCTTCCAATCTTCGAAATTCAATCCATGTTCCTGATAACTGTTTATCCACTCCTCATAAGCCTCATTATCCATATATGCGGCTGTGCTGCAATGACAGTTCGGATGCATTGGCGGAGCATTCTCACCGGGCATCATATCATCTACCTTGAAATGCTTATCGTCCAGTCCTTTGCAAATCGGACATACATCGCCTTTTGTGCATGCAACATACACATACTCATCAAAGCCGTTACGGATAAAAGACTGCTTCTGAGCCTCTGTCTGCACTCTTGCAAGCTCTGTCGTCATGAGCCTCTGCGCATTATAAGCACTGACACCGAATCTCTTCTCCAGATGCTTTGCAAGTTTCTTCGGATTCTGTCCTCTGATCAGTCCTGATGCAAGTAATCCTTCCAGCTCTGCTTTGAGCATTCCCTGATACATCCAAATACGATCCGAATATGTCGCATTCTTAAATGATGCATTCACGATTGCATGAGCGTATTTCTCATTCTTGAGAACGGACTTACCAAGAATACCGGCTTGTCTCTGAAACTCTTTCAGTGTTCTGTCAGTCAGCTTCTTATCGAAATACTTCTGCATCTCATCAAACCCTGATACCATCTCAAGACCGATATTCGCCTTCAGGAGTTCTAACCGGTTCACCTTCATGGTCAGATTATAGATCCGCATCTCTTCATTCGCCCGATCGGAAAAATCTTTTGTTTCAACATATTTCTTTGCTTTCCGTTCATATGCTGCAATATCCAACTTGCTTACTCTCTTCTTTGCCTCAGCCATCGTAATACCTTCTTTAGCAGCATACTTGGTATAGAATCCGTTGATCTCTTTATTGATCTCGTCCATCATATTGGCATAGATCTCTTTGATCTTACGATTATACTCAGCTTCTTCCTGAATATTATGTTTCTTTGCTTCCGTTTCCCGGTTCTTCCAGTACTCCTGGCTTGCCATCACCTGCACCTCCGAACATTTGTGTCATAACAGGATCCGTCTTGGCTTTTTCCTGTTCGTTTTCGATTTTTTTCATTTCATTCTGCACATTATCCACGACAGACAATACACCAAGCTGTGTCTCCTGTGAAACAATTCCTTCGAGGTTGCCGGCGATCTGACTCTCTTCCAGTACATTCGATGGAATATTTGGTGTGAAATGGTAATGCAGTTTCACCCAGTCATCTTCTTTCACTCCAGATACTGCAGATATTGGATTCGAAAAAATCAACTTATATCTCCGATTCATTCCAGATGTAAACTTTCTCTCCTTCGTCTTCGCCAAGTTGTTCATTCCCTGTAATTTATACTTCATGGCAATGCCCGAGCTTGTACCAAAGTTCTCATCTGAGATATTAGCAACCATGCTGATCTGGAATATTAATTTCTCCAGACGGTCAATCAGGTGCTCCTGCGTGGTATCTCCATCCGGCTTTTGTAAGAAATCTACAATCAGTCGATCCGCATCTTCATCAAAATTAATAATACGATTATCCCGAATATGCTCTACGTCGTCATCATCCAGCGTAGCTCCAAGTATCTTCATATAGGCATCTGCAAAATAGTCCACATCATTTGCCTTCTCGCTGATAGCTTTGTTATAAGCATCAATCATTGACATCGCCGGTTCAAAGATACATGTTCGCTCCTTGTTCTCCACATACTCTGTAGCCGGCACTCCGTCAAATCCATGTATCTTTTCTTCTTCCTCCCAGATAAGCTTTCCCTTCTGGGTGAACCAACGTACCTTCTCCGCATCGGATACACTACCGTGCAAAACGTCATTCGAATCTATGTACAGTCGAACAAAGTACCGTTCTCCGCACAATACCGAATCATCATAGATCATAAAAGCATCAAATGGTGTCAGATATGTAATCCCGATATTTCCCAGTTCATCCACGTAATACATCTCGTATCCTTTGCCATAAATGCAACAGATCTTCGACAGCTCCGCGTTGTTATCGTCCTGATCATTGTACTGATCCAGGAACTCTACATATTTTTTGATATTATCTGTAGCGTCATCATCCACAGATATTTTAATTGGGTTTCCGATAAAGAATCCGTTGAATGTATCTACCGTATACTTTGCAAAGTTCACAGCAATACGATTGTCCGGTTTATAATTCGGCTTTGGTTTCTGGTGGAAAATCTGGTAGTCTGTTTCGTATGCATCTTTCAAACGTTTAAACCGAAAGGCACACTCTGCATCATGCTTTGCTATAAATTCATTCAGTTTGTTATCTGTCAGTTCTTCCTCTGACGGTAATCGAAATAACACTTTACAGTCCTCCTTTCAGGTTTCTGTTTAATTTCGGCTTAGCCTTACGTTCTTCCTCAATGGAATAACGCAGCATAGCCATTGCATCATCAAAAAATGGAACTGGTTCTTCCAGATAAGTGTTGGTACGCTCATCCTTCTTCCACTTCCATTGTTGTATTTCCTTTATGGTATTCACACAGGACGGATGTATGTGAATCATGTGTTGCTTCAAATAGTCTATCTGAGCATGAACACTGTTTGTCTCTTTATTGACTCCTTTTGCCCTGTATCCGGCTTTCTGCCACATCTTGATACGGTCCGGCTCCGCAGAATCGCACCACATCCTTAGTTTTTTGTTGAATCTTCCGGCGGCAAGCTTAATGATTTCTTCTGTATCCATCTCATACACATACAGTTCCTGGAAGAGATACAGATCTCCATCCTTGAAGCCTACCTCGCCGATGCAGTTGGCATGGTTAAAGCCAAAGTCCTGTGAGTTCACAATGTAATCATAGTTCTCCGGATTCCGGTCAAATTCCTCTATGACATAATTCTTAAGGATAAGACCGGCAACCTCTCCCCATTCACCTAGACCATACACCCGATAACCTTCAGGATCTACTTCCTTACGCCGGAGCATACGTCTGTGATACGCTTCATCAATGAACCGGTTGTTCTCGTAGGTTGACTGATGCGTCAGTACATCCGGATCAACACGATCAAAGAACACTTTCTTAATCCAGTGATGTGATGACACCGGATTAAATGTTAACCTAATCTGGTAGAATAATCCCTTCGGCAATATACCTCGAAGTCGGTCATCGATAATTTCAAAATCTGACTGTGTAATCTCTGTAGCTTCTTCTATCCAAACATCGGTAAGCTTCCCGCGCTTGAAGGTAATTGATTTAAGCTTCTCACGTTGCTTCTCGTCATTTACTCCGCGGAAGATGATCTGGTTATGATTGTTCTTACATTCCAGGAGCATATTTGAAGTATTGATGTACCAATACTTCTTATAGCTTTCTCCGAACATACGAAAAATAGCACTCTGCAATTCTGCAAAAGTGCTATCTCTATTCGTTACATCTGCTTTTCGAACGCACAAAAGATTACGTCCCGGATCATTCATCAAACGAATGATATAATTCTGCGCTGAGTCCATGCTCTTTCCGGATCCGGCAGAACCTTTCATCACGATATATCGTTTTTTACTGTGATCAACCTCTTTGAAACAAGCATTCGCTTCTACCTTTATTTTCATCCGGTATCCTCCTCACCGTAATCGATCGTGATGTTTAGGTCCATATCTACATCTGTTTCAACTTTATCAGTGAACAATGCGTATCTCTTGCCCAGGAGCTCCGCAGCCTTGTTTAGATCACTCACCTTTGTCGGCACCTGCACTAACTGTGGAACTTCTTTCTCGATGGTCACCTTTTTGCCTTTTTCGTCGTACTTACTACTCCGCTCTTTACAAGTTACGACTACCGTATCCATCTCCTGCCGCCGTAAAACTCTGGTCAGTGTCCGAAGGATCTCATCCTGATCAGCAATAAGTTCCGCCTCTTTCTCAGCCAGTCTTTTATTGATATATTCTTGAATGTCAAGTTTAGTCAAGTTCTGTTGTCCAATCTGTTTTGCTGTCTTAGCTGAATACCCTGATCGGATTGCTGCCTGAGTGGCATTCAAATCAATCAAATACTCATCACAAAATCTTTTCTGTTTTTCAGTCACTCAGACTCACCTCCTGTTTATTTTTGCATTAAAAAAGCACCCCGGAGGGTGCCTCTGAATACATATATTACATAAATATCACATTATAATATTTATCATTTAACAGGTTTACTTTTACCGCTTCATAAACATCTTTATTGTTTATCTTTTTTAATAACTCTATATCTTTTACAAATTCTAATGAAAATCCACAGATTCTTGCTCCGCGTTTGGTTATTATTTCATCCGCATATATATCATTAAGATTATCTCGTTCATTTAGTTCCTTTTTATCTATTCTATTCAAGAAATTCTTCACTGCATCTAAGTACATTTCTATATTTTTTTCTTTGTCATCTTGTACAAATTTTCCAACCGTTAAACTTGCCGCTAGACTATCGCAAATTGTTTGTATTTCAATTTGTTTTACCACATCATCATATTTTACCTGCTCATCTTCTCCAAGAACTTTTTTTCCGATTCCGTTTAACATTGTATCCATTCTTTTAATGAGTGCTTTCATGTCATCCACTGTATCTTCCAGTTTTCTATCTGCTCTTTCTTCTTTCAAAATATCTAAATAATTTTTAAACATATCTGACCATTGTTTACTTAAAAATCTTTATTTGAATAGTTTTATTGAATTCTGTTATGCAAATATTCCCCACATTTTGAATTTCCTTAATAAAACGAAATACATTTATACTCTTAACATTCTTAAATGCTATTTCCAATTTTTCATTTTCGATTTTATTAATATTTTGCTCATATATTCCATATTCAGCATATACTTTATCGTCAATAAAAACATATACTGGAACTCCAGCATCTACTGCTTCTTTAAACTCTTTCCTGGTAACAGACATATATTCTGTAAATTCTTCTTTTTTCTCACCCGTTGCAGGACTTCCATAATTTCCGCCAATAATCAATAAAACCATGTCTGTACTATGCATAGTCTTATAACATGACTGATCAAGTGGTTTTCCCGGTACATAACCAATATCTCCATCTTCAAATAATATTGGTTCAAAATCATGTGCTTTTATAAAATTAGATAAATCTTCCCTAACATATTTCAAATCATAAAAGGTTGAACTTACAAAAATACGTGGTTTCATGCTATTTCTCCTTAGTATTTTTCTTTTATAATACATCACTTATCACCTCTATTTCAACACTTTATGTTCTTTACTATTTAATTATTCCTAAAATGCAACGAAAAAGACACCCGGCATCACCAGGTGTCCTCTCTCGGTTTTATTAGGTTGTGGGGGAACTAATGTCTTTCATCTGCTGTTCATCAATTCCAGTATAAGGATACCAGACTTACATACTGAACTGCAATGAACTATTCTGGATATTTTAAATGCCCTAACGCCCTACCATGCAATTTATGAACCCATCTTTCAGAACAATCCATCTTTTCTGATATTTCCCACCAACGTAATCCTTTTATGTATCGGTAGAACAGCACATCGTTCTCATCTTCATTCTTTATCTGCTGGATCTGTTTTTCGATAGAAACATATGATTCAATACAGCTTTCCTTTTCTGCCCCAAGTTTTTCTACCAACGAATCAATCCTTGCCAGCTCATCAGATAGATCCTTCTGGTTTCCACTGCCATGCGGCATACCAGAATAATCAACTGCCTTCACCGATGCAGCTAATTCTTTCAGTTCAATAATTTCATCATCAATACGGTTGATACGTCTTCTACTGGATCTGTATCCTCTCAGATATTCCTTCTTCCGGTTGTTCTCATTCTTAACATTGTTTTCTTCCAGTCTCTGCTCCACCGGCATCTACTCCCTTCGTTATGTCTACTCCCATCTTCCGCAAGTAATCCTCCACCGAATAACTCTGATAAGCTGGTGGTGTATGGAATCTCTCACTTGCCTTCGCATCATGACTTTCTTCCAACTCCTTATAGTGTTGCTGATCATCCAGCTTTACCTGTCTTCTGTCTCTTCCTCTGTTCAATCATTTCTCAGCTCCTTCGTCGTTTTGTTCATTACGCAGCCAATCAAGTAATTCTCCTATACATTCGTCACAAAGATCATAGCTTTCATCTCTTAGGCCCATACCTGTGATTGTAGTAATTCCAGAAAGCACGCTGCCTTCAACACTACCTCTTGTTTGATATCCCTCATTCTTTTCATACGTCTTCCCACATCTATCACACCGTATTACTCTACTCAACTTTTCCCTCTGCTCCTTTCTCTCCAAATCCTTGGCATATATCATTTCCAATTGTTCATCTGCACTTGCTCCTACAATGCATAAGCTCCAAGCAGCAAAGAGCGTGCAGGCGATAATGATGAATATTATTATCTTCATTGTTCCTCCCTGTATGGTTCTGGCAATGGCATCCATGCATTGACAAATATTCCATAGCTTGAATATGATTTTTCATCATCTCCCGGATAGAATGTACCGCCTTCATCATTTTCTTCATAGCGTCCGATCGCTGCCATTGTATAATTTTCGAATGACAACAGGACATATTCATCCGTATCCGGCAGTCTTTCACTTATCGGAATCCAGTCACTTTTTCTTTCTACCAATTCAAAACACTGTTCTCTCCATCCAAGTACATATTCTAGAGAATACGAACCGTACCCGATGCAATCATCGTTACTGCCTACTTTTCTATACTTAATAGAGTAATATGGTTTTTCTTTTGGCCCGGTCACTACAATGTCAATGCTCTCTACCTTTATCTTCTCATGTGGTTTATTTTCTATCGGCGCATATGTCTTATCCATATTATTCTCCTTTCTTGTACGGAGTCGGCAGGGGCATCCAAGCAATAATTACTTTCGTTGAATACTCATAGATTCCTTCAAAAATACCATTTCCCGCATATCTTAATTCTGTTACTGTACCACTTGAAAATTGCGCTATTACATTCATTGCATTCTCTGGTAATCTCTCACTGCATGGAATCCATTTGCCAGGGACATTTGTGTCCTTAGCATCTTCCCTGTCCTCATACATCGCCAGTCTATCCACCAGCTCCTGTTTCTTATTCGGGGACCAGTATCCGGTTTTCATTCCGCTTTTTCTTTCATGTGTTAATCTCTCCATGATCTATTCCTCCACATCCTTTATTTTCATCCGCGCACCTTTCTCATACTTCGTGCATTCCTCTACCTTACATCCACGACTGTGGTTCATAAGTCCGGCATAATCACAGCTATTCACTGTCGGCCGGTTGCTCCGGAACTTACAAGTCTTGCACAGGTGCCGGTCTGAATTGTCTACCGGTTCCTTTTCTTTCTTCCGGAATCTCGCTGCATGATACCCGACTGTTCCGAACGGGATACCGGTTCGATCAGCGATCTCACGATTGGTATATCCTTCCTCTACCAGCTTCCGAATCTTCTCTTTCTTATCTTCGATATTGTCCGCCGGAAGATCTATCGTTTCTTCTTCCATCCTTTCCTCCGGCTCCGTTGGGGGGGGTAATACCTTCCTGCGTTTCATGCGCTACCTGGATAATATCGTCTGGATCTACCTGATCAGCTTCTGTCATCCCCTGCACAGCCTGTTCAAAATCCGGATTTATGACTGCCGGCACATCTACCAGAAAATCAAGATCTTTAAAAAGTTCCTCAAACGGAAATGTATCGTATCCTGATTTTCCATTTTTCCCAACTGAAGCTCTGTCAAGTACGATGACCTCTTTTCCCTTCCGGTAATAATCTATTGCTTTTTCAAAGTCAATTCCTGTAAACATTTATTTCGCCCCTTTCTGCAGATTCTTCAGGAATTCCACCAAGTAAGTCTCACTGTTTTCGTTATGCACATACTGTTGATCGAATGTCTTTTCTTTTCCGTAGTACTTTTTATTCTTTTCCAGCAAATGGAAATAATGACTATCTTCTACTTCACCTGAATTCCAGTAATACTTTCTCTTTGGGTATTCAGCTACCACCAATCTACTGCCATCCTCGAAATCATATTTGTAATAATTCACATCAATGCGATCATCGTGATACCACAATCCCCAGTCTTTGTAATTTCCGAGCCATTCCTTCCGTTGATCATTATTCTTGAGTTTTGGAAGTTCTGGCTGTTTCGGTTCTTCTGGTGGATTCATCACTGTATCCAGATCGTGAATATATCCGGCCAATGCTGCAACTAATATCTTCTGTTTCCGGAGCCTGATATCATTTTGACCGAATTCTTTCTCAGCCATCTTCAGATATGTCTGAGCTTTCTGATTTTCTTCCCTGGCAATATCGATATCGGTTTTCTCAGATACTTCTTCGTACAACTCCGGCTCTGGCTCTACCTCTTTCTCCACAGGATCTGATGGAATTCTCTCTTCAACTTCCAGCATTTTCTCTTCCGGAACTTCCACCTTCTCCTGTTTGTGCAAGTTCTTATAATGATTCCAACACTTCGCACATTCTTTCTGTCCTTCATGCTGATCTTCACGAGATGTCCCCCCAGTTCTGCCTTGGACAAGTACCTTGATCTGGCGGACAATCCATATTCACATTCTTAACTGACGGTTGCTGTTTATCCTGTGCGACGTCGCACGCATCATCAAGCCATCCGCACCTGCTATTGCAATTCTGGTCACATTCCAAACAACAGCTATAGTTCTCTGAACAATATGCAGCTGCTCCACATATTCCACTTTTACTTTTTCCGGTGATACATTTTGCCGGACCATGTTTTTCTTCCGGAAGAATCTCCGGATAATCCTCCAGGCACATCTGCCCTAGCACTTGCTCCGGAATCTGTTCTTCAATTTCTTCCGGTTCAGGATCTGGTGTACGTATCCCACGAATTTCTCTTGCCGTCATATCCGGCTTTACTTCTTCCATCTGTTTATCATCCAGATATAACATTTCCTGCAGCTGACTTTTCCCAAAGCTTATATATTCTTCTGACAGTATCGGTGTATTACCATTCTTGGAGAACCTGTCGTTCATTGCCATCCATCTGGATGCTGTTGATCGTTTGATACCGTAATTATCTTCTGCAAATTCCCATATTGATTTATATCCATCTTCCAGGAATAAGCTTTTATCTCTGATCAGCTTCAGGTAGAATCCTATTGCCACAAAATCTCTCGACATGTTCTGCAGCTTCTCCTTGATGATATCTTTCGTTTCTGTGTAATTAAGTTTTTCGTACCACCTAATTTCCTCCATCTTTCTTTTCCCTTTCCCACATATCGTGCAAAGTCTGTACACGAATCGCTATCCACAACACCAGATCAATCACATCACACTGTCTTCCATATTTCTCAATCACAGCATCCTTTGCTTCGTTGAACTGCCTCATGTCATGTGATTTTGTGTAATCTCTGTATAACTTCCAACAATCGTTGTACATTGCTGTGACTCGCTTATCATATTCTTCCATATTCCACTCCTTTGTTACCGAATGTTACCGTTTTGAGTGCTCGTTACCAAAACATGGAAACCGTTATAAACCTTGAAAATACTGTGTTTTCTGGACTTTTCGCCGTTCGGTTACCGAGTTACCACACATTTTCCCATGTAGGGGAACTTATTTTTCTCACTTTCACATATTTTTATCTCCTCTATAAGGGTAAAAATTGAACGGTAACTTGGGTAACGGGTAACTTTATTTGAATGGCAACTCCTCCTGCTCATACATTTCCATCGTCTCTACTGACTCAAATCCATCCTCATCCAGATTCTCATTCAACTTCAGGAACACGCATCTTACCGGATTCCCGCCTACCTTTTTCACCTTTGTCATTCGTCCGCCCTGTGTCTCGATCAGACCTTTCCGGTCCGCCCATGACAGGAATGCTTTGTCAGAAAATCCACCATTTTTACACAGATCCTTGAATGCCTGGTTGTAAATAATGGCTCTTCCTTCTTCCAGAATTCCCCACTGCTCAACTTTGTTTTCCGCATCAAATTTCTGTTCATTCATTGCAATCTTATCTTTCAAATACCGGTAGCAACGTTCATTATCGCTGAGATCATTCCTGTTGATCAGAACGGTTTTTGCCTGCTTGATCGTGATATATTCTCCGTCCCGGAACAAATAATCCGTTGCTACTTTATCTGCAGTAAGAAGGATTGCCAACGACAAGCTCTGCTTCTGCATTGCCTCATCATCCTTAAGCTCTTTCTGAAATTCTTTCTGCATCCGCTGCAGTTCTTCCTTTCCAATGCTTTTCAATGCTTCTATGTAGCGTTTTCCTGCTAAACCATAATTTTTCTTTACAAGCTCTGCAGTCTCTTGTGGATCTTCATAAACATTATCTTTGCATTCAACTTCCAGAATACGGTTAATTGCACCGCCCTGGGATACATATGAATTCAGTGGACGTTCTCCATTGGTCAGGATACAATTCCGCCACCGGTTCTCCCGGTTAATACCAAGTTCTTTGTTTGACCGGCTCTTTCCTTTGCCGGAACACATGTCGTATACCATGCCTTCAAAATTATCCCGGATTCGACTACTGGTTTTACTGGTATCATCCAAGATCATTGGCAGATGATTCAACATGTCTGCCTTTGCCTCCAGTGCTACTTCCGTTGTTTTAAAATCTCCGATATACGCTGATTCATCAGGATTCGCCCAGATCGATGCGGCAACCATAAGTGATACTGTTTTACCGCCTTCGGTTTCGCCCCAGAGATCTACGATAAACGGCAGTCCGCCCAGGAGACTGACTAAGACGCTTGCAAAAGATGCAGCCATCATGAATTTTATTTCTAACCGGCCGGACTTCCGGAGCTTCTGCATATGGCTCTTCCAGATCTTCCAGTTTCCACGCTCTGATACACTGTCATAGGTCTGACGGAACCGCTGATCTCCATCAAACACAATCTCTGTGTCATAAGGAATAAAATCATTCTGGATCCAACCAAGCTTACTGGTGGAATACTGAACCTTGATATGACTGTCGTTCATATTTTCCACGTCCGACAGGAAACGCACCAATAACTTTGCGTTTTCCGATGTAACAGAAATTCCTCTTCCAGAAAGAGCAACAATCTTGCTGGCCGACGTCACCATCGTTTTAGGAACAATGATCTCGTCCCATCGTCCATTTCGTTTATATGCGATTTTAATCTGCTCTTCGCCAGTCTCTAAGTTCTTCATACGTTCTATTGGCAGAATTGGATGATAGCACGCAACTGTTTCCACTTGGCTGTCGTTCTGTGCGAATATACCATCTTCTCCGGCAACCCACGCTCCGCAGAACATGTTATTATATGGTCCTTCAAAGTTCGTCCACTTGTCCAACATTGCTATTGGCTTCTTGCGCTCCCGCTGCTTTGCCTCCCGATCCACTTTCTTGTATGCTTTTAACAACTCTTCGAACTTCTTCTTTACTCCAAGCTCTGCAGCTCGATCTGTCAGTGAAAGAATCATTCGAGCCTTCATTATCTCGTCTTCCTGATCGAATATCTCTAAAAAGATATCCTCTGCCAATATGCTTTTACTATCCAGCCTTGCTAAAGGCTCCATATGATCACCTTCTCTCTTCTAATATTTCCGCATGATATAATTCAAGCTGCAGTGCATTGTAACAATCACACCAAGCATCCGATAATGGCTCTGACCGGTCAAGAAACTTCCGGTATATTGCTATCAGATCATTATTTAGCTTTCGTTTTTGCCGGAATCTTTCTTCCTGCTTTTCCCGCATCAGCTTCTCTTTCTTTGCATGATAAACAGCCAGGGAAGACTTAAAAGATGGATCGTAGCCACCACCCAGCATCCGGAAAGCTTCCTTAAATGAAATACCATAAAACATTTCAATAAAAGTAAAAATATCTCCATTTGCTCCGCATCCAAAGCAGTTGAAATCTTTGTCGTAAATTTTCATGGAAGCTTCCCGATCGCCTTTATGAAACGGGCACTGAATAAAACCTGACCGGTTCGGTTGCGGAAGTCCGCATTTATTTAAAATGTCCCGCATACTGTATGTTTGTTTAATCTCCTCACTGGTCATCTGGGGTCACCGCCCCCCCCCTGATAGGATCCGCATGATCTCTTTGCCGGTATCTTTTTTCTCACAAAATTCAAATCGGACATTATAACGATCACGAATGGTACACAGGGATTTGTACAGCTGATTCCCATCAACCGCCTTGGCTGATACCACATACTTCTCTCGCTTACCATTCACCATGCGCCACCGGACTTCATGCTTCCTGGGATTCTCCCAGAACCACACATCTTCCAGACTCTGGATATCCGGACCATGTTCCACCAAAATCACAAGTTGTATCCCCGCATCAATTGCTTTCAGGAGCTCTCTTTTGAATCGTTCATGCTGCTGGCAGACATTCCCACATAATTCCTGCAGATTCTGCTTCCGATCGATGATGAGCCTGGGGTTATCCAGACTCATATAATCACCGACCAATAATTTACTTGAAAAATGCTTTACGCCATTATCATCGAATGTCTTAAGAATTTTGCGAATAGCACGCTGCTTTTCTCTTGTATCAATTTGTATATCCACTTACATCACTCCTAGTTAAATGGCAGTTCCTCATCAATGCCATCCGGAATATTCATAAATCCATCCCCTGCAGGTGTGGATCCTTGCGGATATCCATTAATGTGATTCTTATAAGCTCTTGTCTCGTTCATATCCGGCACTGCAGCATCAGCGACCTTGTCCACACTTACAAACCAACGAAGCACCCTCTTCTCCATCTCTCTGCCATCATAGTAATCCATCTGAGGACCATACACGCCGCCAACCAGTTTTCCCTTGAACTGCTGACCGAAATTATCTCCCCACTGCGTTGCGAATCCCTTGTTGGAATGTTCCACGCAAGTCAAAAATGTCTTAAATGAACGGCTACAATCTCCATTCTCATCTTCTGTCAGAATGTATTGCGTTGCCTGGTTCGACCATTTCTTGTCTGGACGAATATCATTCTTGAACGATTCTGCAAAATATCCCGCCTGCTTATCTCCTGGAGCGAAATCAAAGAACACAACAATCATTGGTTTATTGGTCTTTGACATTCGTTCCTCAACCTGTTTAATTACCAGTGTATGTCCTCCAAGCTCAACGGGAGTAAATTCTCCCTGAGCCTGTGTATTTTCATAATTATTCGGTTTTCTCATTTTAATAGTCCTCCAATGCTTTCATTACTTCTACAATATCGTTATCAATCTCCATCTGGTCAAATGCTCCCATTGGAGATTTTGCCGTACTATTGTTTGCCTGAGTTTCAAATTTATATGCTCCATCTACGCACTTGCTAAGCAGTACTGTAGTGAACTTACTTTCCAGACAGATCTTGTCCAGCTTCTTCCCAGAGGTTTTGATTCTGGTAAACATATAACCGGCTTCATCGTGATCTGTCTGTGTATGTGCCGTGAAAATAATTGTCAGATCATCCCTGTATGTATATGCTTCGCAGACCAAATCCCAGACACACGCTGCAAGATCTACCCATTTGTCATAACCTTTTTCCTTACTCCGGCGCATCTCATCAGCTACCATCAATCCGTTGACCGTGTCAATTACAATCACTTTTACTCCTGGACAAGCCTCTGCAATTCGTTTAATATACTGGCGGACAATATTTGCATCATCGCATGCCAGATAATTTTTATTTTCTTTGTTATACTGTTTTCTCCATCCCTTCCAAGAAAGTCCTTTCTTATCAGCATCAATATAATATGTTGTCTTTGGATCTAAATTTCTCATAGATGTTGTTTTGCCGGATCCTGATTCTCCCATAATACAAATAACTTTACTCATCTTCCTCTTCCTCCTGCTTCTGAGTAATGGAATAACTCATCTTCCCAATACCGTATTTTTTAAATGTATTAATGATTTCACCAGCTTCCGTCAGTTCAGGTACCCTGAAAGCTGCTGTTTCTTCTAAATCAATTCCGTGATCTGATGTATATTTCTGCGTTACTCTTACTTCCCACATATCCATATCTCCTATCGAATTCTTAATCCTTCGCTCTGCTCCAAATGCGCAAAATCTGCCGGGTTATCTTTAAGCCACTTCTTGAGTGAAGCCTTGTCCAGCTTCGGATCCTGCTTAATCCAGTACTCTTCTGGAATCTTATCTTCCTGATCAACTACAACTGATGCCGGATTCTTCTGAATATTAAATCCGAATAAAGCTGTCTTAAATTTTCTCTTTCCGGTATCGATCATTGCCTTCTCAAGATATTTTTTTACTCTATCAGCATTGTTGGAGATCACGTCTTTTCTCGCTTTTAAACGCTCAATTTCTTCGTTGATCACACTTGTCACACCATTCAGTTCACGGATCAGCTTTGCACAGTTATCCGCCTTTGCTTCGATTTCTCCATCCACACCTTCTAATGTGTCCTGCAGCACCTCTGGATCAACGGAGTCATCCTCCATCATCTCCAAAAGCTGTCTATATTCCTCTGTTAATTCATATAATGTTGCCATATCTCTACCTCCGACTATTCTTTGTCATACACCACTTGCTCTGCCGCCTTTACGATTAAAAGACTTGCAATCTGCTTAAGTGATAAAGTTGATTCATTATAAATCTCTACCAGTGCGTTATATGCTTCCGGTGTTACTTTGACCACCATCTGATCATCTACCGGCTGTTTCCTTCTGGCCGGAATATGTATCTTTCCATCACTCATGACTGTTCTCCTTCTGCAATACAGGGAAGTCTTTTAACATCTTTTCCATCCACTGTTCCGCATCCCGATTGCCAAATCCGATAATATCTTCTCCCAGAACTAACCCGAAGATCACATCGCCGGCAATCATACAACCATGCTCTTCGATTCCATAGAATACAGAAGCCACTGCATTGCAAGAAAGTCCTTTGATTAACCCTTCCTCATCAACCAGCATAATCACCGGAGCTTTGAAGTAGTCCCACATCTTTCTTGTCTTCACAGTCTCGAAATATCCGCCGACTGCCTGCTGAATAGATCTGAAATCCTTAAAATCTACATCGACGATAGATATCTTATTATCCGTTGTAATTTTCAGCGTCTTCATCTTTTCTCCTCCGCCTGTTTAATGGCTTCCTTTGTAATACTTATCAGAACTTCCTTTGCCAGTTCTTCCGGCATATGTCCGCGAAGTGATCTATACATTGCCGCTGTAACTCCTTTATATTCCTTTATCAGTTCTGCTCCTGATCCAAGTAGTTCTACCTGGCATCCCGTTATTCCGCTACAAACGGACTGTGATGTTGCTTTAATCATTTGACTAATTTCCTTTCTTCTCATATAATATAGTTGACTAATTTTCTGAGCGCCCAAAGCTTGCCGGCTTATACGGGTGCTCTTCTTATTTCCATGTCAGATCAAAGATTTGTCTTAACTGATCCGGCGTATAGATTTTTGCTGATGGTATCGTCACCCAGCTGATCAGGTAATTTCTCCGCACCTCTACGGTATTCGAATCCTTACTGATTGCATTTAAGTGCTCCTGGATTCTTTCCAGTTCTTTCCGGAATTCATGATCATCCATCAGCTGTGGTATCTCTTGCAACGTCCTCACCCCCTTATCTAAGAATCAACCACGCGAACAATATAAGGTCGAATGATATACCGACCGCGCAACCGATCACACAGCCGATTAGTAGTTCTCTTATACCTCTCTGCAGCTTATTTTTTGGTCCTCTTCTTTTCATGCTTGTCCTCCCTTCTACCGCCTAAGCGGTTTTCTACTTCTGGTATCCTAAATATCCAACAGAATTCCCGTTTAACTCATTCACGGCTTCATCCTTATCTTTTTCCGCCATAGTATCCATATCTCTTTCAGAAATAAGACTTCCATCTTCTTTTCGTATAAGTCTTAAAATAAATATATGTTTCAAACTGCATCACCTCTTTATAGGTTATGTGGAATGGTTTGTACTTGTTGCGGTTCTTTGGTATAATTTTCCTATCAAATGATGAAAGGAAAATTGACATGCTTTCGTTTGCATCAAGCATTAATTTAGGAAAAATTATAAATATTTTATTAGAACCATCTGTCACGCTCACGCTTGGCATCTTTACTTTACTAATTAGTCGAAACTCTAATCTCTCTACTGTAGCTCGTGAAAGACTCGATAAGGTCTATCACCCACTCTTTTTAGAAATTGAACCTTTTCTTTACAAAAAAGTATCTCTCGATGATATATCCCCCTTTCTTTCTAAATACTATGAATTAGAAAATTCACACTCTCTTCTCATTGACCCCGTTTTACGTCAAGAGATTCGTTGGCTTGAAAAACCATCTGCTCTGCAGGAGAATAAATATGGCTATAATCAATGGTTTCGAATTTGTGACCAAATTTCAAAAACATATGACAAATTATGTAAGCAAGCCCATATTCCTGTCCGCAGCATTTCTTATCGAATCAACTACGAACAATATCATTCAAAAATCCGCATGATATTCGCTTGTATATGGATTGAATTACCAGCAATTGCCTTTTTCAGTCTAATACTAGGTTTCTTGTCCACACGTCTTTTGATTGTTGCGTATATGTTGTTCTTACTATTTCTGTTGAAAATATTTTTGGACAACTTGTAATAGCACCATTATGTAAAGGAATATAATAGCTATCGTTTCTCTGGGATATTTGTTTATCAGATATCCCATTATTAAAGTAATTCCAACAATATACAGGCCAACCGCGATTTCCAATTTACTCCCTCCCTTCTTCTGAACCTGTTTCATCTGTTGCAAATAAGTAATCTAATGTTTTGTCTGGGAATGCTTTTCGCTTGATTTCTACCATTTCACACAACTTAAATTCTGTTACCCCTCTGAACTTCAATTTCAAAGTTTCATAATTTATTCCTGTCAGTTCAGATAAGCTTTTAATAGACAATTTCGCTCTTCCCATTTCTGCATTTAAATTTGAAAACATTTTCACTCTCCTCTCATTATTACCCTGTAGGGTAGTTTGTGATTATAATATAAACGTTGCAGGGTAATTTGTCAACCTCTAAATTGTATTTCTTTACTTTGTGGGGTAATTTTTTACTTTACAAAGTCTGTTTTATATGTATAATTAGAGGTAACAGGAGGTACGCGATATGTCATTTACTGATAAATTAGATGCCCTAATGGCTGAAAAAGGAATAAATAAATCCGTCTTATCCAAAGAATCGGGAATTCCATATACAACCATAGCGGGGTTTTACACAAAAGGAACTGATAATGTAAAACTTTCCACGTTAAAAAAGCTTTCCTCTTATCTTGGATGCACTATTGATTATTTGGCAGACGATGAACACGATGAGCCAACTATCCTCGCAGCTCACTTCGATGGTGATGAATACACAGAATCTGAATTAGATGAAATCCGTCAGTTTGCTGAATTCGTAAAGAATAAACGAGTTAAGTAATTTATAGGACAGCTTATCTGATATACTCGAGCGGGAGGTGTTTGTATGAATACATATGAGAAGCTACAGGAAGAAGCCTGCAAAGACGGTATAGATGTTATTGATTATCCTTTTAAAAGCAAAAAAATAAAGGGATTATATTGTGATGGTACCATTGCTATCAAAGACAATATAGATACAACCACGGAAAAAGCCTGCGTTCTGGCAGAAGAACTCGGTCATCATTATACTTCTGTTGGTAATATTATCGACATGGAATATACCGGTAATCGAAAACAGGAACGGCAGGCAAGGCTTTGGGGATACAACCGCAGTATCGGATTATTCGGTCTGATCAGAGCCTACGAACATGGTTGTAAAGATAAATATGAAATTGCAGAGTATTTGGATGTTACAGAAGAATTTTTAGAAAACTGCATTGCGTGCTATAGAGATAAATATGGCATACTAACTATTGTAGATAATTATATAATCTACTTTATTCCACACCTTACAATTGCAGAACTAATATAATATGGAGGTATCATATGGGATTGTTTAATTTTTTTAACAAAAAACCTTCTTTATCCGTTATTGAATTACAAAATGACTTACGAATACTTAATGATTGCGCCAGTTTAATTGAAAAAACAGTCAATCCTGATGTATTTTTCTCTCGATTTGATTTATATTATGAAAAACTATCTATACTTGCTGACGCCCAAAAACGTAAAATTGTTGTTGTAAAAGGAGATAATATAGCAAAAAAATATTCAAAGCTAAATACTCCAACCGCAAAAGCTGATAAAATAAATACTTTTATAAAACGTTATTGGGAATTCCACTTGTTCTAAATCCCAAAAGTTAAAAACTGAAAAAGGGAAAAATAATTGTTTTGAAAATTTCAAAAGTTCTCTTTCTAATTACGACTCACGACTACCTGATTCTTGTATTGAATATTATAATTATCTTTACACGAGCGCTCCTCGCACTGCAAGTATGCCAAGAAATCAAATACCTGCTAAGCAGATAAATTCCATGCAACAGTTCAAAGCAAGTGATACTTATTGCCAAACTATTTATGATTTGTATTACAAAGACTATTC
>ENA-OPZZ01000323-OPZZ01000323.1-human-gut-metagenome-genome-assembly--contig:-NODE-323-length-38876-cov-8.484813_pt1 | contig 38876 bp, 38 predicted proteins | sample MGYA00242487_ERZ504511 | MGnify/ENA primary metagenome ERZ504511 (study PRJEB26092, sample SAMD00036241) | human gut metagenome | host: Homo sapiens | study: EMG produced TPA metagenomics assembly of... | reverse complement strand
GCTCTCGCCCCGCGCAGGTCCTGTCCCGCCCTATATTTTTCCAAATCCACCCCTATATCGCTTCATTTCCATCCCCCTCAATCTCCGCCGTCACCTGCCACAGCCACCGCGCCTCTTCCTCCGGCAAATACGGTGAATCTTCTCGTAAACCTGCTGATGATATTCATTCAGCAATTCCACAAAGAAAGTAAAAAATTTGGCTCACAAAGACAATCTAGTGAAAACTTAGCTTGTAAAATTGCTCTAAATAATTTATCAAGAAATGCTCATTTTTCTGATACTTTCCGCTTTATTTTAAATATGGAAACACAATTAATCAAAAATCAACAACAATATTTTGAGCTTAAAGAGCTAGAAAATGTTTCTATTTATTTACAAGTAGATGAATATGGTAAAACTTCTATTATTTGTCAAAAACAAAATAAACAATTAAAATCTGTACCTAGTAAAATCAAAAAAGAACCATATTATCTTGCTTTAAAACAAGCCAAAAATGAATTTATTGACCAATATCGCCGTTCAAAAATTATGTTTGAACAAGCTATGGAAAATTCCACTTTATTTTTGGCAGATGAAATCACTTTGCTCAATCAAAATCCTATATTAAAACCATTGCTTCAAAATCTAGTATTTATTCATGATAATGATATAGGCTATTTCCAAAATAATAGCTTAATCTCACCTACAAAAGATATCATCAAATTAAATGCTGATGATAAAATTCGTATCGCTCACCCTATAGATTTATATAAAAGCAATCTATGGCATATATATCAGCAAGATTTATTTACACGTCAAATTAAACAGCCATTCAAACAAATTTTCCGTGAATTATATTTAAAAATAGATGATGAGTTAAATTCTGCTCAATCTCATCGTTATGATGGTTATCAAATCCAACCACAAAAAAACGCAAGCTGTTTTAAAAACTCGCAATTGGATTGCTAGCTATTATGAAGGTCTACAAAAAGTATATTATCAAGAAAATATTATTGCTACTATTTACGCTGCTGTTGATTGGTTTACTCCTGCCGATATTGAAGCTCCTATACTTGAATATGTATCATTTTATGATCGCAAAACTTTCAAAGATATTTTAATTAAAGATATTCCTGATATTGTTTTCTCTGAAGTTATGCGTGATGTAGATTTAGCTATCAGCATTGCTCATGTAGGTGGCGTAGACCCTGAAACAAGCCATTCTACAATACAGATGCGCAAAGCTATCTTAGAATTTACTTTACCACTCTTTAAATTGAATAATGTTTCCTTAAATGATAATTTTGCTATCATCAAAGGAAATTTAGCAGATTATTCCATTCATTTAGGTAGCGGTCTTGTTCATCAAATGGCAGGAGCTGAAATCGCTATTTCTGTTGTTCCTTCCCAACATCGTGGTCGCTTATTTTTACCTTTTGTTGATGAGGACCCTAAAACAACCGAAATCATCACCAAAGTATTGCTCTTTGCCAAAGACAATGATATCAAAGACCCATTTATTTTAAATCAAATAAAATTAGTTAAATAAAACGAAAAAACTGTACTAAACAATTTATGATTTTAGTACAGTTTTTTCTATTTTATCTATGCTCTTTTTGATTTAGTTCTCACCAAAAACATCAATTTATCTTCTTTTAACTTATTAATATAATTGCGGAAAAAGATATTAGGAATTGCCACACCAACAGCTATCGCCAATAATATCAAAGTTGTATTAACACCATTATTTAAAACATGATGATAATTCATATTATCCACATTTTCTAAATTAATAATACTAAATAGTAAACGATACATAAAAACACCTGGAATTAAAGGGATTACAGACGGAATAGTCAATACATGACTAGGTGCATGTACTATATGTACAGCTTTCAAAGATAATAAACTGACTATGACAGCACCTGCAAGCGAAGCCGTTGCTTGTGAACAATCATATTCTAACATTAAAAAGTTGCGTACTCCCACTGAAATTATCGCTCCACAGGCAACTACAATTAACAATCTAGGTGGCATATTAAAAATAGTTGCAAAACCTATAGCAGCTACTGAGGCTGCAACAGCACAAACTACAAATGAATTAGAAGAAATACTTAAGCTTGTAAAATCTTGAACTACACATAATTTTATGGCAAAAGCTATGCCAAAAGTCATACTTCCTATCATCAATAAAGTATTCATCGCCCTTGTCATTCCTGCTGTAATATAATTATCTACCAAATCATCTATCGCATTAATCAAAGGAAATTCCCGGCACGATAAATAAACTACAAGCAATGAGTGGATGCCATGGCGTATTAGTTGGCATAAAATGTATAAAGTATGCACAAATAGTGGCTACAAAAGCAGAAATAGCTATTGATGCATATGGATTAAATTTTAATAAATTGCATTTCATTCTCGTCCAATAACCTATCATTGCACAAATAGAAGTGTAGATAAATGCCAAAAAAATCACCACCAAATAATAAGCTAAAGCCACCACAAGCCAGCCCTGCACTAATCATCACTAAAGGCTTTTTATAATATCTTTTACGCAAACAAATAAATCTCAACTCTTTTTCAAATTCATTTAAAGAATAATCTTGCTCAATAGCTCGCCATGATAATTTACTAACTCCAGAAATTGCTGTCATATCTACTCCATGTCTATAACATTTTTGGAAATTAGTAATAGATTTGTCCCCTGTATTAATATTAACCATTATTGTTGTAAAAGTAATATGAATTTGCAATCTTCGCTCTGGTATTTTCATAAATACGCCTACGCGTTTCATATTGCGTACAATACGATTTGCATCAGCTCCACTTTCCATTAAGACTTTGCCCACACGCAAAATCAATTGTATTTTTCGTTCAATCTCCTTATCTTCTTTCAAATTTTTTAAATTATTTTTTAAGCTCTGGTGGCCTGCAAGTCTTCCTTTTCTCTGGCCGTTTCTTTCTCTTTTATAATGGTATAATTATTACATATTTACAATACATTAGAAAATGAGGATTTCTTTATGACAAAAAAGTTGCTGTAATCAATGATCTGTCCGGACTTGGACGCTGTTCCCTGACTGCTGCCATCTCCGTATTATCTGCGATGGGAATCCAGGCCTGTCCACTCCCTACCGCCATTTTAAGTTCACAAACAGAATACCCCAGCTACTACTGTTATGATTTTACCGATAAGATGGATTATTTCCGCCAGGAATGGAAGAAACTAGGCACTTCTTTTTCCGGAATCTATACCGGTTATGTTGCCAGTGTCTGCCAGATTGAACAGATCATGCACTTTCTGGATACTTTCCAGACAGCAGACACCTTTCTTCTGGTCGATCCTGTAATGGGAGACGATGGCGTTACCTATGATATGTATACTTCCGGGCTTCTGACTGCTATGAAAGAACTTGCCGCACGTGCAGATGTTATCACTCCTAACCTTACCGAATTCTGTCTGCTGACGGATATAGATTATAACAGCCTGCAGGATTCGTCTCTGTCTATACAGCAGCTCATTTCACGACTTAAGGATGCAGGGCAGACTTTGACAAAGGATCATGAAAAAAAGGTCCTCATCACTGGTATTCATTTTACTGCAGATGACGGAGTTCATAAGATTGGAAATCTCCTGCTAGATGGCTCTTCACATTTTCTTTCGGCATATCCCTGTTGCAACGGAAGTTATTCCGGTACGGGTGATCTCTTTGCTTCCTGCATCACAGGCGGACTTGCCAGAGATATTTCCCTTACGGAAATGATGCAGACCGCAGGTTCTTTTCTTGAAAAATCATTAATTGATTCTGTAGAAGAACATGTTCCGGTAAACGAAGGCGTTAATTTTGAAAAATATTTGTATCTCTTGCATACATAGAACCTGCCACTGGCAGCTTCTATTGCATACATTGGTATTAAAAATCACCATATATCTTTTGAAAATTTCTCTACTGAAACTCTTTCTTTTGATATATGGTGATCTTCTTTCTATTATTGGTATCTCAGATTGATATTTCGTTACATAATTTCTGACAACGTAATCTGTGCTCCCACAGCTTCTGCCTGTAATTTATAAACTTCCGGATAATATCTTGTCGAAAATACATATTCCCCATCATTTACAAATACTTCAACAGAGGATGTATCGGCCAGAATCTTCAGATTCTCCACTTCTTCCACTTCTACATATCTCATGCTTCTTCCTGAAGATACCGAAGTTTTATCCTGATCTGTAAAATGCATCCGGAATTTTCCATCAGCATAATCCAGGATCAGCTTCTCTGAAAGGATAACTTTAAAGCGGTTCTTTGTAATATCCGAAATTGTCATTTCATATACCGGATATCCCTCTCCTGCCAGCATACCTTTCACATCACTTACCAGATGTTTCTTCTCTTCTAGTTCTCTTATCGGACGTTGACAGATCTTGCCGTCTTTTTCAAAGATTTCTCTTGGAAATGTAAAGCAATGCTGCCATCCTGTCTGAATGGTCGGATTGCTGTATTCTTCGCAGTCCGGCATTCCCATCCAGCTGATGTGGATCCTTCTTCCGTCTTCCGTCTCAAAACTCTGCGGGGCATAATAATCAAACCCATAATCCCACAAATGATACTCTGACAACTTGTATTCTCCAAGAATATCTCCTTCTATCTCAAAGTATCCGGACTGATATACATTACGATCCTCCCAGATACCACCTTCCAGTCCCTGAACAGACGTGGAAAGAAGTTTCTTATCTCCGATTTTGAAATAATCCGGGCATTCCCACATATACCCGAATGGCTTTTCGGATTCCACCCGGTTTCTGAACTTCCAGTTTACTTTATCTTCAGATTCAAATACAAGTACCTGACCTACATCTTCGTTCGTTCTTGCACCCTGTACCATATAATAAGTACCATTTTCTTTCCATACCTTTGGATCTCTTACATGACAGGTCAGATTGTCCGGATAATCTGAATTTCTCATCAGTTCTTTTTTCTTTCCAAACGTCTTGCCGTCTTCCGTTATAACCAGAACGGTATTGCCCTCACGTCCGGTGCGGATGTAATCATATTCCCCGTCTTCTAATTTGACATTTCCTGTATAGTACAGATACATTTTTCCATCTTCAATAAATGCGGATCCGGAATATACTCCGTGACAGTCAAATGGCTGATCTGGATAAAGTGCGGTACCCTGATATTCCCACTTAATCATATCCTTGCTGGTATAGTGACCCCACATCTTCACACCGCCTTCTGCATTAAACGGCGAATACTGGAAAAACGCGTGATAGATACCCTGGAACTGGCAGAGTCCATTTGGATCATTCAGCCAGCCGACCGGCGGCATCAGGTGTAGTTTTTCACGAAATTTTCTATCTGATACGGATAACTCTTCTCTGGTTTTCTGGCTTTGTTCTGCTGTCTCTACTAATTTTACAAGATCTCTTGTTAATGCGTTCATAAATCAATCGTCTCCATCTATCTATAAGCATTATTTCTATACACATTATTTTATAAGTGTCATAACTTTACTTGTTGTCTTAGCTTCAGCAGGTTCTGCCTTTGTTACATTTCCGAATTCATCTGTATTTGTCAGAATCATCATTGTTGTCGTCTGATATCCTGCATTCTTGATTTCCTCAAGGTCCGCTTCTACCAGAATATCTCCTGCATGTACTTTGTCGCCATCAGAAACTTTCTTTGTAAATCCTTTTCCATCCATCTTCACAGTATCGATACCGATATGGATCAAGAGTTCACCGCCGGACTCTGTTGTGATACATACAGCATGGCCTGTTTCAAAAATATTGGAAACTTCTCCGTCACATGGAGCTACAATCTTGCCATCTGCAGGCTCTACCGCAACGGTTGTTCCAAGCATCTCGGATGCAAATATCTCATCTGCTACTTCGGATAATGGAATCTGTGTTCCGTTTACCGGACTTGTTAATGTCTCTTCTGCTATCTCTGCAGTTGTGTCTGCTGTTGTTGCGTCTGTTGTTACTGCGTCTGCTGTTTCAATATTTTCTACTGCTGCTGTCTCTGTTGCTGCCTTTGGTTCTGCATCCTTATAGATCAGGAATGAGATCACGAATGCAACACCGACTGCGATCACCATCTCGATCAGGTACTGAAGCGGCTGGTTCAGGCAGAGCAGGATACCGAAGATACCTGTTACACCAGTCCCCTTAGCTCCGAGGTGCACCAGTGATGCATATAATGCCCCACATCCTCCACCGATACATCCGGCGATGAATGGTTTGAAGAATCTTAAGTTTACACCGAAGATTGCAGGCTCTGTAATTCCCATAAATGCACTGAGTGATGATGGAAGCGCCAGAGATTTGATCTTCTTATCTTTAGACTTAATACCTACTGCAAGTGCTGCAGCTCCCTGTGCTACGTTGGCTGCACTTGCAAGTGGAAGCCAGTATGTAACACCGTATTTTGCAAGCTGTCCGATGTCAATGGCTGTATACATCTGATGAATACCGGTTACTACGGTTGGTGCATATAAACCTCCCATGATCAGACTTCCGATTCCGAGAGGAAGCGTTAGCATCCACTGGATTGCTCCGAGAATTGCATTTTCAGCCCATACGAAGATCGGTCCTACAATTGATAATGTAAGATAACCTGTTACAAATACGCTGACCAGAGGTGTTACGAACAAGTCAAGAACTTCCGGAACGATCTTATGTAACTTCTTCTCGATCACTGCCAGAATCCATACGGCGATGATAACCGGAATGACGTGTCCCTGATATCCGACCATGTCAATCTTGAACAGTCCGAAGAATACGCTCTGTGTCTGCTGTACACCCTCTGTTGCTACAGTATAAGCGTTCTGCAGTGACGGATGGATCATGATCATACCGATAACTGCACCAAGATACTGGTTCGCACCGAATGCTTTTGCAGCTGAGAATGCGATCAGGATCTGCAGGAATGTGTAAGCAATGTTACTGAACAGATTCGCAAATACATAAATCGAACTGTGTGTATTAATATGGAGGAATCCGTTGCTATTCATAAAATCAAGTGAGTTCATGATTCCCATTAAGAAACCGCTGGCTACGATGGCCGGAATAATCGGTACGAAGATATCACCAAGCAGCTTGATCGCACGCATGAACCAGTTCTGCTTCTCTGCAGCTGCCTCTTTTGCCTCTGCTTTCGAGCTTGCCGTGATACCTGCAATGTCGATGAACTCGGCAAATACTTTATTTACCGTACCGGTTCCGAGGATAATCTGAAGCTGTCCCGATGCTTCGAAGACTCCTTTTACCCCATCTACATTTTCAAGTGCTTCTTTACTTACTTTCTTATTATCTGCAATGACAAGACGAAGTCTCGTTGCACAATGTGCTGCAGATGCAATGTTCTTACTTCCGCCGACATGATCCAGGATGTCCTGTGCGGTCTTTCTGTAATCCATATTAACTCTCCTTCCTCGTTCTATGTGTAATCGTTTTCACATCTTGTGATTTTATAATAAGAAAAAAATGCCATTTGTAAAGATGGCATTTTTACTGATATTTGCTATTCGATTTTGTGCGGTTTGCACGAATTCTGTTGTTTTTGACTGATTCGGAATCTATTTACACATTTTGCACACTGATTTTCTGCTCCGGCATCTCTTAGTCTTCTATATTTTCTTCCGGATCATCAATGTTAGCGAGCCGGAATCCAAGTTTGATCTCTACCGGAATGCTTTCATCCCTTTCTATTACATCCAACAGGAGTTCTGCGCCCCGGATTCCACTGGTCTTATAGCCAAAATGCACTGTTGGTATTCCACCTGTTACCGCCTTTAAAAGCTGATTATCGCCAAATCCGGTAACCTGAATCGATGTATTTTCTAATATATAACGGAATCTGGATCCTGTGTCTTCTACATTCTTCGGAATCTGACTTCCGGCATAAGTATGAATCGCTTCGATTGCCCCGGCTGCGATTGTATCAGTGGCGCATGATATGATATCGATGTCATGTTTTTCATTCAATAATTCCAGAACCTTTTCATATCCGGATTCTGTCGTGAACTCCGCCACCTTATAATATCCGTCTTTTAATTCTTTTCCCGACCTTTTCAGACCTTCCCGGAATCCATCTTCTCTGGCCGCTCCAGCTGCTTTATCTTCTCTTGATACTCCGATATATGCAATCTCTTTCCGGCTCTTTGCCGCAACCGCACATCCCATGGCCTCCCCTGCGCCGTAATCATCATGATAAATACAGTTCGCATATTTCGTATGCTGACCAATCACAACCACCGGTACTTTCGATTCTTTCAGAAATCTCCGGTGTTCCGCCGTGATCATCGTTCCCACAAGAATAATCCCGTCTACCGGATAATTCTCGAACAGACGCATATACTCTATTTCCTTCGCCGGTGTATTATCCGTTCCGGCAAGCAGCATCTGGTAATTCCGCTCCGAAAGAACCTTTTCGATTCCTGCCGTGATCCGGCTGATGGATTCTGAATTAATCTTTGGTACAACCACCCCGATCAGACACGCTTTCTTGGTTCTAAGCATACGCGCCTGCGCCGATGGCTGATAGCCGGTCTCATCAATTACTTTCTTAATCTGTTCTTTCTTCTCGTCACTGACGTATCCGCCGTTCAGGTATCTCGACACCGCTGCGCTGGATACTCCTGCCAGTTTGGCAATTTCTTTAATCGTCATACGCTGTTACTCCCTCTGTTCTTCTTCACTGCAGAATATTATAGCACATTCCTTCTACAGATTTTCTCCATTCTTACTGATTAGTATTTATCTGTATTATAACTGAAAAAGCCCGCCTAAGCGAGCTTTTTGCCAGATTGCGTATTAACCTTCAAACTGACTATGGTATAACTTATGGTAAAATCCACCTTTTTTCAGCAATTCTTCATGATTGCCCTGCTCGATGATCTTACCGTCTTTCATAACTAAGATTAACGAAGCATTCCGTATCGTCGAAAGTCTGTGTGCCACGATAAAGCTTGTTCTTCCTTTCATCAGCTTATCGAATGCTTCCTGTACCTGCAGTTCGGTACGGGTATCGATACTTGATGTCGCCTCATCCAGGATCAACATCGGCGGCAGACAGAGCATGACTCTTGTGATACACAGAAGCTGCTTCTGACCCTGGCTGATACTGTCTTCATGAAGCACCGTGTCCAGACCTTTTGGAAGTCTCCGGATGAATTCCCAGCTTCTTGCTTCCTTCGCTGCACGAATGATCTCTTCATCGGTTGCATCCGCTTTTCCAAAGCAGATGTTGTCTCTTACGGTTCCGCTCTTGATCCAGGTATCCTGCAACACCATACCAAAGCTGCTTCTAAGGGCATGTCTGGATACCTCCCGGATGTCCTTTCCATCCACCAGGATCTTTCCTTCATCTACATCATAGAAGCGCATCAGCAGGTTGATAAATGTCGTCTTACCGCATCCTGTCGGACCAACGATTGCAATACGCATACCCGGTTTTACATCCAGATTGAAGTTCTCGATCAGTTCTTTTTCTTTATCATAACTAAATGCCACATCGTCGATTGTAACATTGCCATCAACTTTAGCAAATGCTCCTTCCGCATCCAATGTCTCTTCTTTCTGCTCTAACAGATCAAAGATACGGTCCGCACATGCCAGCGCATTCTGCATCTCAGTGACTACCGAACTGATATCGTTGAACGGCTTCATATACTGGTTCGCATACGCTAACAGTACAGAAAGTCCTCCGACCGTCAGCGTGCCGCCCGGTATCAGAAATGCTCCAAGTAAAGCTACTCCAGCGTAAATGATATTATTGACGAATCGTGTGGACGGGTTCGTTAAACTGCTGTAGAACACTGCTTTCTGGCTGTAGTTCTGCAGTTCTTTATTGATTTCATCAAATCTTCTGGATGATTCTTTCTCGTACCCAAATGCTTTTACTACTTTCTGTCCGCCGATCATTTCTTCAATCAGTGCGGTTTGCCGTCCTCTGGTCTCACTCTGCTTCCGGAACATCGTATAAGATCTGGAAGAAATGAATTTCGCCACTACGAAACTAAATGGTGTCAGTACGATCACCAGCAGTGTTACCCACACATTCTTAGAGAACATGAAAATCAGTGTCACAACGATCGTCACGATTCCTGAAAATAACTGTGTAAATCCCAACAACAGACCATCGGATAAGATATCTGTATCTGCAATGACACGGCTTACAATATCTCCGGTGCTGTGCTGATCCAGATAAGACAACGGCAGTACCTGGATATGACGGATTGCCTGTGAACGGATATCCTGCACGATCCGGTAAGTCATCCGGTTGTTCAACAGATTCATGAACCACGTAGCAAATGCTGATATCACGATAAAAATCAGAATCTGCTTCAGATAATACCACATCATATCAAAGTTCACCTGATGTGCCGATACAACTTCATCAATTGCATCACCGAATAAAACCGGCACATATAACTGCAATACTACAGAGATTGCAGCAAAGATTACACTGAATACAAGGAAAATCTTATACTTTCCTATGAGCTTTAATAATTTCTTCATTACTCTGCCGCTCCTTTCTCTGCCTTCTCTGTCATTTTATCCGCTTTGTCCAAATCTTTTCCGGTTTCCTTTGAAGATTTAACTGCAGCCGGACGTTCTTCCGGGAACTGTGAATAATAGATCTCCTGATAGGTCTCGCAAGTCTCCATCAGTTCTTCATGGGTTCCCTGTCCTGCCAGCTCACCGTCCTCCATAACCAGGATCTTGTCTGCCTGACGGATACCGGAAATTCTCTGAGATACCAGGAAGGTTGTCACATTGCCTTCCAGTTCACCGATTGCTTTACGAAGCGCTGCGTCTGTCGCAAAATCCAGCGCACTTAAGCTGTCGTCCAGAATCAATATCTCAGGCTTGCTGACCAGTGCACGTGCGATCGTCAGACGCTGCTTCTGTCCGCCGGACAGGTTACGTCCGTTCTGTTCTACTTCAAAATCAAGCTTTCCAGGCTTAGCTTCTACAACATCTTTTGCCTGAGCGATTGTGATTGCTTTCCACAGATCTTCATCTGAAGCCTGATCATTGCCCCACTTCAGATTGTCGCGGATACTTCCTTTGAACAGGATGGAACGTTGCTGTACCACTCCGATCTCACTGCAAAGTTCTCCCTGCGGATAGTCCTTTGCATTGATACCATTTACTTTTACCGTTCCTTCCTGTGGATCATAGAATCTCGGGATCAGGCTGACCAGTGTACTCTTACCACTTCCGGTTCCTCCGATGATTCCGATCGTCTGTCCTTTCTTCGCACGGAAGGTGATGTCCGATAAGCTGGATGCTCCGGCACCTTCGTATGTGAAGGTGACGTGGTTGAATTCAACTGCCAGATTACTGTCGGCCTGTTCATTCTCGCCGTCTGTCCCATATTTTCTTTGATCAACATTTATCTGTTCATTCTTCATCTGCTCAGCCGCCACTTTGTATTCCATGCTGGACTTCACATCCAGAATACCGGCCACACGGTCTGCGCAAGCCATTGATTTGTTCAACGTAATGATCAGGGATGCCAGCTTGATCAGTTCTACGATAATCTGTGCCATATAGTTATACAGCGCTACTACCTGTCCCTGCTGCAAATTCCCGATATTGACCTGCACTCCGGCACGCGCGATCAGTAACACAGTTGCTCCGTTAATCAATACATACGTGAGCGGATTCAGAAGGGCAGAAATTCTTCCTACGAACTCATTCAATCTTGTAAGTTCTCTGTTTCCTTCTTCGAATTCTTCCACCGACTGTTCTTCCCTGCAGAATGCACGGATGACACGGACACCTGTCAGATTCTCTCTCGTAAGTCCTGTCACACGGTCCAGACCTGCCTGTACTTTCTTGAACAGCGGAATACTGATCAGCATAATCGAAAATACAACGACAAACAGGATCGGTACTGTCACTACAAAGATCAGTGCACAGCGTACATTGATGGTAAATGCCATCACCATCGCACCGATTACGACAAACGGACTTCTAAGTAACAGACGCAGTCCCATGTTAATTCCGTTCTGCACCTGGTTCACATCGTCCGTCAGTCTCGTGATCAGTGTGTCTGTTCCGAGCGTATCCAGTTCTGTAAATGACAATCCCTGGATATGGTCGAACATTGCCTGTCTGACGCTGGTCGCAAATCCAACACTTGCCTTTGCGGCAAAGAACTGTGCGGTAAAACTGCACAACAGTCCGACTGCTGCCATGAGCAGTAACACGAAAAACATTTCCACAATATATCCATGGTCATTCTTCGCAACGCCCACATCAATAATCTGAGCTATCACAACAGGAACCATAAGGTCGAACACGACTTCCAATAATTTGAATAGCGGTGCCAGAATACTCTCTCTGCGGTAAGGTCTCAGAAACTTCTCAAGACGCTTCATTTCTTTCACTCCATTCCTTTTTCCGATAACTAATAAGTCATCGTTATCTACTTATTATAATATCCCTTGACTGTTTTATTATAGTCCGTTATCATTGATATGAATAATATTGTTTTTATAGCTTTGCAATACAAAAAATATATAAGGCAGGTAATCCAACATGGAACTCAGACAGTTAGAATATTTCCGCGAGATCGCATCCACCGGCAGCATCAACGAAGCTGCAAGACACTTAAATATGTCCCAGCCTCCGCTCAGCTACCAGATCCGTCAGCTGGAAAATGAATTAAATGTAAAACTTTTCGACCGCACCAGCAAGGGCGTTACTCTTACTGAAGCCGGAAAGCTTCTCTACGACCGCTCCGGTAACCTGCTGGAATACGCCCGATCTACCGAACTGGAAGTCTCAAAAACCGGTAAAAAACGTATCTTACGTATCGGCCTGACTCCGACAACGGTAGATACCATCATGCCTTATATTTCCCAATTTTCGAAAAAAAATCCCGACGTGAACTTTGAAGTCCACGACGGGATCACTTACTCGCTTTATCAGTATCTTCTGGACGGGATCATCGATATCTCCGTTGCCAGAACACCACTGCGTCTTGACGAAGTGTCTTATATGGAATTGTGTTCTGAGCCGATGATTGCAGTATCAGCACCCAAAAATATGGTTTCAAAGACCGCTGACGTTACCACAGATACACCGCATAATTCTTCGAAACACAATGCGGTTTCTTCCTTAAAGCTCTCCGATCTTTTACATAGACCGCTGATCTTATACCGGAGATACGAAGAACTCATCATGAATACCTTTCATGCCCAGAATATGAATCCGGACATCTTCTGTGTCTGCGATGATCCCAGAGGTGCCATGCTGTGGGCGAAAGAAGATCTTGCAACTGCCATCTTTCCGCAGTCCATGGCCAGCTTGTGTGACGGACTTTGTATACAAGAATTGGATGAGCCTGATCTTATAACTAAGATACTTCTGATCTGGGCGAAGGGAAAGAAACCGGTGCCGCTGGTGCAGGAATTTCTGGATGTGTGTGGTGAGCATTAGCACATTAGAGCTTGCGGCTCACCCACCATATACCAATTATAAGATATACCGCCATCATTCCTAATATGGCAGATGTTGCAACCAGTTGATTCATATTTTCCAAAGCAACTACTAACAGCAGAAGTACAATTTCGCCACACCAATAGGACCAGATACATTTCCTTTTTCCGTAATCAGTAATCCAAGTTTTGGAATCCACGATCCAGAGTAAATTGATGAATATTCCAAAACCAATAGATACAATTAGAGAAGTGGCCGCTTCCGCTGACATATTTATCATTCCATTTTTTACAAATACAATACATAACACCAATAAATCATACGCCAATAACAATATGCCATTTCTTTTCAATGATTTGATACTTTTCTGCATATCCATCTCTCCTCTCCAAATAGAAATCTTAGATAAACCCATCTACTTCTTCCTGCAGATTTACTCCATAAGAGAATACATAGGCTAAACATAAAACAATAATTCCAAAAATGAATCCTCTCACTTCAAAATTGATATCTTTCAGTCCATTCATTTTAATCAATACTCCGCAAATATAAACGACCACATTCTGAATCGTCGGCATTACTATACTGTAAATTCCTATTTTCTTTACTCTTTCTACATTTTCTGCTGTAAACGGTGTGCCCATTTCTGGTTGTTCCTTTGTGCCTTCCAGTGACTTCAGTATTTTATGAACGTTGCGAAAAATCAGGGCCAGTAATATAGATGTTGCTCCCAACAGCAGAAGCCACACGGATACCAGATGCATCCGCATATTTCCCTTTGCATCAATCAGTGTAAAGAACATCCCGTAGGCATTCATCATGGTATCCTGTTTGATGCCGAATATAGCCCCGTTAATGTGCACGCTGTGCATAGGTATAGCCGATCCCGCCCAAAGTAATACGATACCATCGAACCAATGTAAGATTTCCAGAAATCTCATCAGACTGGTCAGTGGTTTCCGGAATTTTTCAAAACTTTTCATCTTCATATTATTCACCCTCCTCTTCATCCAGATTTCCATCAAATTTTAAAATATCACCTACATCACATTGAAGGAAATAACAGATACGATTCATCGTATGCAAACGGATACCTTTGGCTTTTCCGCTTCGGAGTACCGACAGATTGGCCTCGGTAATACCGACTTGTCTGCATAATTCTTTTGAAGTCATTCCCTTCTTTTTCAGGACTTCATCCAAGCATATACGAATTCCCATATTTCCTCCTTTCTGTGTTTGAAAATTATTGTTTTTCGATAATTTATAATTTTATTATAGCAAGGAATTATCGTTTGTCAATAATTTTTACCACGCAATATTCCAACCGTTTTTTTCGTAATTATGTGATTTTTCCAACTTTTCTTATATTTTTAACTCTAAAGAATCTTCTTTCGGCAACTACTTATAAACGCATGGCCCCAAAAAAAGATTATCCGGATAGTTCCCTTTCTCCAGATAATCTTTTCTTCTATGATTCACTATGCTGTTTTATATTCTCGCTTACTCCACTTTCGTCTTCTTCGGCAAAAACAGACTCAAAAGTAACGATACCACAAACACTCCTGCCACTGCATTTCCATTAAACACATCTCCTACCGCACTTGGAAATGCTGTAAAGAAGTTCCCGGATGTCTGTGTCAGACCAACTCCGATACTAAATGACAGTGACACGATAATCATTGTTCTGTCATCGAATTTACATTCTTTCAGCATCTTGATTCCTTCATACATGATCGATCCAAACATCATAACTGTACATCCGCCAAGCACCGCCTGTGGAAGTGAATTGAAGAATGCTCCAAGCGGCGGGAATAAAGATGCAAGTATCAGAATCAGTGCTCCCATCAGAATCGTAAAACGGTTGATCACCTGTGTCATCGTCACAAGTCCGATATTCTGACTGAATGATGTCAGCGGCAGACATCCGAAACATCCGGAGATTGCACTTGAAAATCCATCAACTGCCAGTGAACCGCGAAGTTCTTTCATCTTAAGATCACGTCCAAGTGCTCCCGTACAGACTGCCGTCGTTGCACCTGTCGTCTCTGCTGCCGATACCAGGAATACGATTGCGATCGTAAAAAATGCTCCCAGATTGAATACCGGCTTATGACTGGTCAGGAACACAAGCTTCGGGATACTGAACACACCAACCTCCTGAATCGTCTTATGAATACCGGAAAAGTCAACCATCGGTGCGATTCCCGCTACAGTAAATATAATTGCAAGTGCATAGCCAAATACCAGTCCGACCAGCACATTTAAATTCTTATATACGCCTTTCAGTACTTCTCTGGATACCAGACATACGATCAATGTAAATGCTCCAACGACCAGATGATACCAGGAACCGAAGTCTTTCACTCCACTTCCGCCGCCCCAGGAATCCATACCTACCGGCAGAAGTGATAATCCAATCGCGATAACTACACAAGCCGATACAACCGGAGTCAGATATTTTCTCCAGTACTTGGCACTCAGTCCAACAAAACCTTCAAAAATACCACCCAGAATAACTGCACCAACCATACCTTCATATCCAAGATTCGGATTCGTTGCAATTACCAACAGACTTCCAAGAAACGTAAAACTGACTCCCATAATAATCGGAAGTCCTGATCCGATCACTCCAATCGGATATAACTGTAAACAGGTTCCGATTCCGGCTACAAACATCGCACACTGCAATAACTGTGTAATCTCCGCCGAACTTAAATGCGCCCCATTACTTCTAAGTACTGCCGCACTACACACGATCAGTACCGGAGCCAGATTCGATACGAACATCGCCAGTACATGCTGTAAGCCAAACGGAATGGCTTTTCTAAGTGGAACCCTGCCGTTCAGCTTATAAATATTCTCTTCACTGACCGTCGTTATCTGTTCTTCTTTGTTGCTTTCCATGACATTTCCTCATTCTCTCTGTAAAATTTTATTTATTATAAATTTAACTTATATTTTACGAGAAAGCAACCGTGGAAGTAATAAATCCATTTATTACTTTTAAAAGAAGACTATTGCATCTGCAACAGCCTTCCTGATTTTGCTCAATTTTCTTTTTTGTTTCTTCTATAATTCGTTGAATTGTAGTTACCGCTTCCTCCAATTCATCCGCAATTTGTTCTATAGGCTTCCTTTTTTCAACTTCTTTCTAATCTGATTTTCCAGAAGACTCCGTTCTCCAAGTTCAATTCCAGCTTCTACCCCAGCCTCATACTCCGCTTTCCGTAATTTTTTCTCTTCAAATTCTTTATCATACTCATAGATGCTCACTTTGATCACCTCAGCCTTATTCTTCATCAAAAATTCTGCCAGAATTCCTTCCTCTATGCATTCATCTACCGCTCGCGTAACTGCTTCTTCCAGAGGAATATTCTGCGTCACATATTTTCTTACCCTCGCAACATATTTAGCATATTCCTTTAATGTTCTGCAGTGTTCCATCAGTTCTAGATTATGACCATCATTTACATTCAACATAGTCACCCTTAATTCCAGATCCGGATTATCCGTCGGGTTCTCATAAGCTGAAGATAATCGGAATTCATTATAATCGTCTACCTTTTTCGTCCCATTATAAAACACAATAAATCTTGGTGTCGGTATCTTTTGTATTACCGTTGAATATAAAGATTTCTGAACTACTAATCTTTGATATTCATCCGCAATATAGAATAAATTTCTAAGCGGAATATTCGGGTTATACGTCGACTGGTGCTCATACAAATATAAATTCAGATCCATAATAAATGCCAGATCATTTTTCATTCCCATATAAATTGCATTTTTTAATGTGACAATCTGCAAATCTTCTGCATTAGTATAATTCCGACCATTCACTGCATTATACAATGATAGCAGATTTTCTTTATCATGATACAACATTCGAAAAATCGTATCTTTGTATGGCCGTTTTGCCTTTAACTGACGGTTGTTTACCTGATACTTTTTGTTGCGTCTCTTCTGACTCTTTCTTCTCGCCATATTTAATTCCTCCTATGTGCAGGAGGATATCTTACTTACACGTTCAGTCCTCTCCTGCTTTTTACAATTGATTGGTATAAAAAGCATAGATTTCTGAAATGTAATTAGAATGTAGATGGTATATGATTCAATATACCTTAGATTTCTTTTGAAGTATACTTTTATATAGATTAACATACAAGTAAATATTATTCAATATATTTTTTCAGATAAATTAAACAGCAAAAAAATTCAACTTCGTCTCATCAAACGTAATCTTCTGCCCTTTCCTTCTAAAATACTCCTCCACAACCTGATACATCTCCTCATACCGTCCTTCGCATGCACAATTTCCCAACGGTTCGATCCAGCATGACTGCTTCCCACAGGCATCTCTTAAGTGGACTTTAAAATTCAGTCCTTTCTCCTCCAGCAATCCGTTCACTTCAATAATTTCATTAAATGTAATATAATTCATATCTGCTATCTCCTCCAGTTCTTTCCACTATAGTATCCGGCTGCATTGAATATCGTTGCGAATACATTGATCATCTTGTTCGACGTATACACTGCATGATACCGGTTATATTTTCCCCAGTCTGCATTCGCCAGTGTCCATGTTCCGGATACAGCAGCAAGATAAATAACAGCACACAAAAATCCCACGATAAGTTCGCCTGTTGCCATCAAGTGTCCATACTTCTGATTCAGCATCTGTGCTATCACTCCTGCCATGATCAGGCTTGCAAGCATACTGATCCAGAGTTTGTTCAGAATATAGCGGTTCAGCTTTGAGCCCATCCACAATATAATTGCAAGAATAAATGCCCCGCCATACAGGTAGATTACATACTGCTTCAATACCGCTGTATCACGACACACAATATATCCTCTTCCCATCAATGTTCCGATTGTAAAAAACCCGACAGGCTGTACAACTGCCCCCAGAAGCAACAATGTCAGATGCACTTTCATATTCGCCGAACATGTTCCTATGATCAGCAGACCTACCACAGCTGCAAGTGAAATCAGCCCGACATAAAGATGTGTTCCGATATAATCCTTCGGAAGCAGCCATATAGATATCACACTTAAGATCGTTCCTGCAATAAAAAAGCATGCAATCTCATTGTTCATCTCATCCCTGCTTAATTTCTTCTGTACAATATCCTCTTTCAAAAGAATTGCCAGACGTACCTGCCACTCTTCTTTTTCTTCCTCAATCTCAAGCTGATCGATCGATGTAATGTCAAGCTTACTTTTCAATGCCTTCTGACAGGTCAATTTTGTCTCTTTTAATGTTCGTTCTTCTTTTTCGATCTCATCTAATCTGTGAGATAATGCTTCCTGTAAAGTCAATCTATTTTCATAGATATCTTTGATCTCCTGTACCGGAATACCGATCAGACGCAGCTTTTTAATTTCCTGAAGCTGTTCTACATCTGCTTCTGAATACTCCCGGTAATTATTTTCCTGATTACGTGCCGGATGGATCAGTCCTTCTTCTTCGTAGAATCTTATATTCGCCTTGGAAATGCCAACCTGTTTTTCTACATCTTTAATCTTCATAAAGTGACACCTTCTTTCCATTTTTCCAGTCTGCTTCTGTAATGATTTCTTTGCGGTGTTTTATCGTCTTGTACTTTACTTTTCCAAACAAACCTTTCTGCTCTTTACAATAAATGATATGAAGCGCCATATGAAATTTCTGGTTCTCATCTTCCAACTCATGACTGTATTCCAGATGAGTCGCACTGTAACGAAGCAGAAGCACTTCACCGGCTCCCACCGGTACATTCCCACCATCCACAGACATAACCTGAAATGTAATGGTTCCCGGTATTTCAATTTCTTTTAATTCAATCCGTTCTTTTATTATTGTCTGAAGCTCAGAAATAATTTTATTTCTTTCTTCAAGCTTTCCCGTATCTTCCATACTCTCACCTTCCCCTGTTCCGGATATCTGTATCCTTCTCTCTTTTTGTTAAGGTGATTCTATTCCTTCAAGCCGCTTGAAGGTCAAGAGATTCACCATATTTTTTCCCATTTCTTCTATTTTTTGTCTTTATTCGTATTCCCGCTCGACTTTTTCCTCTGCTATCCGCTCTGTCTCTTCGATTGCTTCCTTATATCCGTTCAGGGCCGCAAATGGTGTAAACTGAGCCGCCCGATCTGCTGTCGGCATCGGCGGATGTGTCTCTGATACATGATGCGGAAAGCCCAGAATATCACCATATTTCCGCTGTACTTCCAGTACCGATTTCTGCAATTTCCCAGAAAATTCTATCCTGTTTTCCTTAGAAATATTTTTTACCGATTCTCTTTCTTGCAGAATCTGTTTTGTTGAAATATTTTCTTTCGAAATATTTTCATTTCTCACGCTTTATGTCCTCCGATCTGCCGGTTCCGTTCCATCGCAGTTCCATCCTCCTGCAGATTCATTCCTTTTAAGATTGCATTCTTCCCATATTTTTTCTTGATATCCAGCATCGCCTTCTGCATCTTCTTTTCCCGTTCCAGCTTCTCATTCTTCTCTTCCTTTTCCTTCTTTGCAATTCCAAAATCTGTAAAAAGATTCATCTGTTCATACTGCTGTTCTTCCTGGACCTCTTTCTCACTGATCACATGATTCGCTGCCATCGTAATCCGGCGGATCAGAAGATCCGGATTCACAATTTCATGATACAGCTTTACACCTGCCTGTGTCATCAGCCTCGATGAAGAAGTAAGCTGCTTCAGATTAGCGGTTCCGTGTGCATGTTTCGGCAGCCTCCTGCCGTACCAGTCTGTCGTGATCTCCCCTACATTTTTCTTCGTTCCTTGTTCCAGATTCTTGATGTCGTATCCAATCGTCAGAACGATCTGATCCGTTACGAGACGTTTATCTACCAGATCCAATGCCAGCTGATCGATCATTTCCTTTACCACGATCTTCGTCTGCTCGAAATTATATGGACAATGCAGTACCTGTCCCGCACCCATACTGTTATTTTCGGGCTTATACGCCTTCACATCTGCGATCGTGCATGGCTCCCATCCCCATGCATGGTCAATCAGAAGTTCTGCATTCACCCCAAATAGCCGGTACAGCAAATCTTCATTATAATATTCCCCCGGCTTACCAAGAGAACATCTTGCCACATCTCCCATGGTAAATAATCCGACTTCCGCAAGCTTCTTCGCATACCCCGGGCCCACACGCCAGAAATCCGTGATCGGCTGGTGCGCCCACAAAAGCTTCCTATAAGAAATTTCTGTAAGTTCTGCGATCCTCACCCCATTCTGATCCGGCTCGATATGCTTCGCCACAATATCCATGGCAACTTTACACAGGTACAGATTCGTTCCGATTCCGGCCGTTGCCGCAATCGACGTCTCCTGCTGGATCTCCCGAATAATCTTTCCAGCCAGCTCTCTTGCCGTCATCCGGTAAGTATTCAGGTAATCGGTCACATCCATGAATACCTCGTCAATGGAATAGACATGGATATCCTCCGGTGCAACGTATTTCAGATAAATGTTGTAGATCTCCGTACTGCATTTCATATATAATGCCATTCTCGGAACCGCCGTAATATAATCCAGTTCCAATTCCGGATGTAGTTTTATTTCTTCATTATCAACGGAAGCTCCTGCAAACTTCTTTCCGGGTGCCATGCAGATCCGTCTTTTATTCACTTCTTTTACCTTCTGCACGACCTCGAAGAGTCTGGCACGGCCCGGTATCCCATAGGATTTCAAGGAAGGAGACACTGCCAGACAGATAGTCTTTTCCGTACGGCTTTTGTCCGCTACTACCAGATTGGTCGTCATCGGATCCAGTTCTCTTTCTTTGCATTCTACCGATGCGTAAAATGATTTCAGGTCGATTGCGATATAGCTTCTCTGTCCTTTGTCTGTCATGCCTGTTCTCCTTCTTCCTTTACTCACAAATTCATTCACAAAGTTGTCTTTTCTCATTTCGAATGTACGTTCTCATTATACCAACATTCTGATTTGTCCACAATACAGAAGCAGTTACAAATTATTTTTTCTAAAACTATTGACCTTCAAGTTACTTGATGGTTTATATTATAGACAACAAAAGAGAAGAAACAAAAAATTGATAAGAATGCCGGCTATTACCAAATTCTCTTAAAGAAAGGGGACATTAAAATGAAGAACGGAACAAGAAACGAAAAAGTTGTCTTTGATATTATTTTTAACTTAATATGTATGATATACATAATCTACAGCTGGATGTCAATTACAAATGTTGGAGTCGTAACTGCACTGACACATAATAATGGTGATGCTATGATACTGATCTTCGGTGCTGCAATTGTTCTAATCGTCTTTTTTATAATCGATATCATTTCTTTAATATTAGGCAAAAAGCAAAAAGGATATTTGCTGCCGGGGTATGTCGGAGTGTCTATTGGTGTGAAATGTATCGCAATACTATTCCTGGTTTTAGCATATATATTGAAGCTTAAAATCTAAGTACCCCCCACCGGTGGCTTCTTTCAAACACATAGCGCTACAAAGAACCTCCCGCTGGTATCTTCTCTTGTATACTTTGATATGTCAAAAATACGGCCGGCAATATATTCTTACTCATAATCTCAGAATATATGCCGACCGCATTTTCTATCTGCCAAATTATTTATAATCCATCACCAGAAACATCGGTTTGATCGCTACCACTTCGTCATACTCTTCTTTCTCGACGACTACGCTGGAATTCAACGCTTTCAGATCTTTTTTCAAAACCTGCAATGCTTCCGGAATATTTCTCGCACGCCCTTCTTTCATAATTTCCTGCATTCTCTTTAGCACAATCGGATGTGCATAGTGAGCCGGTACCGGAAAATCCGGATACACTCTGATATACTCTTCCATCTGACTGATCGATTCCGTCAGCCGCTTCTCAATATAATTCTTATTATTCTTCGAAGTCGGAAGTACATTCGCTCCGGCAAATAAGAAGATTGCAGCCAGACCAAACAAAAGGAAATACATTCCAAATCCTGCATGGGTCGTCAATGCATAGATACCATAGACGAATGCCGCACCGCCCATCAGTACGATTGCAAGAGCTACCCATTTATACGCCGGGTTACTTCTGTCATAAGTACGCTTTTTCTTCGCCGACTGACTCAAGTCCATATAGATATCCGATTGCTTTTTCAGATACTGTTCTGCCTGCTCCAGCTTCACGAGACATCTTTTTGTTTCTTCCGATACATTTCTTTCTCTTTGCTTTTCTGCCAGCCATCTTTCCTTCTCTGCCAGCTTTCTCTCAGCCTCAAGACTGTGTACCGGAATATCCGGATATTCTTCTTCTATGTACGCAAGAAATCTGTCCACATCTTCTTCATGTTTGAAATTGCATTGCTTTTCTTTTCCGTCCTCATATACGACCACAAGATAGGATAATGTACCGAATACTCCTTTTCCTGTAAATCCACCCTTACTCATGGCGATTCTTTTGAAGATCCTTTTTACAGAACTGATCGGTATGTAATACCTTCTGTCAATATAGAAACTGCTAAGATACACCGCCTTTTTTCCAATGCCACAAGGTCCGATCTTCTTACATTCTTTTCTGTCTTTTATCAATTCTTCATCCGGAATCGATACATTACCCAGTCTTCGTGGTTTCATCTTTTCATCATCTCATTTCTGTCAATTCATTCTGCCTTTTTATGTATTCAAATTACGCTGTCTTACAACTATGCTTTCATTGGTTTCTTTGTAGCATGGATAAAGATTCCAAGGAATGCTGCTGCCAGAATAATTCCTACCGGATAAGCAACCTTCGTAGAAAGTCCCAGACACTCTTCTGCACAGAAGAAATATGTCATGGAAACTGCACTCATGAATGTTGCCGGTACCGCTGTGATCCAGTAATTCTTCTTCTCGCGGAACAGATACATACTTGCTGTCCACAGAACGATCATAGCAAGTGTCTGGTTTGTCCAGCTGAAGTATCTCCATACGATTGCATAATCCAGATGTCCGACAAATGCTCCGACTGCCAGAAGCGGAACACATAACATCAGACGTTTCTGCATCTTATTCTGATCAACTTTGAACCAGTCTGCCAGTACCAGACGGGCACTACGGAATGCCGTATCACCTGAAGTGATCGGGCATACGATAACTCCGATCATTGCAAGTGCAACACCGACACCGCCCATCGTCTTGATACACACATCATAGATAGCTGCTGACTGTCCATTTGCGAGAATATCATTCAGACCTGTACTCAGGCCACCTGTAATTTTATAAATGGAACATCCTGCTGCTGCCCAGATCAGTGCGATCACACCTTCTGCAACCATGGCACCATAGAATACGAAATGTCCCTGTTTCTCGGATTTCATACAACGTGCCATCAGTGGTGACTGTGTAGAATGGAATCCGGAAATTGCTCCACATGCTACGGTAATGAACATAAAGCTCCAGATCGGCTTTCCTACCGGATGCATGTTAGTGAAATGCGTCCATATCTCAGGAATCGTATAATTCGGATTCGTGAAAATACCAACGATAACACCGACTGCCATAACGATCAGGCAGATACCAAACAATGGATAGATACGTCCGATGATCTTATCGATTGAAATAAATGTTGCAACAAAGTAATATGCAAGGATGATCCAAAGCCATACTTCCGGATTAGCCAAAACTCCTGTCACACCTTTATTTCCCAGTAATGTAACGATCAATCCTGCCGGTCCTACTGCAAATACGGTACCAACCATGACCAAAAGCACAACGCTGAATACACGCATGACATTCTTCATCACATTTCCAAGATAGATTCCGCACACTTCAGAAATCGATGCTCCGTCATTTCTTTCAGAAAGCATACCTGAAAAATAATCATGTACTCCTCCTGCAAAGATCGTACCGAATGTAATCCACAGGAATACAACCGGTCCCCATAAAGCACCCTGCATAGCTCCGAAAATCGGTCCAAGACCTGCAATATTCAAAAGCTGTACCAGGAACAACTTCCACTGCGGCATTACTACATAATCCACACCGTCATTGATCCGAACCGCCGGTGTCTCTCTGTCATCCGGTGCAAAAGTGTTCTCAACCACTTTACCATAGACAAAATACCCTCCTATAAGTAGCGCCAAGCAAATGATAAAACTAATCATACCAACACCTCCAATGTCTTTCATTTCTTAACATTTCCTTAACCTACCTTCATTATAGGATTTTATGTATTTTTTTCAAGTGTTTTTTTGATTTCTTCATCTATTTTGTACAATTTGACGAATATTTTTATCTCATTCCAAGTTTCAACGCCTTTTTCGGACACGCACTCACACATTTTCCACAACGGATACATTCCGCAGAATCCGGTGTCTTTACCGGATCCACATCCATCGGGCAGACATGCGTACATTTACCACAATGTATACATTTTCCCATATTCACATCCATACGAAAAAGGCTGACTTTATTCAAAAGTCCATAGATTGCTCCCAGCGGACACATCACTTTGCAGAAAAACCTGCAGATACTCAAACATCCCACCAGTGTGATCACCAGGATTACCATTTTCACGGAAAATAATGTCCCGATCACACGGCGCAGTTCCGGATGTGTGGAAAGGAGCGGGATTCCTCCCTCCAGTGTTCCGACCGGACAGATATATTCACAGAATGCCGGCGCACCGCTTCCGACGGCATTCGTCTTTACAACCGGAAGCATCAGCACAAATACAACGAGCAGAATATATTTGATCCAGGTAAATCCCTTCCATAATTTCTTTTTCGAAAACGGGATCTTATATAAAAGTTCCTGTATCAGCCCGAACGGGCATAAAAAACCGCAGACCGCACGTCCCAGAACGACTCCGAATGCCAGAATCATCCCCCATACATAGAAGCTCGTCTTAAAATCGATCGAACCGTTCACTGCCTGCATCGCCCCGATCGGACATGCCGTTGTTGCCGCCGGACAGGAATAGCAGTTCATTCCCGGATTGCAGAAACTTTTCCATTTCCCCTTATACAATCTCCCCTCCAGAAAATTGCCAAGATATAGATTGGAATAGCCAAATGCTGCAACCTGTATCATTTTTCGTTTTATCTCAAATGTTACTTTTCTCATCATTATTTCTTTATCCAAGACCGATACATTCCAGGCACACATTGACTGCTTTATTCAGTACGATGGATACTTCTCCTCTGTATATTCCATATATGATCATCATAACCGCCACAACCAATATTGCTCCGGCAATCAGACGTCTTGTTATTTTTTGATTACTTTCCATTCAGATAATCCTCTACCGTCTGTTTATACGCATCGACATCCGCTCCGGCAAATGGTTCACCGATGATCTTTCCCGTACTGTCTACCAAAAATGTCGTCGGTACGCCGACCAGATTACTGATCATATCGTCAAATTCTTCCGTTGCGATCAGGTGCTGATAATCCGCTCCTGCCTCCTTAATGATCTTTTCCGCCAGTTTATACTGGTCACTTCCTTTTTCATCTACATCCACCAGAAGCCCGATCAGGTTCACATTATCCGGAAGTTCTTTTTTCCACTCTGCCAGTTCCGGTAATTCATCAATACATGGATTACAGTACGTTGCCCAGAAATTCACGACCGTCAGGTCATAGTCTGCAAAGGTATCATTCGTCACTTTATTTCCATCCATGTCTGTCGTCGAAAACTCCGGCATATTTACAGGAAATCCGTTTTCACTGGTTTCCTGCTCTCCCGAACTGCTGTCACTCTTTCCTGTCTTATTGCCTTCTTCTGATGTATCTGCACTTTTCGCTGGACCCGATGAGTCACCTGAAGAACTGTCTTCCGAAGAACTGCATGCCCACAGTCCAAGACACAGCATTCCCGCCAGACAGAGTGCGCTTAATTTTTTCATTCTTTTCTTCATATCTTATACTTTCCTTTTATCCATATTTCGAAATTATCATCTATAGAATATCACAATTTGGCGGTTCAAAAAAGAGAGATGTTACCGAAGTAACACCTCCCTTCTATTCATCACTTTTGTAATCCGGATTGCTCCGGCTTATACATAACTAATATGATTATTTTGCAATTCCGTCAGCATAAGCTGAGAATACAGCATCCAGTGTATCAGCTTTTTCGCTGTAAGCTGTGATAGGAGCTGAGATTCCGTCTTCGTCTGTTGCATCTTTGTTGAATGAGAATACAAATGGTGACTTGATAACCGGAACAGTCTTCTCTTCACCGGCATCGTTCTTGTATGTCAGGCTTGCACCATCAGCACCGTTCTCGAACTCTTCTGTTGTAAGATTCGTAAGAGAGTTCTCGATCAGAGTTGTGTACATGAAGTTGATGCTGTCGCTCTTCATGATATCGCCTGTGTTCTTATATCCCCAGTCATCCTCGCTGATCTTTCCATCAACATATGGATCCCATAAGTATACATTTACATCCTTTTTTACTGCCTTAGCATTTACATCAGCGATCTCGTTCTGTGTAGCTTCATCGTATGGTCCGCCTACCATGTAGATAGCATTTCCATCCTGCTGTAACAGCCATGCAAACTGACGATATGTTACAGTCTTGATGTTAACCTTCTCAGCATCCTTAAGAGCCGGGTAGTTTTCACGAACGAAGTCTTCTTTTGAATACTCTGTGAATTCGATGTTGTTGTCATTGATGAAGTCGAACATCTTCTTCATCTGTGCATTGTATTTCTTTGTGCAGTAATGTTTTACAGGATCTCCATTCTTATCTGTAACTTCATTACCTTCTTCGTCATACTCTTTTGTGTATACACCGTCTTTGTCACGCTCTACCATCTGCTCGAACGCATACATTACAGGGTATTTATCAGCGTTGTCTTCTTTGTCGCTGTAGTTTGTTGTATTGTCTTTGTTGTAGATAAAAGCGATTGGCTGCTGGATTCTTCCAACTGTCTCTGTCTCACCTTTTGCATTTGTGTAAGAGATTGCTCTCTCTGTTGTTGATGGGAACTCAATCCAGTCATCAATGTTTGTCAGGTACTGTTTTACAACTTCACCATACATGTAGTTGTAGTTTACACCTGCATTTTCACTTCCGTCAGACATACGGATGAATGTGTTACCATTCTCGTTGTCATCCAGGTTGAAGTCATATGTGTAGATTGTATCGATACCATTCTCTTTTGCATACTTTGTAAGAGAAGGTGTCATAGCTCTTGTGTTGTGGCACCATGATCCGCAAAGTGCGATCATGTATGTTCCTTCTTTCTGGAACAGATCGATCAATTCATCATATGTGATATCTTCATATACTACTTCATCAGCACTCTTGAATGTCTTGATTCCCTGACGCGGTTTGTCTTTTAAGGAGTTTGTGTTGAATGTGTTAAAGTAATAATCTGGCTCGAAGTTGTAATCTGTTGCAGATAATGCTTTTGTTGTATCTGCTTTTTCTTCTGTTTTCTTGCTGTCGTCTGAGCTCTTGCTGTCAGAAGATGAGCTTCCGCATCCTGCAAGTAATGCAGCTGACATAGACAGCGCAAGTAAGCATGAAAGAACTTTTTTCTTCATCTTTTTTCTCCTTTTTTGTTGAAATAAACTTTTTCATTTACATTTTCTTAGCACATCGGAGGTGCTTCACCTGCATCATCGCTTGATCCTGATCCACCGTCACTGCTATATGTAGCTTCCAGATCCAGAAGATCCTGATAATTCTCGATGTTCCATTTCTCATCAGCCGGCACATAAGTATCTACTGCTTCACGTGCTTCTTTTACAGCATCTGCTGCACCATCCTGCTTCTTGTCAGCAAGAGAAGCCTGTTTGATCATAAGTCTTGCATAATTAAGTCTTGCTTCCTTATATGTCTTCAGGTTTGTGATCTTCTCTTCCAGATTCTGGTTCGGATCCAAAGCCTGATAATATTCCGCCGCCTTTTTGAATCTGTCGATACTGTCGTCATTTAATTTCATATCACCAATCTCATCGATTGCTGTGATCGTTCTTGTTACAGAATACTTTGTTGATACTACAGAGAGACCAAGGAAAATGACAGCTAACACGATCAGTACGATTGTAGACTTTTTCAATTTCATTATGCGTTCTCTCCTTTCTTTTCTTCTGCATTAAATATATTGTCATCCAGAGTTCCCATCTTTCTGGCAACGATTGCTGCAGTTACATTACCTGCAGTTACATTGTCAAATGTACGGATCATATCTGAAATGTTGTTGATCGGTACTAAAAGTACGATCGCTGCGATTGGAAGGTTGACTGCTTTGAACACTGCCATAGCAGATACCACTCCGATACCAGGTACTCCTGCACTTCCGAGTGAAAGGATCAGGCAGACAACAGCTAACATTACATAGTCAGATACTGTCCACGCAATACCCATCGCATTGGTATAGAAAATAGCCAGAAGAATCGGCCATACACATGTACATCCCGGCATACCGATGGTTGTACCAAGGGATGTTGTAAAGTTCGAGATTTCCTCATCGATACCAACACTCTTTCTCTGACACTCAATAGAGGCAGGGATTGATCCAACACTACTTGAAGTCGTAAATGCTGTGATCTGTGCCGGAAGAATCTTCTTGAAGAATTTAAGCGGGCTGAGTTTTGCAACACACTTAATAATGATTGCATTAAATCCATAGCTGTGTACCAGACATACCACATAGATCATAACGACCAGAAGTACCAGCTGTACGAGGGATTTCTTATCCTCGAAGATCTGACTTGCAGATCCTGCTACCAGACACAGGACTGCGAATGGTGTCAGGTCAATGACAAATGCCAGAATACGATAGATAATGTTCTTCAGTGCTTCTACAAGGTTCTTGAATGCGGCTACTTTTTCTTCTCCCTCTTCTGATGAGATTCCAACATATGCTACAGCTACAGCGATAGCAATGATGATGATCGCAACGACGTTATCATTGGAAAGATCTCCGATTACGTTCGTTGGGAAGAATTTCAAAATAACCTGGTCAAATGATGTTGCAAGTTCTTCATAAGAACTGATTGTGCTGTCACTTACTGATGCGATATCAGCAAATACAGCCTCTGCCCCTTTTCCGAGTCCTGTAATGGCTCCAAAAATATATGACAGAACAATTGCTGCTGCAGATGAAGCCAGAAGCCAGAGTACAGAAGTAAGTCCGATACTCTTCATCTTTTCTTTACTATTTAAAGAAATAAAACCTGACATGATAGAGATCAGGATAACCGGTGCCACCAGAGCAGTAATTACGTTGATGTAAATGTCACCAATCAAATCAACCCAGACAAGATAACTGTTGTTATCAGATGCAAATACGAGACCGATCACGGCTCCCATTACCATACTGATCAGAACAACGAATGTCCAGTTGATCTTCATCGCTAACTGATTCAAAACTTTGAACAGCAATAATGTTATGGCTAACACAAGAAGTGCTATCCAGTTAACACTACACAGTAAATCCATTTTTCTTTTCCCCTTTCCTTAAGATTACCGTCCACCAGTGTAACATTTTTTTAACAATTAAGGAAATAGAAAATATTAATAAATAAAGCTATTTATAAAGTTTACCTATAAATAGCTTTATTTATATTAGTGGATTAAAGTGTTGAATTGTCGATAAAAAATAAATTTATCATAATTTATATTAATATTCAAGTTCTTTTTATAATACAATCTTATGTATAATATTCATCTATTCCAATACTTTACTGCATATTATTACACTACTGCTGATTCAACAGCTCTTATCTACAGGACCTGCCACTGGCAGCTCCTTACGAACGCATGGCGATCTACAGAACATGTCATGGACAGCTTCTCTTACATACTTTAGTATAGAAAAATGCCGGCACCCCCAAGATACCGGCATTTTTCCACTCATAGGAATTAATCAGCTTCTTTCGAACGCATGACGATTTAGTTTTAGTTTCTTCTTATTATAATGTATAATAACGATTTGATTAACAAACAGATTTGATATCTGTGTATTCATAACATTCAAAGCTGTCTGCTACGTTCTTACATGTTAATTTTCCATCATATGTATTGATTGCAGAGTAGATAACTTCGTTATCTTTGCAAGCCTGCTCCAGTCCCTTTCCTGCAATCTGCAGTCCATAGGATAATGTTGCATTTGTAAGTGCGATTGTAGATGTTCTTGGAACTGCTCCCGGCATATTGCCTACACAGTAATGAACAACACCGTCTTCAATAAAGATTGGATCATCATGGTATGTAACCTTTGTTGTCTCACCACATCCGCCCTGGTCAACGGCAACGTCTACAAATACAGCGCCTGGTTTCATCTCTTTCAGATATTTTTTCTTGAAGATCTTAGGAGCTGATTTTCCTGGAATCAGAACGCATCCGATTACGAGGTCTGCTTCTTTTACAGCTTTTTCAATATTTGCATCGTTAGAAACAAGTGTCTGAATACGTGCTCCGAAGATATCATCCAGATAAGCAAGTCTCTGAAGGTTGATATCCATGATTGTTACGTTAGCTCCCATTCCAACTGCGATCTTGCAAGCGTTTGTTCCTACAGATCCGCCGCCGAGGATTACGATGTTAGCCTTTGGTGTTCCAGGAACTCCTGCTAAGAGAACGCCTTCTCCACCGAATCTCTTTTCAAGGTATTTTGCACCTTCCTGAATACTCAGACGTCCTGCGATCTGACTCATTGGAGCAAGCAGAGGAATGCTTCCGTTTCTTTCGATCAGAGTCTCATAAGCAACACCTTTTACCTTTGCTCCAAGGAGCGCGTCTGTCTGCGGCTTATCAGCTGCAAGGTGGAGATATGTATAAAGGATCAATCCTTCGTGGAATAATGGATATTCTTCCGGAAGCGGCTCTTTTACTTTGATCATCATCTCAACTGTATCCCACACTTCTTTTGCTGTATCAATCATCTTAGCCCCAGCTGCCTCATATTCGGCATCTAAGAATCCTGAACCTTCGCCAGCACCTTTTTCGATATAAACATCGTGTCCTGCATTTACATAACTCTTAACGTTATCAGGTGTCATACCTACACGGAACTCGTTGTTTTTAATCTCTTTTACACATCCTACTTTCATTTTGAAAAACCTCCTAAAATTTTAATCCGTTTACTTTTCTGAATGAAGATTATTTTTCTTAACTTCATTTTGTTGAAGAATATTCTTCATCTCTTCCTGAACTCATACTAACACAACACAATTATCAATGCAATAAAAGTTATTTTTTTCACCAGTAAGTTATTTTTTTGTCTTTCTAATTCTTTTTCTCTTGTTTTGCAAAGTAATCTTTTACCAGTTTTGCCACTGTTCCTGACAACAGGAATAATGCGATCAAGTTAGGGATAGACATCAGACCATTACAGGTATCTGCAATTCCCCAGATGATACCAAGATCCACTGTTGCACCAAGGATTGCGACCAACGCATACACGATCATAAATGGTTTCACAACCTTTGTTGTAAATACAAACTCGACACATCTTGCTCCGTAAAGTCCCCATCCAAGAATCGTTGAGAATGCGAAACAGCACATTGCAATTGCAGTAAAGATCGTCACCCAGCTTCCATACGTTGTTACGAATCCTGAGATGGTAAGCTCCGCACCTGCTGCCACGCCGTACTGGATTCCTTCGCCTCCACAAAGGATAACCAGTGCTGTCAGTGTACAGATCACGATCGTGTCAGCAAATACTTCAAAGATTCCGAACATTCCCTGTTTTACAGGTTCATCTGTATCTGCACACGCATGTGCGATCGATCCGGTACCGATTCCGGCCTCATTCGAGAAGATACCTCTGGAAACACCACGTCTCATAGTCATAAACATGCTTCCAACCACACCGCCGGTAAATGCGGACGGGTTAAATGCTCCTACAAAGATCATCTCAAATACATGTGGAACTTTGTCTGCATTCAGTACAACTACTCCGATTGCAAGGATGATATAGAATACTGCCATGAATGGAACCAGCTTCTCTGTTACGGTACCGATACGTTTTACTCCGCCAAGTAAAACAACCGCTACCAGTGCTGCAATCACAATTCCGATCACCAGATTCACCATACTTATCTGTGCGTCATCAATCACATTGTAGCTTATAAGTGCTGAATCGATGGATGTCGTAATGGTATTTACCTGTGTTGCATTTCCTGTTCCGAGTACTGTCAAACTTCCAAGGATCGCATAGACCGAAGCCATCCAGTACCATTTCTTGCCAAGACCGTTCTTGATATAATACATCGGGCCCCCAACATAATCTCCCTCTGCATTCTTCTCTCTGTAATGAACCGCAAGTGTAACTTCTGAGAACTTCGTACACATTCCAAGCAATGCGGACACCCACATCCAGAACACTGCTCCTGCTCCTCCGATTGCAATCGCACCGGCAACTCCGGCAATATTTCCCGTTCCTACCGTTGCCGCAAGCGCCGTACACACTGCCTGGAATGGAGTGATACTACCTTCTTTCGCTTCTGACTTTGTGAAGATACGTCCGATAGAATTCTTAATGGCATACCCAAATTTTCGGAACTGTATAAATCCTGTACGAGCTGAAAGTACAAGCCCTACACCGATGATACAGACCATTGCCGGAACCCCCCAGACGAAATTGTTAACGGCCGCATTCACGTTTTCAATTGTTTGTAACATTTCTTTTCCTCTCTTTCGTCGTTCGATGCCTTGATAATAGCATACCTTTGTTTTTTTGTATATAATTATTTTTGCATATTTTACATATATGTTATTATTTTCGCATATCTTTTTATGCATTATGCACAATATTTTTTATGTTTTTGACGATTTAGACTCAAAAAGATTGGAGCATGCTTCATTTACATGATATATAAATAACGACAAAAAATTATCATTATCTATAAGTTTTTGCCTCTTTTTTCGCATTTCCGAGTGATTTTTCCCTTTTCCACGTTCTCTGTCTTGCAACTTTTGCAGATTCATGTTTAAATCTAATTATCAATATTACTTTCGGAGGAACTATATTATGAAAGATATGAAGGAATTGCTTCATTCTGCACATCTTACCAAGACACAAAAGATCATTGCAGAATATGTTCTGGATAATGCTTCGGAAGCCTGTTTTATGACATCAACGGAGATCGCATTAAAACTTGGGGTAAGTGAATCTTCCGTGATCCGTTTCAGCCGTACGATCGGATTTGACGGCTTTATGGATTTTCAGAAAGCATTGCGTAAAGATTATCAGGATAAGGTACTCAGCATTTCCAGCAGTATTACGGTCCCATCCCAGCGTATCGCAAAGCAGGCCAAATTAGACACCTCTTCTGATTATATCAACTGGCATTTTAAGAATGCCGCACATAACCTGGAAGAAATCTTTATTCAGAATTCTATCGAGACATTTGAGCAGGCTGCTGATCTCATTGTCTCCAGCAAGCACAAATATATTGCAGCAACAAGAGGCAATATCTGTCTTGCGGATTTCTTTCTCCTGTATCTGAAGCAGATGGTTCCGCATGTGACTATGACAACCACCACTTCTATGAGTCCGATCGACCATATGTGTAACATCTCACATACAGATTGTCTGGTACTGTTCAGTTTTCCTCGTTATTCTTCGCAGGATGAAGTAACTGCAGAGATGGCACATGACGCCGGTGCCTCTATTATAGTCATTACGGACAAACCAAGTTCTCTTCTTGCGAAATATGCCGACATACTTCTTACAGTACCTGTAGACAGTAATACATTTTTCAATTCTATGATCGGACCACAGTTTGTAACAGAGGCTCTGCTTGAAATCATCAGCCACAGAGCAAAAGGGATTGAAAAAAGGCTGAATATCATTGATAAATATCTGAATAAACTTGGAAATTACTAATATACCGGCAGCTTTTTCCGGACATATGGCAATCTACAGGACCTTCCACTGGCAGCTCCTTACGAACGCATGGCGATAAAAAGAGCCTGTGATAAAACATTTATCTGTTTTTTCACAAGCTCTTTTTTGTCTCTATCTTCCTGCCAGTTTCATTCTCTTTTTCTTTCGCCAGAAATAATACGGAATCAGACACAACAGTGTCCCTCCCCATGCAAGCGGATAGCTGATCAGCAGAACTTCCACCTCATGATGGATCTTCGTAAGAATCATGATCCACGGAAGTCTTACAAAGAACAATCCTCCAAACGTAAATACCGTCGGCCAGAATACATCTCCCAGTCCGCGCAGGCCTCCCGACAGATTTTCAAGTAGTACACTTAACAGATAACTCGGTATCAGGAAACGCAACATATATACTCCGATCTTAATAACTTTCGGATCTGTCGTGAACATATGATATAATGGCTCGCAGAATACAAAAAGTATTACAATAATCGCTCCCGTAAATATATAAGAGATCACCACATTCACCCGGATGCTCTTATATACCCTGTCCATCTTTCCTGCTCCGTAATTCTGTCCGGCAAATGTCGTCACTGCTGCTCCAAGCGCACTCGATACCGTCCAGAAGATCAAGTCAAGCTTTCCATAAGCTGCCCATCCAGCAGCGGTATCCGTACCAAAGCTGTTGACCGATGCCTGGATCACCACATTCGTCACACCGTATGCACATGCCTGAAGCGCTCCCGGAACACCGATCTTCAATTCTTTTTTCAATACTCTGGCATCCATCCGAAGCTCCCGGAACTTTAATTTCATAGCATCATATGCCCTGGTCAGCGACCATGTAACCAGAATTGCACTGACACACTGCGAAATCACAGTTGCAAGTGCAGCTCCGGCAATTCCCATCTTCATTCCTACCACCATAACGATATCCAGGATGATGTTCATCACACAACAGACCAGCAGATACAAAAGTGGTCTTCTGGAATCACCGACCGCTCTCATGATTGCTGCTCCCATATTGTAGACCAGTGTGAACAGAATTCCCATAAAATAAATTCTGAGATAGATTGTGGAATCTGCCATCATATCCTGCGGTGTATTCATAATTGTAAGCAGCCACGGTGTCAGCACCGTACCAACCAGCGATACGATCAGACTGATCACAATAGAGAACAAATATGCCGTATGTAGTCCCACATGCAGACTCTTTCTGTCCTTTGCACCATAATATTGTGCGATGATAACCGCGGCTCCATTCGCCAGACCATTAAAGAATGTAACCACGATCGTCGATAATACTGCTGCCGGTCCGCCGACACTGGCAAGTGCCGCTTTTCCCACAAAACGTCCCACTATGATCGTATCTACCGTTGTATATAATTGCTGGATCAATGTTCCCAGCATGATTGGAAAAAAGAATATCAACAACTGTTTCCAGATAACACCTTCCGTGATCGCATTTTTTTTCAATCGTTTTTTCCCCCATTTTTTGTTCCTCTCTTGCTTTTTCCACATTTTTTGTTTTTTCCGGCGTATTTCTCCCTTTCATCAACCTTTAAATGAGTGATATTCCCACTTTCATCACTCCGGCCAGAATCATCACCCATATTGGATTCATTTTCACTTTTCGAAGTAATATCATGCAGACTGCAAAAATCAGTACCAGACTCCACTTCGTCCCTGTAACTGCGATCAGATCCCTGCTTCCCCAGAATGCCGTGATCAGGATTGAGATTCCTGCCGCCGCGATCATCGCCACAACTGCAGGTCTTAAAGACCCCAGCACACCTTGCAGTACCTCCATGCTGCGATATTTTAAATAGAGTTTTGCAATGACAGTTACGATAATACACGAGGGCAGAATGCATCCAAATGTTGCCGCCAGAGCACCCGGTATCCCTGCAATCTTGATTCCGACAAAGGTTGCTGAATTCACTGCGATTGGTCCCGGTGTCATCTGAGAGATTGTAATAAGATCCGTAAATTCTGACATACTAAGCCAATGATGTCCCGTCACAACCTGTCCCTGTATCAGAGGCATCGCCGCATAGCCACCACCAAAGCTGAACATCCCAACCTGTAAAAAACTTAAGAAAAGCTTCAGATATATCATTTGCCTGCTCCTTTCCTGCTCATACATGTGCGTAAGACACCCAACAATCCACATATGATCACAATATACACAACATTTACCTCAAATACACAGGATGCCACAAATGCACCTGCCATGATCAGCAGCGAGATTCCGTCCTTTTCTTTCACTATGCCCGCGCCCATCTCATAGGTTACTGACGCGATCACCGCTCCGACTCCCGCCTGCATGCCTTCCAACATCTGACTTACCAGTTCATTAGTGCGAAACGCATTATAACAGACAGAAAGTAACGCTATAATGACAAATGGCGGAATGACTGTTCCGATGATCGATACCAGTACACCAGCAATTCCTGCAAGCTTATATCCTACAACAATTGCTCCATTTATCGCGATTGCCCCGGGTGAAGACTGTGCAATCGCAACCAGATCCAGCATTTCCTTTTCTTCGACCCAGTGAAGCTCATCTACAAATTTCTTCTTCATCAGGCTCACGATCACGTAACCGCCGCCGAATGTAAATGCACTTAAATATAATGTTGAAATGAATATCTTCCATAAGACTTTTTTTCTGCTATTCATATTTGATTTCCCTTTCTCCTGTGGTTTCAACTCTAATGTAACACATGTCATATTTATATTATACACTTTTTAGGATAATAAAAAATTTTTAAATATCCACAAACAGCAATTTTGATCTTCTTTTTCATATGCTATAGTTTAAAGCTATACCCAACCTACAATTTTAAGTATTATGCAAAAAACTATTACATCTGGCATAATAAAATCATCAACTAAGCAAAGACAAATAATCAAAAAATCGGAGGTTTTCATATGATAAAAGACACATTAACTTATGACATCGTAGGTTCTTTTTTACGACCTGCAGAAATTAAAGAAGCACGTAAAGATTATAAAGACGGTAAGATTACAAAAGAAGAATTAACACAAGCCGAAGATCTTGCAATCGCATCACTGGTAGAAAAGGAAGTGGCACACGGTTTGAAATATGTAACAGACGGAGAATTCCGCCGCAGGTGGTGGCATTTGGACTGGCTCAAAGAATTTGATGGATTCGATACCATTCATTTCACAAAAGAAATCAATGGAACCAGTAATGAAATTGAGCTTGGAACCGTTACCGGTAAGTTCTTCTATGATAAGAACAAGGCACATCCGGAGCTTTGTGCGTGGGACTATCTTCATTCTCTGACACAAAAATATGACGGTATTACGGCTAAAAAATGTATTTCCGGTCCGAATATGATCCTGATTGATCACTTCCTTCAGCTTGGTAATAAAGAGACACCTTATTACGAAACAGACATCCATGCACTGATCGATGATATTGCAAAAGCCTATCAGGATGCAATTTTAGATTTCTACGACCATGGCTGCCGTTATCTTCAGATTGATGATACATCATGGACTTATCTCATCGATGAGAACTTCCAGAAAAAGATAACTGCTCTTGGATATACAAAAGGACAGATTCTGAACTGGTTCCAGCTTGTATCAACAAAAGCTCTGGAACACAAACCGGAAGATTTCTTTATTGCAACACATTTCTGTAAAGGAAACTTCAAGGGGAATCCTCTGTTCCATGGATTTTACGATTCCGTTGCCCCGGTAATCGCTGAAATTCCGTATGACGCATTCTTCGTGGAATACGACGATGCCCGTTCCGGTTCCTTTGCTCCATGGTCTGTCCTGAAAGATAAGGATGCTATCTTTGTCGCAGGATTAATCTCTACCAAGAACCCGATTCTGGAAGATCATGATTTTCTTAAAAAACGTTATGCCGAAGCCCGCTCCGTAGTCGGAGCGCAGATCGCACTTTCTCCGCAATGTGGCTTTGCTTCCGTTGAAGAGGGCAACTGTATTGATGAAGAGACACAGTGGAAGAAGATTGATCTTCTGGTATCTTGTCAGGATTTTCTGTAAAAACGCAAGAGAAGCTGCCAGTGGCAGCTTCTTTCAAATGCATGGCAATCAAAACCAGTGCTTCTATATTCCCACATTTCATACTATTTTTCGAATGGAATACAATTCCATAATTCCAATAATTTTATTTTTCCTGTTTCGTTTTCCCCCAAATTCCAACTCCACAGGCTCTTCTACTGCTTTTGAAATAACAGAAATCTTACTTTTCTCTTTCATACTCTTACGCCAGCCTTTCTTCTACTTAATCTTTACACTTGCCTCGCTTTCATTGCGAGAAACTTCTTTTTCTTGCTTATAATGTAAACGATCAAGTAACTTGAAGGTCAATATTTTTCGAGAAAATTTAATAGAAAATCGGAATCTTGGTATTTTATCATAAAGTAATCAAATGTGTTAAAGCTTTTTGAAACAAAAATAAGAGAAACGCTGTAATTTCAACGTTTCTCCCATTTTTACTTAATGCCGCAGACCGGAATCGAACCGTTTTTCTTAATCTCAAATACTGATAGAAAGGGGCTTTGAAGACTTCATCACGGTTGCGGTGTTCAAAAAGTGTTCAAATGTTTGTCGCATACAAACTTGAA
>ENA-OPZZ01000322-OPZZ01000322.1-human-gut-metagenome-genome-assembly--contig:-NODE-322-length-38932-cov-9.696611_pt1 | contig 38932 bp, 36 predicted proteins | sample MGYA00242487_ERZ504511 | MGnify/ENA primary metagenome ERZ504511 (study PRJEB26092, sample SAMD00036241) | human gut metagenome | host: Homo sapiens | study: EMG produced TPA metagenomics assembly of... | reverse complement strand
AAAACTGTATCGCAGTTTTCGGTTCCAACCAGGTTTCTGCAGAAGGTGTTCTTGCAGCAAACAACAACCTGAACGTTCTTGGATCTGACGCAGCAAACGGTGATGTAATCGGTGTTGGTTTCGTGCTGGTACAACAATCAAAACAGCTGTACAGGATGGAACATTCCTTGGTGCAGTTACACAGTCTCCTCTGATGATGGGATACTATGCAATCTACGCTCTGACAGCAGCAGCTAACGGACAGGAGCTTGAAGATGTTCCTACAGCTGGTTACTGGTATGATTCCACTAACATGGAAGACGAAAGCATCGCTCCTAACCTTTATGACTAATTTTTAATTAGTGATAATTAAGAACGGTAAATAGTTAAAATAACGCCGCACTGCCCATGGCTGTGCGGCGTTACTGGTTACTGGGAGGCGATAAATGAAGGTGACAGAAGAACTACTGAAGGAAAAGAAAAAGACAGATCTTAATTTTTCTGACGGAATTATTCTTCCGGACGGAGACTATCGTCCTATCAGTAAAGGGGGGCATCTTCACAGACTGATGGAGCTTTTGCCACAGACCGAGGATGAGATCTGGAAGCTGATCCCGGAGGATGATTCCCCATTATTCTGGCTGATCGAGAAGACTGGCTGTGTCCTGACAGATTATAATAATTCCTTAGGAATGAAGATGACTGCTGAACAGCAGAGAGTATTTGATGCAATGCGCAGACATGGTTTTATTACAGATGATTACTATGATCTCACAAAGCAGCGTGAAAAAGTAAAAAAAGAACGAGAAGAAAAGGCTGAAAAATAGAAAAAGTTAAGCAATAAAGCACTTCATATAGGGGATAAGCCGGGAGTTTGCAAATAAGGACTCTTTTTTAAACAAACCAGGTTCTTAAACTAGGGTTGGAAATAGTTTAAAATGGCATTATCAAGTATGGAGAGAATGTTTTTGGTTATTGTTTTACGGATAAACAGTAACTGTTCCAATTACAATGATCTTACATATTGAGGAGGATTTAAAATGGCAACATATTATTTAGCAGTAGATATCGGAGCATCCAGCGGACGTCACATTCTTGGACATATGGAAAACGGAAAAATGGTTCTGGAAGAGATCTATCGTTTTGAAAATGGAATGGTAAAGAAAGACGGAGAACTCTGCTGGGAATTTGACCGCCTTTTTAAAGAGGTTGTAAATGGTCTGAAGAAATGTAAAGAAATCGGCAAACTTCCTGTAAGCATGGGTGTAGACACCTGGGGCGTTGATTTCGTACTGCTTGACAAAGATGACAAAGTTCTTGGAAATACAGTAGGATATCGTGACCACCGTACAGAGGGAATGGATAAAGAAGTTTATAAGGCAATTTCCCTGAAAGATCTCTATGCAAGAACAGGTATCCAGAAAGCTGATTATAATACGATCTATCAGCTGATGGCAGTGAAAAAGAAACATCCGGAATATCTGGAACAGGCGGAGACACTTCTTCATGTGCCGGATTACTTCCATTTCCTTCTTACAGGACAGAAAACCTGTGAGTACACAGAAGCTACGACAGGACAGCTTGTAAGCCCGATCACTAAGGACTGGGATTATGAACTGATCGATATGCTCGGTTATCCGAGAAAAATGTTTCAGAAGCTGATCATGCCCGGAACAGGCATCGGACATCTGTCAGATAAGATCAGGGAAGAAGTGGGCTTTGATCTGGAAGTAGTTGCACCTGCAACACATGATACAGGATCCGCTGTACTGGCAGTTCCTGCAAATGACGATGATTTTATCTACATTAGCTCCGGAACATGGTCACTGATGGGAATTGAGAGAAAAGAAGCTGACTGCTCTGAGAAGAGCTGTGAGATGAACTTCACAAATGAAGGCGGTTATGCAGGCCGTTTCCGTTACCTGAAGAATATTATGGGACTCTGGATGATCCAGTCTGTGCGTCATGAAGTAAATGATGCATACAGCTTTGCAGAAATCTGCGCAATGGCAGAGGAAGCAAAGGATTTCCCGTCAAGGGTAGACGCAAATGATGAGTGTTTCCTTTCTCCTGACAATATGACAGAGGAAGTTAAGGATTACTGCCGCAGAACAGGACAGAAGGTTCCGGAAACTCTGGGAGAGATTGCAACAGTTATCTACACAAGTCTTGCGGAATGCTATGCAAAGACAGCAAAAGAGCTGGAAGAGATGACAGGCAGGACTTACAGCCGTATTCATATCGTGGGCGGCGGTTCCAACGCAGGATATCTCAATGAGCTGACTGCAAAGGCAACAAAGAAAGAAATCCATGCAGGTCCAGGAGAGGCAACTGCAATCGGAAATATCACAGCACAGATGCTGAAAGCAGAAGAGTTTAAAACCATTGAAGAGGCTCGTACTATCATTCATGAATCCTTTGGTGTAAAAGTTTATAAATAATAAAAGGGGAACAGGGTATTGGCTCTGTTCCTTTTGTGTCTGTGATAATAAGAAAAAAATTTCAACCGGGAGGTTTTAATTTTATATATCTGAGAAGGTTGTCTGAAAAAAATGAATCGTATATAATGAGGTTAAAAGGTGTTTGGAAAATCATTCGTTACTGTGAACGGAGTGAACAGTAACGTTTGGCTGTGAGAAAGGAGTCAACGGCGAGGGAATATGTTGACTATCATGGGGTTTCAAAGTATAATGATGGCTGGTGAATTGGGCGGAAATACAGGGTGATTCATCAGAGGTAAGTGATTGATTTTAATAGATAAAGGCAGGTTATATATGAATACAATTAGTGTGGAAGAGCTGGAGAAGATTGATTCTTCTAAGATTACGATCGTGGATGTGCGGCCGGCGGATCAGTACAGCAGGGGATCTTTTCCGGGGGCAGTGAATATTCCGCTGGATGAGTTTGAGGAAAGAATGGAGTCTGTGGACAGGGAGAAGATGGTGTATGTTCTCTGTCATACGGGGGACAGAAGCCGGGATTGTGTGGAGAAGCTGAGTGATGCAGGGTATGAGGCTGTGAATATTGAAGGTGGATATCGTGCGTATCTGAGACTTTCTCTGAGCCGTTTTATGGAGAATGATGCTAAGGAGCAGAAGGAACTGAAGACGAAAGAGATTGAGCACAGTATTATCAAGACGTTCAGAAAGACGGTCTGGAGACCGTTTACCAAGGCTTTGAATGAGTATCAGCTGATTCAGGAGGGAGATAAGATTGCTGTCTGTATTTCAGGTGGTAAGGACTCTATGTTGATGGCGAAGCTGCTTCAGGAGCTGAAGCGCCATGGGAAGATTCATTTTGAACTGGTGTTTCTGGTAATGAATCCGGGCTATAATGCGGATAACTGGAAGATTATTCAGGATAATGCAGAGCTTCTGGGAATTCCTCTTACGGTTTTTGAAAGTGATATTTTTGATACAGTGGCAGAAATTGAGAATAATCCCTGTTATCTTTGTGCGAGAATGAGACGTGGTTATCTGTATTCTCATGCCAAGGAGCTGGGATGTAATAAGATTGCGCTGGGACATCATTTTGATGATGTGATCGAGACAATCCTCATGGGTATGCTGTACAGTGGTAAGGTGGAGACTATGATGCCGAAGCTGCACAGTCAGAATTTTGAGGGAATGGAACTGATCCGTCCCATGTATCTGATCAAGGAATCTGCGATCAAGGCATGGAGAGATACTAATGGGTTGCACTTCATTCAGTGTGCATGCCGTTTCACCGAGAACTGTGTAAGCTGTGGGGGCGGACGTGGTTCCAAGCGTGATGAGATGAAAGAGCTGGTTGCACAGTTTAGAAATACAAGCAGTGTGATCGAGACGAATATCTTTAACAGTGTGCGGGATATTAATCTTCGTACTGTTATGGGATATCATAAAGATGGAGAATATTATAATTTCCTGGATGACTATGATCAGCGTGGAAATAAGGGCGTTGATAAGGAAAAAGAATGATAACAGCAAAATCTTCATTTGTGGAAGAGAAATACACTGCTCAGTATTATAGCGGGAACGGCTGTCTATATGTTTCTGGTGCAGGTGGTGTTCTAAAAGGAGGAATCCATGACTTTACAGGAGATTCTTGAAAGTGTAAAAAGTGGTTCGGTATCTGTAGAAGAGGCAGAGAGAATCCTTAAGAAAGAAAGTTATGAAGAAATGGGATATGCGAAGCTGGATACAAGCCGTAAGGCAAGAACCGGTTTCGCAGAAGTAATCTACTGCAGTAATAAGGCAGATGAACATCTTCTGAATATTTTTGAAAGATTATACAGAGAAGACGGCGAGGTATTCGGAACCAGAGCTTCCCAACATCAGTATGAACTGGTGAAGGAGAAGTTTCCGGAAGTGGAATATGATCCGATCTCACGCATCTTAAAAGTTCAGAAGAAAGATAAGAAGCGTATTGGGAAGATCGCCGTGTGTTCAGCAGGAACTGCAGATATTCCTGTTGCTGAGGAAGCTGCACAGACAGCGGAATATTTTGGCACAAATGTTGAACGGATTTATGATGTGGGAGTCAGCGGAATGCATCGTTTATTCTCCAGACTGGAGACGATCCAGAGTGCGAACTGTGTAATTGCAGTTGCGGGAATGGAGGGAGCTCTTGCCAGTGTGATGGGCGGTCTGGTGAGCAGACCGGTGATCGCAGTACCGACATCTGTGGGTTATGGTGCAAGTATGCATGGTCTTTCGGCACTTCTTACTATGATCAATTCCTGTGCGAATGGGATTGCTGTGGTGAATATTGATAACGGCTACGGTGCCGGCTATCTGGCAACGCAGATCAACCGTCTGGCAGCAGGTACAGATGAGAAAGGAAATTGATTATGGGAAAAACATTATATCTGGAATGTTATTCAGGGATAAGTGGTGATATGACGGTTGCGGCTCTTCTTGATCTGGGAGCTGACCGCTCAGTGCTGGACAAGGTGCTGAAGAGTCTTAAGGTATCAGGATTTGAGACAAAGATCAGCAGAGTTGTGAAGTCCGGAATAGATGCATGTGATTTTGATGTTGTGCTGGATAAAGAGCATGAAAATCATGACCATGATATGGAATATCTGCATGGACATCATCATGAAGGTCATGAGCGCAATCACGCCCATGGCACAGGAACAGCGCAAGACCATCACCATCACGAACACCGTGGAATAAAAGAAATTACCTATATTATAGAGCATAGCACAATGACTGAGAATGCAAAGAAGATTGCATTGCGTATATTTGAAATTCTTGCAGAGGCAGAGAGTAAAGCGCACAATGTTCCTGTAGATCAGGTGCATTTTCATGAAGTGGGAGCAGTGGACTCTATTGTGGATATTGTGTCTGTGGCAGTCTGCCTGGATGATCTGGATGTTACAGAGGTGATCGTTCCTGTTCTCTGCGAGGGCCGGGGAACTGTCTGCTGCCAGCATGGCATCCTGCCAATCCCGGTTCCGGCAGTTGCAAATATAGTAAGTGCCAATCATTTACATCTGAAAATGACAGAGGTAGAAGGTGAACTTGTAACGCCTACAGGTGCGGCGATAGTGGCAGCAGTGAAAACAAAAGATAAACTTCCGGAAACATTTGAAATCCAGAAGATTGGAATCGGTGCAGGTAAACGCCAGTATGAGTGTTCGGGAATTTTAAGGGCAATGATCATATCAGAAAGCACAGAGCAGGCTAAAGGAAGAAATCCAAAAGCTGAAAATCAGGAAACCAAAGATACGATTATCAAGATGGAGACAAACATTGATGACTGCAGTGGAGAAGTTCTGGGATTTGTGATGGAACGTCTGATGAAAGCCGGTGCCAGAGATGTGCATTATGTGCCTGTTTTTATGAAAAAGAACAGACCTGCATGGGTTCTGAATGTGATCTGTAAGGAAGAAGATATAGAAACGCTTCAGAATATTATTTTTGAAGAAACTACTACGATTGGAATTCGTTATAGCATAATGGAACGTACGATTCTTCCCAGAGAAACGAGAACCCTTCCGACTCCATGGGGAGAAGTTCAGGTAAAGGTATGCACTTTGAATGGAAAAGAGCAGCTTTATCCGGAATATGAGAGCGTTGCACAGTTGAGCAGAGAAAAAGAGATTCCATTTGCAGAAATTTACCGTTATATTGTTTTGGCAAATAAAGATAAAGAATAACAATGTAAAAGAAAACAGTCACATACTTGAGTGAATATCTCAACATTCATCAGATGTATGTGACTGTTTCTTTTTATTATTTTTATGAGGTGACTTCTGGTTCAGTTCTATCTGATACCTGGTACTTTTTGCAATTCAGGCAGGGAAAGTTGTCTGATTCGGTTAAATTACAGAGTACTTACACCGTCATCATCATAACGGTCATATTCAGCTCCCTCATATCCGATCATGCGGATAGTAGCAGGATCGATATCCTTTACTGTCTGCGCAACATCAGCAACCGGGATTGCTTTTCCCTTGCGAATAAACAGTGGAACTTCATTCAGGGCAACTTCTACATAGTGGTGGCCTTTTTCAAGAATTTCCTGAGAAATTGTTCCATCCGGCAGGAATTTTACGAACATCATTTCTTCCGGCAGATATACATAGCGGCCTTTTGCATTCTGTGTGTAAACTGGTGCGATCATGATTTCGTTTCCAAGGAGAAGCTGGTCCTCTACCTGAGTTGCGAATGCATCGTCTGTGTAGTCAAATGCCAGCGGACGGAACATCATGTCATCGTTTAATGCTGCTTTCATGTATTCGCTGTACAGATATGGAACAAGACGATATCTGACACCGATTACATGACGGAAGTCTTCGATATTCTCGAACTGGTAAGCTTCCTGTTCTCTGGTTCCCAGAGCGGAGTGGTTTCTCATAAGAGGTGTAAATACACCAAGTGCCAGCCAGCGCAGTACCAGGTCACGTGTGGTATCTGCACCGAAACCGCCCAGATCTGCACCTGTGTAAAGGAAACCGCACATATTCAGGGATGGAAGCATCTTTAAGTTCAGAAGGATGTGTGACCACCAGGATTTGTTGTCTCCCATCCAGATTCCACCGTATCTGTGCATTCCCACATAGGAGGAACGGGAGAACATCAGAAAACGTTTGCCAGGTGCGATTTTTTCAAATGCTTCACCTGCTGCACGGGTCATGTTATAGCCAAACAGGTTATGTACCTTGTCGTGGCGGATTTTCTGACCGTTTACATTGTGATAGAAGCGTTTGTAATCTTCCGGATTGTTTGCAAGGGCGTTTACTTTATCACCGAGTGTAAATCCAGGTGCTTCTTCCTTGTCCATGAAGTTGTCTTTGATGTATTCTTTTAATTCAGCAACGCCTTCCGGTGTACAGAACATTGCAGGTTCGTTCATGTCATTCCAGAAACCGTCGATTCCCTTTGAAATGAGACGTTCGTATTTCTGTCCGAACCATGCTCTGGCATCTGCATTCAGGACATCAGGGAAATGAGTCCAGCCCGGCCATACAGCGGAAACGAAATCACTGCCGTCTTCACGTTTGCAGAAGTAGTTCTTCTCAACGCCTTCTTCATAAACATCATAGCCAGCTTCTACCTTGACACCTGCATCGATGATCGGGACAAGGTGGATGCCTTTTTCTTTCATTTCATTGACATAGGCCTCAAAGTCAGGAAAGTTTTCCTGATTGACTGTGAAATCTTTGTAGTCTTCCATGTAATCGATATCCATGTATACCATATCGATCGGAATATTGTTTTCACGATATCCGTCAGCGGCTTTTCTGAAGTCGTCAGCAGTTGTATATCCCCAGCGGCTCTGACCGAAACCAAATGCGAATTTAGGCGGGATATAGCTTCTTCCGATGATTTTACGGAACTGTTTTACGATATCGTAAGGAGTTTCACCCTCGATCACATACAGATAAAGGTCTGCATCCTCACAGGTGATCTTTAACTGGGAAGAGAGTGTGTAACCGATATCAAACTTCAGTTTTCCGGGATAATCAACGAAGAGACCGAAAGTCTGTTTTCCGGAGATTACGAGGAAGTTGTGTGCTCCGTAGAGGGAGATTTTATCTTCTGTATGGTTTGGCTGGTCGGAACAGTTGCTCTCATAAACGTATCCACGTTTGTTGATTCCGCGGTTTGATTCGCCCAGACCATAGACAACATCGTTGTCATCCATGTCATAAGTAAAAGAGAAGCCGTTCTCTGTGGAGATAGTTCCGTATGCAGGAGTTCCCTTAGAAGCCGGGATGGAAGTTACGATGGCATCGGTTTCAAATGGGGTCCCGTAAGTATATTTCTGAATCATTTTGTCATGTCCTCCTTAGGTTGAAAATGGTCAAGCGGATAAAATCATCCGCTTTGCTACGCGGCGCTACACCGAATAACTGAAACGCTTAAGTACTGTTAGAAAATACATAGGCGTTTTCCTTGATTTCATATTTACAATAATAGAGGTTTGGGTGAGGAAATGCTACTGAAATTATGACAAATTTATACGTTATTTTGACTTTTGCTCAAACTGTGAAGCAGTGATATAGGTATGGCAAGCAGTGGAGCGGCTGATCGTATCTGTTTGCGCTGTTAACTTATTGTGCTTTAATGCTTTATCTTAATAGAATTTTTCTGTACATACGGTGAAAAAAGTGCTAAACTGTTATTATTACACGAAAGAAAGGTTTATTTAACATGCTTCAGACAATTGAATCCATCAATAACGTCGTAAATAATTTTATCTGGGGTGTCCCGGCTATGATCTGTATTATCGGCGTAGGGCTTTACCTGAGCCTGCGGACCGGTTTTGTCCAGATCCGCAAATTCCCGTATGCGCTTAAAACCACACTGGGAAGAATTTTTAAGAAAAAAGAAGCCTCTGACGGTTCCATGACACCTTTCCAGGCAGTCTGTACTGCACTGGCAGGTACAGTAGGTACGGGAAATATCGCCGGTGTTGCCGGAGCTATCGCCATCGGTGGACCGGGCGCTGTATTCTGGATGTGGGTTTCCGCACTCCTTGGAATGTGCACGAAATTTACAGAGGTTACCCTTGCAGTACATTTCCGTGAGAGAAACAGACATGGGGATTATGTAGGCGGACCTATGTATTATATTAAGAATGGTCTGGGAAAGAATTGGAGGTTTCTTGCAGTTCTTTATTCTGCATTCGGTGTACTGACTGTATTTGGAACAGGTAATGCTACTCAGGTAAATACCATTACAACAGCAATTGATACAGCTCTTATTAACTTCAATGTGATTTCAGAGTCTTCTACAGGCAGACTGAATCTGATCCTTGGAATTGTGATCACGCTGCTGGTTGGTATGGTACTGCTGGGCGGTATCAAGCGAATCGGAAGTGTTTCCGAGAAGCTGGTGCCGTTTATGGCATTGTTTTATATTGTACTTGCATTGGGCGTTGTGATCTTAAATATCGGAAGAGTTCCGGCAGTTTTCCATGATATTGTTTATGGAGCCTTTAATCCGTCAGCAGTGACAGGCGGTGTGATCGGAAGCTTTTTCCTCAGTATGAAAAAGGGTGTTTCCAGAGGTATTTTCTCCAATGAAGCCGGACTTGGTACAGGGTCTATCGCTCATGCCTGTGCAGATACAAGCAAGCCTGTAAAACAGGGTATGTTTGGTATCTTTGAGGTATTTGCAGATACGATCGTGATCTGTACTCTGACAGCACTTGTGATCCTTGTAAGCGGCGTGCCGGTAAATTACGGTGCAGCGGCAGGTGCAGAACTTACAATTTCCGGATTTACTGCTACATACGGAGGCTGGGTTTCTATCTTTACGGCAGTTGCCATGTGTTGCTTTGCGTTCTCAACGATTATCGGATGGGGACTTTACGGAGCACGCTGTATTGAATTCTTATTCTCTGCAAAAGTTATCCGCCCATTTATGATTGCCTATTCATTAGTGGCAATCCTTGGTGCAACTGTAGATCTGGGACTTCTCTGGAGTATTGCTGAGACATTCAACGGTCTTATGGCAATCCCCAACTTAATTGGTGTATTCCTGCTTTCAGGAACCGCCATTACACTTACAAAAGAGTATTTCGCACAGAAGAAATAACAATAATAGCCCGGAGAGTTATTTTTCCGGGCTATTATTTTATGAGAATTGCGGGAGCTGCTTTGCAGCGGAGCAATTCGTAGATATCAAGTTAGGAGCAAAATGCCTTTTGACCCTAACATCATTTTATGAAAAAGGTAAAAAGGAGAATAATAACAATGGTTCCAATCGCACATATAGAAAATGATTTTCCGACCAAATTCGGTATCCCCAGGCAGAGTGGCCGTGTAGGGGCGCTTAAAGCGAGAATTGTATTCGAGCCGGAATATCGAAATGTGGATGCCTGCCGTGGCCTGGAGGAGTTTAGTCATATCTGGCTGATCTGGGAGTTTTCGGAGGCAAAGAGGACAAAGTGGTCACCGACTGTCCGCCCGCCCAGACTTGGGGGAAATGTGAGAAAAGGAGTTTTTGCCACAAGATCTCCCTTCCGTCCCAATTCCATAGGATTATCCTGTGTGAAGCTTGAGAAAGTAGCTCTGGATGAGCCGGACAGCCCTGTACTTTATGTAGAAGGTGCAGATCTGATGAATGGAACACCGATTTTCGATATTAAACCATATATTCCTTATGCGGATTGCCATCCGGAAGCAACAGGAAGTTTTACCGAATATTCCAAAGATCATCATCTGAATGTAGAATTTCCCCAGGAGCTTCTGGAAAGAATACCCGGGGAAAGCAGAGAGGCTCTGATCGCAGTTCTTGCAGATGATCCCCGTCCTGCTTATCAGAATGATCCGGAACGGTCTTACGGAATGCCTTTTGGAGAGAAGGATATTCATTTTCGGGTGGATGGAGATATCCTTCGTGTTTATAATGTGACAGAATTTGTAAAAAAACAGCAGGAATCTTCGGCAGATTGTGGAAAATAACCATTTTCGGATATTTCTGTAAGAAAGGCTTGCAAAATTGGCGTTTATTCAATACAATATTAAACAGACTTTATGTTGGTAGAGTGACAAAGACTGATGGGAGATCGGTCTGAAAATATTTAGTGACATATGAGGAGCAGGAAAAATGAAGAAAATTGTTAAATTCGGAGGAAGTTCTCTGGCAAATGCAGAACAGTTTCAGAAAGTAGGGGAGATCATCAGAAGTGATGAGAGCAGACGTTATGTGGTTCCGTCCGCTCCCGGAAAGAGATTTGACGGAGATACAAAGGTTACAGATTTACTTTATAAATGTTATAATACTGCAGTTGAAGGGGAAGATTTCATCCCGATTCTGCAGGAGATCAAGGGAAGATATTATGAGATTATCCGCGGACTGAACCTTGATCTTTCTCTGGAAGATGAATTTGCTCAGATCGAAGCTGATTTCAAGGCACAGGCAGGCACAGACTATGCAGCATCCAGAGGAGAATTTCTCAATGGTAAGGTGATGGCAGCATATCTGGGTTATGAATTTGTTGATGCAGCAGATGTGATCCGTTTTGATAAGAACGGAAATCTGGATGCCGAGAAGACAGACAGACTTCTGTCCAAAAAGCTGGCAAAATGTGAACATGCCGTTATCCCTGGATTTTATGGCGCTGGTGAAGATGGAAAAGTTAAAACTTTCTCCAGAGGAGGTTCTGATGTAACCGGTTCTCTTGTGGCGAAGGCTATCAAGGCAGACCTTTATGAAAACTGGACAGATGTTTCCGGCTTCCTGGTAACAGACCCACGTATTGTTAAAAATCCGGAAGTGATTGAGAGCATTACCTACAGAGAACTCAGAGAGCTTTCTTATATGGGTGCAACTGTTCTTCATGAAGATGCGATTTTCCCGGTTCGTAAAGAAGGAATTCCGATCAATATCAAAAACACAAACAGACCGGAAGACAAGGGTACTTTTATTGTTGAGAGTACATGCAAGAAACCGAAATTTACAATTACAGGTATTGCAGGTAAGAAGGGATTCTGTTCTATCAATATTGAGAAATCCATGATGAACAGTGAGGTTGGTTTCGGACGTAAGGTACTTCAGGTATTCGAAGATCAGGGAATCAGCTTTGAGCATGTTCCATCAGGAATCGATACAATGACTGTATATGTACATCAGGATGAATTCGAAGAAAAGGAACAGCAGGTAATTGCCGGAATTCATCGTGCAGTACAGCCGGATTTCGTAGAAATGGAATCTGACCTTGCACTGATCGCTGTTGTAGGACGTGGTATGAAATCCACCAGAGGTACAGCAGGAAGAATCTTCTCAGCACTTGCCCATGCAAATGTAAATGTGAAGATGATCGACCAGGGTTCCAGTGAGCTTAATATCATTATCGGTGTGGAGAACAGAGATTTTGAAACTGCGGTAAAGGCAATTTATGATATCTTTGTAATTACCCAGATTTAATTGAGAATTGCAGGAGCTCCTTCACAGCGGAGCAATTTGTGGATATGATGTTTACCAATCATAGGATAAATAAAATAATGGACCGTCAGAAATCAGCATAGAGATTTCTGGCGGCTTTTTATATTATAGGAAATTACTCTGTAATGTTCCTATAACATAAAAAAGCCCTCCGGGCAGGATCGCACTGCGACGGAGCGGAATTATGTCGCTGAAGCGACCTGTTGCAGGCGGAGAATCCTGCAAGCAGGATTCTTTCTTGAATTCAGGAGTTTTTACATGATGATGAATTCTGTGTTATAATGAACGGACGATGTTGGGTAACTATTTGGTAGCTATTGTTGCGTGAGGTGTTTTGATATGGATAAGCCGGTGGTTCGTATTTCCGTCAGAAATCTGGTGGAGTTTATATTAAGAAGCGGGGATCTTGACAACCGGGGAGGATCTTCTGACAGAGAAGCAATGCAGAAGGGCAGCAGACTGCACAGAAAAATACAGGGCAGGATGGGAAGCCATTACAGAGCGGAGGTTTCTCTTAAATATAAAACAGAATATGAAGATGTAAGTATCCAGGTAGAGGGCAGAGCTGACGGAATCTTCACAGAGGATGGACAGTGCTGGATCGATGAGATCAAGGGTGTTTATGCAGATGTCAGTCAGTTGGAAAAGCCTGTGGAGGTTCACCGTGCACAGGCAATGTGTTATGCCTGGATCTACGCACAGGAGCAAAAACCGGAGAAGATCGGAGTGCAGATGACATATGGGAATCTGGACACAGAGGAGCTTAAGTTTTTCAGAGAAGAATATACGCTGGAAGAACTCGGACTGTGGTACCAGAATCTTTTGGACAGGTATCATAAATGGATCGCATACCAGCTTGCATGGAAAAAAGAACGGAATGCGTCCATGAGTGATCTGGAGTTCCCTTTTGAATATCGTGAGGGACAGCGAAAAATCGTATCCGGTGTATATCACACTATATCCACAGAAAGACAGATTTTTGTCCAGGCACCTACAGGAGTAGGAAAGACCATGTCCACGATCTTTCCGGCAGTGAGAGCAGTTGGTGCAGGACTGGGGGAAAATATTTTCTATCTTACAGCAAAGACCATTACCAGGACTGTGGCTGAAGAAGCTTTCTCTATATTAAAGGAGCATGGACTGAAATTTAAAGTGATAACCATTACCGCGAAGGAAAAGCTGTGCTTCTGCGATAAAACAGAATGCAATCCTGAGAACTGTCTGTGGGCGAGAGGACATCTGGACAGAGTGAATGATGCTGTTTTTGAACTGTGGACCACGCAGGACAGCTATGACAGGGATACTCTGCTGGAATATGCGAAGAAATGGCAGGTGTGTCCCTTTGAAATGTGCCTGGATCTGGCAGTCTGGGTGGACGCTGTGATCTGTGATTATAATTATGTATTTGATCCCAATGTTTATCTGAAAAGATTTTTCGGGGAGGGTACTTCCGGAGAATACATTTTTCTGATCGATGAAGCTCACAATCTGGTGGACAGGGGAAGGGAAATGTACAGTGCTCATGTGGACAGAGCGGATGTACTGGAGGCGAAGAGACTGGCCGGGGATTACAGCAAAGGTCTGGTGCGAGCACTGGAAAAAGTGAACAGACAGCTTCGAACTCTGGAAAAGGAGTGTACAGAGTACGAAATCCTGCCAAATCCCGGAGCAGTTTCTCTGGGAATGCTTCAGGTGATGGGGGAGATGGATAAGCTCCTGGAGGAACTTCATGGAAAGGAACTTCCGGAGCAGCTGCTGGAATTTTACTTCTGTGTGAGAGATTTCCTGAACATTGATGAACTTCTGGATGAAAATTATGTGGTTTATGCAGAAATGGGAGAAGGGGGAAAGGTGATCCTGCGGCTTTTCTGTGTAAATCCTGCAGCAAATATTCATAGATGTCTGGAAAAGGGAAAAAGTGCGGTGTTCTTTTCTGCGACCCTGCTTCCCATGGATTATTACCGTACACTTTTAAGCACCAGAAAGGATGACTATGGGATTTATGTGACTTCTCCTTTCAGGCAGGAGAACAGGTGCATTCTCACAGGACGGGATGTGAGCAGCAGGTATACCAGAAGAGGATATGAGGAATATCACAGGATCGCATCTTACATTGCCAGAACTGTATGGACAAGAAAAGGAAATTATATGGTATTCTTTCCTTCTTATAAATTTATGGAGGATGTTCTGGAGGTGTATGAGAATGAGTTTTCAGCGGAATGGGTTCGCTGTATTTCGCAGACATCGGGAATGAATGAGAGGGAGAAAGAGGAATTTCTGGAGGAATTTTCTGCATCAGAGGGAACGCTGGTAGGATTTTGCGTGATGGGCGGGATTTTTTCAGAGGGGATTGATCTGATGGGAGAGAAGCTGATCGGAGCAATCATCATAGGGACTGGTCTTCCTCAGATTGGAACAGAAAGGGAGATCCTCAGGCAGTATTATGATAAAAAGGGTGTGAATGGATTTGATTATGCATACAGATATCCGGGGATGAATAAGGTGCTGCAGTCAGCCGGGCGTGTGATCAGAACCCAGGAGGACACAGGGATCATACTTCTGCTGGACGAGAGATTTGCAGGGAAAGATTACAGGAATCTGTTTCCTGCTGAGTGGTCTGACAGGGGAAACTGTACTTTAAATACTGTGGAAGAACAGCTGGGAAGCTTCTGGAACAGGATAAGAGAAAAGAACTGAACACTGATACTGAGATTCTGGTCTTTGCTGGAAAAAAGATAAAAATCTTGCTATCCTGAATAAAACAATATATACTTTGCTTACTGTGAATGGGATGTGAAAAGAAACCGTAAAAGGAGTTTTGCATGAGAAAAAATAGACAAACAGCGAAATATCATATTAAAAGTTATATCATAGCCGGAAGTCTGGCCGGAGCCATTTCCATGGCACTGGTTTTGCCGGTTCCTGTTATGGCTGCACAGCAGAGTCTTGCATCTGTCACCGGGCAGGCACAGATTCAGCCCATGGGAGACGGAAGCGGGAAATATATGATGAAGAGTGACGGATTTTACTGTCTGGATGTGAATGGCGCCGGAAGTACCCAGGCGGAGATCCATTATTTTCAGGATTATGAGATAGACGGAACTGTATTTGACGGATATTATTACCATGATACAGATGGGAAATTCAAAGCCTGCAGTCCTCATATGGAGCATCTGAAAGGTGTTGCAGTGTTTGGGGATAAGACAGATGAGGAAGCTGATACGCAGAATGCCCAGGAGGCAGAGAAATTTGACGGATATTACTTTGTGAACAATCTGGGGCGTCTGTCAGCAGCACCGCAGGTAAGGTATATTGACAATCTGGCAATAGACGGGATTACTCTGAATGGATATTATTATTTTGATGAAAATGGCAGACTGGTAACCGAGCCAGGTATCCATTCACTTGAGATGGACTGTTATGAAATGAATTTTGACGGAAGCTATTATTTTGGCGGTACAAATGGCGCCCTGCTTCAGGAAAGCACAGTGACGGATGATGGTTTTATTGTGGATGATACGGGAAAGATCGTGAATATGGATGATCTTGGGATGGATAATCTGAAGCCTCAGCTTGAGAAGATGCTGTCCGGATATCAGGGAACCTGGAGTGTTTATGTGAAAGACCTTAATGAAGAAAAGGAAATCCTGATCAATGATACTTCCCTTTATTCTGCAAGTTTGATCAAAGCTTTTGTAATGGCAAAGACATATGAGGACATGGAGCAGGTAAAAGCAGATGAGGCAAAGAAATTAAATACTGCAGATACAAAAACTGTAGATGTAAAATTAAATGACCTGCTGTGGAATATGATCACAGTCAGTGACAATGAATCCTGCAATGAACTGGTGAAGCTTCAGACAGATTCCCTTGATTTCAAAAAAGGTGCGGAGGATATTAACAAATATCTGGAAAAAGAGGGCTATACAGAGACAAGTGTGCAGCACACCCTCCATCCTGCAGCATCCGCACAGGAGAGTCTGGGTGGCAGAAACATGACTTCTGTAAAAGATTGCGGCACTCTGCTTGAAAAAATCTACAAGGGGGAATGTGTCAGCAAAGAGGCGTCAGAAGAAATGTTAAATCTTCTGTCAAATCAGGAAAACACCTGGAAAATCCCCCAGGGACTTCCGGATGGAATAAAATCTGCCAACAAGACCGGCGAGACAGATCAGGATCAGCACGATATCGCAATTGTCTATGGCGAAAAGACAACTTATATCCTATGTGTGATGTCTGAAAACTGCCCGGAGAGTACGGCGGTGACGAACATACAGAATATTTCAAAGATTGTATATAATTATTTGAACCTGTAGCCGCCAGACCTGCGCGGAATGATTGATTTTTACAGGAAAATCATGTATAATACCAACGAACTATGCCTATAGAAAAAAGTTTAACCGAATCAGGCTGTGAAACAACTATTCAATTATGAGCAGATAGTCAAACGGATGATTTTATCCGCTTGATTCAGGAAAGTCAGGAGGAAGAATTTAAATGCGAGTTGATGCGGACGATTTTGCCCGACCTTGCAGCTGCGGCAGGGAACACCAGATTGCAGTGAAAGAGATTTTGATAGAAGCCGGAGCTGTAGAGAAGCTTGAAGAAGAGATGTCAGAGGGAATGCTCAGAGAGTACATATCCCCGCTGGTCATCTGCGATACCAATACCTATGCAGCAACAGAGGAACTTATGGAGGATATCTATGACAGGTGCCAGGTACTTGTTCTGGATGCAGAGGGACTTCAGGCAGACCGGCATGCAATAAAAATTGTGGAGAACAACATGGAAGAGGATATTGACCTGATCCTTGCAGTAGGAGCAGGCACGATCCATGATATCAGCCGTTATATTGCACATAATTACAAAGTACCTTTCATTTCAGTGCCTACCGCAGCAAGTGGAGATGGATTTGTAACAACAGTAGCAGCAATGACCCTGGATGGAGTAAAGAAGACTGTGCCTTCAGTAGCCCCGATCTGTGTATATGCAGATACAGATATTTTTTCAAAAGCACCACAGCGCCTGACTGCAGCCGGGATTTCAGATCTGATGGCGAAATACATCTGTCTTGCAGACTGGAAGATCGCGAACCTGGTCACCGGAGAGTATTTTTGCCGCGAAACTGTAAAGCTGGAAGAGAAAGCGTTAAAAACTGTGAAATCTTCGATTCAGGATATTACAGAGGGAGAGGAAGATGAATGCGAACAGCTTATGTATGCATTGATTCTTTCCGGACTTGCAATGCAGATGATTGGTAATTCAAGGCCTGCGTCCTGTGCAGAGCACCAGGTCACACATCTGTGGGATATGGAAGTGATCAATGGTCCGCTGGATGCACTCCACGGAGAGAAGGTTTCTGTAGCAGCACTTCTTGTACTGGAAGAATACAAGCGTATCGCTGCAGCCATCACACAGGGAAGATGTCACGCAAAACCCTATGAGAATGAGGACGAGGAGCTTCTGAAAGAAACTTTTGGAAAAAAAGGACTTCTGGAAGAAATAAGAAAAGAAAATGAGCCGGAATTGTTAGAAACTATTTCACCCCAGCATCTGGAAAAATGCCTGAACGGGATAGAGGAGATTATTGATGAGCTTCCCAGTGAACAGACTATGTTCCGTTTGCTGGAGAAAGCCGGATGCGCGAAAACCGTTTATGATATCGGACTCGATGAATCGGCTGTTTTGCCAAGCCTCAGACTTGCTCCTTATACAAGGAGACGGTTAAGCTTATTGAGAATCAGCAAGATGCTGGATATAAGAGGAGAATGATTATGCGTGTTGGAATGGGATATGATGTACACAGACTGACCGAAGACAGAGATCTGATCCTGGGTGGTGTGAAGATAGACTGGGAAAAAGGTCTCCTGGGACATTCAGATGCAGATGTACTGATCCATGCAGTTATGGATGCACTTCTGGGAGCTGCTGCACTGGGCGATATCGGAAAACATTTTCCGGATACAGACCCTGCATATAAAGGAATTTCCAGTATTCTGCTGCTGGAACATGTGACGAAGCTTTTGAGAGAGCACCATTATGAGATCGGAAATATAGATGCAACGATCATTGCACAGAAACCAAAGATGGCACCTCATATTCCACAGATGAGAGCCAATATGGCAAAAGCAATGGGAATCAATGAGTCTCAGCTGAACATTAAGGCCACTACAGAGGAAAAACTGGGATTTACGGGAAGAGAAGAAGGAATTGCATCTCAGGCGATCTGTCTTCTTAATGAAAGAAAAGAGAGTTAATGATAGAGAAAACTGGAGGAATAAAACATGAAACTTTTTAACACACTGACACGTAGAAAAGAAGAATTCGTACCTCTTGAAGAGGGAAAAGTTCGTATGTATGTCTGCGGTCCGACTGTATACAACCTGATCCATATCGGAAATGCACGTCCGATGATCATCTTCGATACCGTACGCCGATATATGGAATACAAAGGATATGAAGTAAACTATGTTTCCAATTTTACAGACGTAGATGACAAGATCATCAAGAAAGCAATCGAAGAGGGCGTAAGCGCACAGGAAATTTCCGAGCGTTATATTGCAGAGTGTAAGAAAGATATGGATGGCATGAATGTAAAACCTGCCACAACCAATCCACAGGCAACACAGGAAATCAACGGAATGATCAGTATGATCCAGACTCTGGTTGATAAGGGATATGCTTATCCGGCAGCAGACGGTACTGTTTATTTCAGAGTTAAGAAGTTCAAAGAATATGGCAAACTTTCGCACAAGAACCTGGATGATCTGCAGTCCGGCTTCCGTTCTCTGCAGGTATCCGGTGAAGACCAGAAAGAAGATCCACTGGATTTTGTTCTCTGGAAACCGAAGAAAGAGGGAGAACCATCCTGGCCTTCACCATGGTGTGACGGACGTCCGGGATGGCATATTGAGTGTTCTGTTATGGCGAAAAAATACCTTGGTGATGAGATTGATATCCATGCAGGCGGAGAAGACCTGATCTTTCCTCACCATGAGAACGAGATTGCACAGAGTGAATGCTGCAACGACAAAATCTTTGCAAAATACTGGATGCACAATGCATTCTTAAATATTGATAACAGAAAAATGTCCAAGTCTCTTGGAAACTTCCGTACTGTTCGTGAAATCAGTGAACAGTATGACCTGCAGGTGCTTCGTTTCTTCATGCTGAACGCACATTACAGAAGTCCGCTGAATTTCAGCGCAGATCTGATGGAAGCTGCAAAGAATGCATTAGAGCGTATCACAGATGCAGCAGCAAACTTAAAGGACAGAAAAGCAGCAGCACAGACAGACACAGCAACAGATGCAGAGAAAGAACTGCTTGCACAGGCACAGGAATTCGTAAAGAAATTTGAAGAAGCTATGGATGATGATTTCAACACAGCAGATGCACTGGCAGCAATCTTTGAACTGGTTAAATTTGCAAATACAAATGTATCAGAGGCAAGTTCCGCAGAATTTGCAGGAGCACTTCTTGACACAATGGTGAAATTATGCGATGTACTTGGTCTGAAGGCTGTGAAAACAGAAGAAATCCTTGATAAAGAAATCGAAGACCTGATCGCAGAGCGTCAGGAAGCAAGAAAAGCAAAGAATTTCGCAAGAGCAGATGAGATCAGAGATGAGCTTCTGGCTAAGGGAATCATCCTTAAGGATACCCGCGAGGGAGTAAAATGGAAACGAGCTTAAATGATATGAGTGAAACAAACGGACTTAATGAAGAGAATTTGAGTAGTTTGAAAGGTTTGCTTAATCAGGTATTTCGTTTGGAAGATAAAGACTTGCGAACCTATTCTCCGCTGACATTGGCGTATATCGGAGATGGCGTCTATGAACTGGTGATCCGCACGATCCTTGTAAAAAAAGGCAACTGTCCGGTAAACCAGCTTCACAGAAAAGCCAGCAGTCTGGTTAAGGCAGGAACCCAGTCTTCCATGATGGAAGTGATTGAACCCATGCTCACAGAGGAGGAACACAGCGTTTACAGAAGAGGAAGGAATGCTCATTCTCCTACAATGGCCAAACATGCAACCATGGCAGACTACCGCAGGGCAACAGGGTTTGAAGCTCTGATGGGCTATTTATATTTAAAAGATGATTTCAGCAGGATCATAGAACTGGTCCGTGCAGGGATTGGAGAGGATAAGATATGAGTGAACAGATAGAAGGACGCAATGCGGTTCTGGAAGCGTTTCGTTCCGGCAAATGTGTAGATAAGCTTTTTATCCTGGACGGATGCCAGGACGGACCGGTCCGCACTATTGCCAGAGAGGCAAGAAAAAAAGATACGATTATTAACTATGTGGCAAAAGAACGTCTGGATCAGTTAAGCGAGACAGGCGCACATCAGGGCGTAATCGCTCAGGTGGCAGCCTATGAATATGCAAGTGTAGATGATATTCTTGCGAAGGCAAGGGAAAAAGGAGAAGATCCCTTTATCTTTATCCTGGATAATATTGAGGATCCTCATAATCTTGGTGCGATCATCCGTACAGCAAACCTTGCAGGTGCACATGGGGTGATTATTCCCAAGAGAAGAGCAGTTGGCCTGACTTCCACAGTTGCCAAGACTTCAGCAGGTGCATTAAACTATACACCTGTTGCAAAAGTTACCAATCTGGGACATACCATCGATGAACTGAAAGAACAGGGCATGTGGTTTGTATGTGCAGATATGGGCGGTGAAACCATGTACAATCTTAACCTGACAGGTCCGATCGGCGTAGTGATCGGCAATGAAGGTGAAGGTGTAAGCAGACTGATCCGTGAGAAGTGTGATTTCGTGGCATCTATTCCTATGAAGGGTGACATTGATTCCCTCAATGCATCTGTGGCAGCCGGAGTACTTGGATATGAGATTGTACGTCAGAGACTGCAGAAGAAATAAGTTTATCTCAGTCTGAGATAAAGGCTTCGTGAGGATGTGCAGCGATTATTAAGAGGAATTTTTGCAGCAGAAAATTATTCCACAATATTGTTATGCTATAAGAAGCCCTTTGGGCGAATGATAGAGATTTTCAGAAAAACGGAAGGGTTAAATTGATGAAACAGTATGACGGAATTAAAGATGAAGAATTAATTTCCCGTTTCAAAAACGGGGAATCAGAAATCCTCGACTATCTGATGGAAAAATATAAGAACATGGTCCGCAAGAAAGCAAGGACCATGTTCCTGATAGGCGGGGAGAACGATGACCTGATACAGGAAGGCATGATCGGACTGTTTAAGGCAGTCCGCGATTACCAGCCGGACAGGGATGCTGCATTCCAGACCTTTGCCAGTATATGTGTGGACAGACAGATCTACAACGCCATCCAGAGTTCCAACAGGCAGAAGCACCAGCCGCTGAATTCCTATATTTCTCTCAGCGAACAGGATGGGGAAAATGAAGAGCATCTTGGAGATAACTGGGGAGAGAACCCGGAGTCTATTATTATTGACCAGGAGAATGTCCAGGATCTGGAGCAGGAGATAACAGCAACGTTAAGTCCAATGGAGAATCAGGTTCTTGAATATTATCTGGCAGGAAACGGATACGGAGAGATTGCCCGGATCATGGGAAAAACACCCAAATCCATAGATAATGCATTACAGCGTATCCGAATCAAGATCAGAGAGCAGTTGGAGCAATATCAAAAATAGAAAGATATCTGTATAAAACCCAAAAATAAAAATCAAAAAGTTAAAAATAGGGATTGACAATACAAACAAGTTCTGGTAATATATTTAAATGTGAGCGGTAAATCCGACACAATGCTGATGTGGCTCAGAGGTAGAGCACTTCCTTGGTAAGGAAGGGGTCACGGGTTCAATTCCCGTCATCAGCTTGCTAAGAATGGCTTATTTACTGGGTTTGTGAAGTGCCAGTAAATCAAAGTTACTCAAGATAATCAGGACATAGGTTCTGATTATTTTTTTTGTGCAATTTGCAGTTCCGGGATACTGCTCAGAATTGCAGTTTTTGTACTGAGACTCTTCCTATTCCTGAAGATGATTTTAGGATGATATACTCGAATAAACCCAGTATTATTTTATAAACTTCTAAGAACTGTTTGTACTTCCAGAATGACAAGAGATATGTTATACTTACAGTGTTGTCCAACCGATACCCGGCAACGGGAGGAGGTGAAGTCTATATGGAGAATCTTGCTGTTTCTTTTCTTGTCACCTTTATGGCAAGCATAGCTGCCTATTATGTTTGCAAATGGTTAGACGGAGATAAGTAGGGCAACACTAACCTGGCAGTTTCTTGTCTGCCATAAAAAATAAGAAGAAGCCCCCAGTATTCGCACTACTGAGGGCTTCATTCTTTTTGTCTACATGGACTTGCTATTTCTTTTCGCCTACTGGCATTATAGCATATGCAGATCAGGAAATCAATATGCAAGTGATTCTGAAACATTCTGAAACAAATAAAAAGAGTAAACTATTTCCTTGGTTTATGCCTTATTTTTCGTTAATATTCACCAATGTCGAACAGCTCGTCAAAGGTTATCTTCAGATTCGGAAACATAACCAGATGTAAATCTTCTTTATTCTGGGCTGTGACAGTCTTATAAAGATACGGATAACCAGTGCCATCTTCTTTGAAATCGAAGAGATAAATCTCTACAGATTTTTTTCTCCAGTCAACGATCCAATACTCAGAGACACCGACCTTGCAATAAATATCCATCTTTTCATGTCGATCATATTCTTCTGTGGCATTGGACAAAACTTCCATCACAAAGCGGGGAATGCCAGTGAAAGAAATGTTCTTACGGTCTCTCAGGTTACAGATGATTGATACGTCAGGAATGATTACTTTATCATCATTTTCACGCCATTCATACTGAACACCATCACCAAAGACACGACATAAGCTGTCTTTGATTTGGCTGCCGATCTTGATAACAAAGTTATTGATAACCATAGAATGTTCCAGGTAAGTTTTACTTAAATCTTCAATTGGTAGTGCATTACTCATATTGCCGCACCTCCTTGATATGTTGATATAATTATAATATTTTGCAAGATGTTAGTCAAGGATATGAGCTGCTGAAAGAGAGTGCAGATGAGTCTGAGAGTTACTGTTCACACACCACTGTCCCGCGAGGTGTTTTGGCATGAATATGCCAAAATCCCGAGACATACAAGCCAAAATTCCATTGCCGCAGGCAATCTGGAATGAATTTTGGCTACGTTACTGTGAACGGAGTGAACAGTAACGTCTGAGAAATATAAGGCCTGTCACTGTTGTGTAAACGGTTGACAGATGGAATTTCCAATGATAATATAAATTCATTCGACATAAAAAATATTCAGTTGTATTTTTTATATATAGATGTGTGAAAAAACAGTATAAAATACGACAACAGGAGGGAAAAAGATGGAGAACGAAACAGTTTCCAAAAATTTTATTGAGAATATCATTGATAAAGATTTAGCAGAGGGTGTTTATGACACCGTGCATACGCGTTTCCCGCCGGAACCGAATGGATATCTTCATATCGGTCATGCGAAATCTATTCTTTTAAACTATGGTCTTGCACAGGAATATAACGGCAAGTTCAACATGCGTTTTGATGATACAAACCCGACCAAAGAAAAGAGTGAGTTTGTAGAATCCATCAAGGCAGATATCAAATGGCTTGGTGCAGACTGGGAAGACAGACTGTTTTTTGCATCTGACTATTTCGGACAGATGTATGAAGCTGCTGTAAAGCTGATTCAGAAAGGCAAAGCCTATGTATGTGACCTGACAGCAGATCAGATCCGTGAATATCGTGGAACTCTTACAGAGCCGGGTAAAGAAAGTCCATACAGAAACAGAAGCGTAGAAGAGAACCTGCAGCTTTTTGAAGAGATGAAAGAAGGCAAATATGCAGACGGAGAGAAAGTGCTTCGTGCCAAGATCGATATGGCATCTCCGAACATGAATATGCGCGACCCGGTTATCTATCGTGTTGCTCATATGACTCACCACAGAACAGGTGATACATGGTGCATCTATCCAATGTATGATTTCGCCCATCCCATCGAGGATGCGATTGAGGGAATCACACATTCCATCTGTACTCTGGAGTTTGAGGATCACAGACCACTGTATGACTGGGTTGTAAAAGAATTGGAATACCCACAGCCACCGAAGCAGATTGAGTTTGCAAAACTGTATCTGACAAATGTAGTTACAGGTAAACGTTATATCAAGAAACTGGTAGAGGAAGGCATCGTAGACGGATGGGATGATCCGCGTCTGGTTTCCATCGCAGCACTGCGCCGCCGTGGATTTACACCGGAATCCATCAAAATGTTTGTAGAACTCTGCGGTGTATCCAAAGCAAACAGCTCTGTTGACTATGCAATGCTTGAATACTGCATCCGTGAGGATCTGAAACTGAAACGTCCACGTCTGATGGCTGTTCTTGATCCGATCAAGCTTGTGATCGATAATTATCCGGAAGGCGAAGTAGAATATCTGGAAGCTCCGAACAATATGGAGAATGAAAAACTGGGAATCCGTAAAATACCGTTTGGTAGAGAACTCTATATTGAGAGAGAAGACTTCATGGTAGATCCGCCTAAGAAATATAAGAGAATGTTCCCGGGCACAGAGGTTCGTCTTATGAACGCATATTTTGTAACCTGTACAGGATATGAAGCTGATGAAGATGGAACTGTACGTGTTGTACACTGTACTTATGATCCTGCAACAAAGGGTGGCAATGCGCCGGATGGCAGAAAAGTAAAAGGAACCATTCACTGGGTAGAAGCAAGTCAGGCAGGAAAAGCAGAAGTACGTCTCTATGAGAATATCGTAGACGAGGAGAAGGGTGTATACAACAAAGAAGATGGTTCTCTGAATGTAAATCCGAACTCTCTGACAAAAGTTACTGCATATGTAGAACCAGCACTTATGGAAGCAAAAGGCTATGACAGCTTCCAGTTCGTAAGAACAGGATTTTTCTGTGCAGATATCCATGATTCTAAAGAGGGTGCACCGGTATTCAACCGTATCGTGTCTCTGAAGAGCTCATTTAAACTTCCGAAAGCATAATGAGACTGAAATAGTAATATAATCAGAATAAAAAGGGAATGTTGCTTTTACGATTGTATAATCGTGAAGTAACATTCCTTTTTGGTTACGTTACTGTGAACGGTAACGTTTATTCTTCAGATTCAGATGCAGCGTCCATAGTCTCTTCAAAATTCTCGGGTTCATCGGCATCTTCTTCCTCTTCTGCATCTTTAATCTCAACTTCAGCAGCTTTATCGGAAGACTTCTCAGAATCGTCTGTATCAGCAGCTTCTTCAGCTTCTTCGCTTTCGGTGTCATCTGTTGCAGACTGTTCGCCTGTATGTTCCCAGGACTGGAAATCTTCGGCAGGTTCCTGATCTTCCTTAGCAGTTTCCTTTTCATCAGTCAGATCGAAATCATCAAAGTCATCTTCAAAATCAAAATCCTCTTTACAGGATCCTTTTTTGGCAATAAGGGCAGCTACAGCACCGGCAGCAGCTGCTGTAAGGGCACCTATTGCAACATATCCCCAGTATTTATTAATTTTAGCCATGATAATCATAAACTCCTTTCTGATATTCTCCTATTTTTGACAGCGAGTCAGGATAAAAATATCTTTTACTCCTGACACCATTTTATTCAGCTATAGGTTATTGTTATTTTAATACTTTTCAGATAAAAAGGAAAGCGAAATTTTATGGAAAGAGTTAATGAAAGCAGTTGCATACCAAAAAGATACAAGGTATACTATGACAGGAAAGAAGAGGTTATTATGAGAAAAATTATTTTGGCATCTGCTTCGCCCAGACGAAAAGAACTGTTGGAACGGGCTGGCGTGGATTTTGAAGTGCTGCCTGCATCAGGTGATGAGAATCGTATCTCAGACAATCCGGGAGAGGCAGTAAAACAGCTGGCTTCGGATAAAGCAGCTTCTGTTATCCGCACTATGAAAGATAGTGCCGACGGAACAATTGTGATCGGATCTGACACAGTGGTAGTGTTTGAGAATGTGATCCTTGGCAAACCTCATGATACAGAGGATGCAGTGAATACATTAAAGAAACTTCAGGCAAATACTCATCAGGTATATACCGGCGTTTCTGTATGGGAAAAGAAAGAAAAAGTCTGGACAGAACATACTTTTTATGAAAGTACAGATGTGACGTTTTATCCGGTTTCAGATGAGGAGATCAGAGAGTATGTTGCTACAGGAGAGCCTATGGATAAGGCTGGAAGCTATGGCATCCAGGGACTTTTCGGAATTTATGTAAAGGGGATCAGCGGAGATTACAATAATGTGGTAGGACTCCCGGTTGCCAGATTATTTTATGAAATGAAGAAATCAGGAATTAACTTAAGAGGATGACAAAAGATGATTAAAGCATGTATATTTGATTTGGATGGAACACTGGCTGATACGCTGGATTCCATGGCTTATGTGACTAATATTATTATGGAAAAATTCGGGTTGAAAACACTTCCGGTGGATAATTTCAGATATTACAGCGGAGAAGGGGCAAATATGCTGATTCGCCGCGCACTTAAGGATGCGGGGGATCCGGAACTTGCGCATTATGATGAGGGACAGAAGCTTTACCGGGAAATGTTTGAAGCAGATCCGATGTATAAAGTAGTTCCCTATAAGGGAATGCCGGAAACCTTAAAGAAATTGAAGGAACATGGAATGAAGCTGGCAGTTTGTTCAAATAAACCTCATCCTGCAGCTGTGAAAGTAATTGCGCAGCTTTTTGATGGGGAATTTGATATGGTAGTTGGTCAGAGTGAAGCAATCCGCAGGAAACCGGCACCTGATGGTCCGCTTATGGTTGCGGAGAAATTTGGTGTAAAACCGGAAGAATGTATGTATGTGGGAGATACAAGTACAGATATGAAGACCGGTAAAGCAGCAGGAATGTATACAGTAGGTGCGCTATGGGGCTTTCGTGACCGAAAAGAACTGAATGAGAATGGAGCAGATCTTGTCGCTGAGAAACCGACAGATCTGGTAAAAATTTGCGAGGAACATGGAAATGATTAAGTTGGTTGCAAGTGATCTGGATGGGACGTTACTTTTACATAAGGCACAGTCTCTGCCTGAAGAAATTTTTTCGCTGATCAGGCAGTTAGAGGAACTGGGGATTATGTTTGTAGCAGCCAGTGGAAGGCAATATCCGAATATGACAAAGCTGTTTGCACCTGTTGCTTCAGAGATTTCCTATATTTCGGAGAATGGTGCACTGGCAGTGGATCATGGAGAGGTACTGTATCAGGATTCTTTTGACAGAAAGCTGGCAGGGGAGATTATTTCTGCAATCCTGGAAAAGAAGGATGCCGAGTTTACCTGTTCTGCAAAGGATTACCACTACCTGATGCCGAAGACAAAGAGATTTCATGACCATATGTTATATGAAGTAAAAAATGAATGCAGATTTGTAAACAGCATGGAAGAGATGACGGCTCCTATCATGAAGCTGGCTGTGTTTGAACCGGCCGGCCTTACAGAAGAATCTGTGAAATACTGGATGGATAGATTTGGAAAAGAATGTGTTGTTGTCACTTCGGGAAATGAGTGGATTGATTTTATTCCTTTTGGAACAAACAAGGCAAAAGGAATCAGAGAATATCAGAAAAGATATCATATTTCGCCGGAAGAATGTATTGCGTTCGGAGACGAATATAATGATATAGAGATGCTTAAAGCGGTAAAATATGGCTTTGCCATGGAGCATTCCAAGGAGGGGGTACGGGCAGCTACGTCCTATATGACAAAACAGGTTGAACCGGTCCTTGAGAAGCTGATCCGGGCAAAGGGAAAGATTGAGGAGGTTATTTAAATTGTTTACAGAAGAATGTATTAATACGTTTCTTGAAAATCAGGAGCAGCTTTTTCCACAGGCGGTAGCAGAATCATATGAAGCAGCGGAAGCATTCCTTGAGGATTGCATGGCGCAGGTTGTGGATTCTATTGAAGAAGTGAGAGAATATCTGGAAGAGTCAGGCGCTGATGTGGAAGGAATGTCAGATGAAGAACTGGAAGATGCAAGTGAAGTATTTGCTCTGCCGGATGGAAAATATCTGATAGTAGAAGGATAAAAACTGTTCGGTCAAATTATGGATATCACGTGATATATCGGAGAAATAACTGTAAAACACAGTTCGGTCCCTGAATATTGGAGAAAATTGAACTCTGATACTCAGGGGCTGAAGTTGTTTTAAGGGAGAAAATACAGATTACATTTCCGGAAAATGCGATGCTATAATGCTTTTATAAAGAGAAAAACGGTGCTGTGGTCTGTGATGGGAATGAAAAGGGCAGACAGACACAGAAGCATCACAGAACTGTAATTATTCAGTACCTTCAGAGTGGCTGCTGAATAATTACAAATTTTATTATAAATGAAAAGGAGGACTACAGATGGAGAGAAAGAGATTTCTTGCAGTTGTAATGACTGTGATGATGGTTATTTCAATGATTCCATCCATGGTTTTTGCGGCAGCTCCGTCAGGAGAATTGGGCGGTAAGCTTAAGATTAAGGGACTTGCAGCTGTAGGCGTAGCGTTGAGTGCAGATTATGCAAAGGTTACACCGGAAGGGGTTACGGATGAAGATTTTACTTTTTCCTGGTCAAGACAGACCGGGGAGAAGGAGTTAACACAGGTAGGTACTGAGAAGACCTATACGATCACTCAGGATGATTTGGGATGCAGACTGGTGCTTGATCTGACCCCTGTAGATGGAAGCGGACTGACAGGTACTCTTACTGCAAAGACGTTAGAGGTAGCTGCAACTGAAGAAGAGGCGAAAGCAGAGGATACACAGCAGGCAGAAACGGCAGATGGAACAGAGAATGCACAGTTGGAAGAAACAGCAGATAATGCAGAAGGCAGTCAGGATTCTGAAAATCAGGACACAGATAGAACAGAAGATGTACAGCAGGATGCAGGAAATGAACAGGAAGATGGATCTCAGAACACAGAAGGTCAGCCGGAGGAAACAACAGAAGGTACTGATGATTCCCAGATGAAAATTTATACAGAAGATCAGCTGCAGGTGGATGAGAACGGAAATGTGCAGACAGATGGATCAGAGAAAGATGGACAGGCAGCAGGTGAAGATGATAAAGATAAAAAGACTTACGAAGCGACTGCCACTGTAGAGGACAGCGAAGATCAGATTTGTGATTTTGGAACAGTAAAGAGTGATCTTGAGGATGTGGAAGCACAGTATGTGCAGATTACGAACACCGGAAATGAGAACTTGAATTTTCAGGAGATCAGTCCGGAACATTTTATGGTTCAGGATATTACAGAACCGCTGAGTGCAGGTGAATCTGTAAGCGTATGGATACAGCCGAGAGAAGGACTGGAACCGGGTGAATATGATGATATGATCACATACCGGACGGAAGAAGGTATTGAGGTTTCTTTTGAAGCGAAGATTGCAGTTGAAGGTGAGGATGATTCATCAGATGACGAAGATCTGAAGCCTTCGGATGAGCCTTCTGCAGAACCGACAGAGACGCCGGATGACAGCGAGGCTCCATCGGCAGGTGACAATGCAGATGCATCTCTTGAGGCACAGTCTCTTGATGTAAATACAGGAAGTCTTAATTTCAGCGATATCGAAGAAAATTATACACAGGCCAATGAGACACTGTCCGTAACCGTAACAAATACAGGGGATGGAACTGTCACTTTAAAGATACCGAAATCAGATTATTTTGAGGTGATGAACGAAGATGGAAGTGAAGCTGTATCAGGAATACAGATTGCAAAAGGTGATTCTCTTATGTTCATGGTACAGCCAAAAACCGGTCTGACGAAGGGGGATTACAGTGATACCCTGATATTTGAAAGTGAAGAGGATTCGGAAGTAGCAGCGCAGGTAACTGCGGAAGTATCTGTAAAAGAGGCAGAACAGGAACAGATCACAGCAGTTCAGGCAGATCCGGAATCTTTCAGTTATGATGATCTGAAGGAAGGTTATGATACTCCTGAAGCGACGACCATTACACTTACCAATACAGGAAATACAACTGTTTCGCTGATGCAGCCATATGCAGAGTATTTTGATATTGGGGAACTTTCGGCATCAGTGCTGGAGCCGGGAGATTCTGCTGCATTTACAGCAGTACCGGTGACCGGTCTGAAAGTCGGCAATTATCTGGACAGTATTCAGATAGCCCAGACCAGTTCGGAAGGACAGGAAGATGTATTAACAACGATCAAAGCTTCTGCGACTGTTTCGGAAGTGAAAAAGATTTATAAATTATCCGTAACACCGGAAGAACTGAATTTTGGAAAAGCAAAAGAAGGATATAGTGAGGCACCGGAAGCGCAGAAAGTTACAGTGACGAATGATGGGAATACAAATGTAACTTTAAATGCACCGTCAGGTAAAAACTTTAAAATCGGGAAACTTTCAGCCACAGAGCTTGCACCGGGGGAGAGCTGTACATTTAAAATCCGCCCGAAGGAGGGGTTAAAGGCCGGCTCCTATACAGAGTCAGTTGTGATTGATAATGAACAGCAGATCAGTGCAGAAGTGAAAGTTCAGTTTACGGTTAAAGCTGCCCGCAAGGCGAAAATTGCAGATCCGGCAGATAATAAGATTACAGGAATCAGTTCAGATGGATATACAACACAGTCAAAGATTACATTTACAGCAGTCGGAGCGGGTATGGACAATGAAAGTCCGGGAAAGGGAGATGTCCGCTATGTACCGTATAACTGGAAAGTGATCAATACAAATAGCTGGAGCAGTGCACCTTATACTGCTGCATTTGGAATTACGAAGGCCGGAACCTACACATTGACAGTTACATTTGACCGTCAGAAGTATAATGGAAGTGAATGGAAGAATACAGGGGAGCAGGATACTAAACAGGTGAATTTCAGTATTACACAGGCGCAGACTGTAACTGCAACTCCGACTCCACAGCCGAATGGAGCAAGTGCGAAAACAGCGGTAAAGACAGGAGATACGACTAATATCACACCGTTTGTGATTATTCTGGCGATTGCAGCGGGATGTATTGTGGGAGTTGTGGTATACAAAAGACGAAAGAAATAAGAGTTATCTGAAGAAAAAAATACAGGGGAATATGTAAAATATAAAATTATTAGCACTCATTTTTAGTGAGTGCTAATTTTTTCTTGACTTTTGGAATAAATGGTATTACTATATCTTTCAGAGAAGCAACTTACAGGAGTCAAAAGCTATTTCAAAGGATAAACAGGAGAGGATAGTTTTGGCTCAGGAGGCAGAGCAGATAAAGTTGCGGCAAATGATTAAAAACAAAAAGGAGTGTGGACAGCATGGCTGTAAAACATGGAAATTTATCAATTAACAGTGAAAATATTTTCCCAATCATCAAGAAATGGTTATATTCCGATCATGATATTTTTGTAAGAGAGCTGGTCTCCAACGGATGCGATGCGATCACTAAACTGAAAAAACTGGAAGTAATGGGAGAATATACTTTTCCGGAAGGATACAAACCAGAGATTCAGGTAATTGTTAATCCTGATGAGAAAACTCTGAAATTCATCGATAATGGTATTGGCATGACTGCTGATGAAGTAGAGAAATACATTACCCAGATTGCTTTTTCAGGTGCAACTCAGTTTCTTGAGAAATATAAAGACAAAACTACAGATGATCAGATGATCGGTCATTTTGGACTTGGATTTTATTCTGCATTTATGGTAGCGGATGAAGTGCATATTGATACACTTTCCTATACAGAAGGTGCACAGCCTGTACACTGGTCCTGCGATGGCGGAACAGAATATGATATCCAGGAAGGTAACAAGAATACGATTGGTACAGAAATCACCCTGTTCCTGAATGAAGACTGCCTGGAATTTGCAAATGAGTACCGTATGCGTGAGATTCTTGAGAAATACTGTTCCTTCATGCCGGTTCATATTTACCTTTCCAAAGCAAATGCACCTCAGGAATATGAGACAATTGATGAATCTGAGTTAAGAGACGATGATGTAGTTGTTGAACATATTCATGAGGAAGCAAAGACAGAAGAAAAAGAAAATGATAAAGGTGAAAAGGAAGTTGTTGAAATTTCTCCTGCAAAGGATAAAGTAAAGATCAATAAACGTCCGGTTTCCATCAGTGATATTAATCCGCTCTGGATGAAGCATCCAAATGAATGTACAGATGATGAATACAAGGAATTCTACCGCAAGGTATTTATGGATTATAAGGAACCGTTATTCTGGATACATCTGAATATGGATTATCCGTTTAATTTAAAAGGTATCCTGTACTTCCCGAAGATCAATACAGAGTATGATTCCATTGAAGGAACGATCAAACTTTATAACAATCAGGTATTTATCGCAGATAATATCAAGGAAGTAATTCCTGAATTCCTGCTTCTTCTGAAAGGTGTGATCGATTGTCCGGATCTTCCATTGAACGTGTCACGAAGCGCATTGCAGAATGACGGATTTGTACAGAAGATTTCTGAATACATTTCCAAAAAAGTGGCAGATAAGCTTACCGGAATGTGCAAGACTGACAGAGAATCTTATGAGAAATACTGGGATGATATCAGCCCGTTCATCAAATACGGCTGCATCAAAGATGACAAATTCTATGACCGTATCAAAGACTGTCTGCTGTTCAAGAACCTAGACGGCAAATATCTGACTCTTCAGGATTTTGTTGCAGAAAACAAAAAAGAAGATACTGCGGAAGCTGTAAAAGAAACAGAAAGCACAGAAAATGCAGAAGAAAAGCAAAAAGAAAAAACTGTACTTTTCTATGTCACAGATGAAGTACAGCAGAGCCAGTACATCAATCTGTTCAAAGAACAGGGCATTGATGCTGTGATCCTGAAACATAATATCGACTCTGCTTTCATCACACATCTGGAGCGTCAGGATGACACCATCAAATTCGAGCGTATCGATGCAGATGTCAATGCAGATATGAAAGAAGAAGTTTCCGAAGAAGATCTGAAAGAAGAAAAAGAAACTCTGACGGATGTATTCCACAAAGCACTGAACAATGATAAGCTGGAAGTCAAAGTAGAAAAACTGAAAAATGCTTCTGTCTCTTCGATGATTGTTCTGTCTGAGGAAACACGCCGTATGCAGGATATGATGAAGATGTATAATATGTACGGTATGGATCCGAACATGTTCGGCGGTCCTGCTACTTTAGTTCTGAATGCAAACAATGAACTGGTTCAGTATATCTTCAATCACAAAGATTCTGAACATGTACCGATGATGTGTGAACAGCTCTATGACCTGGCAATGCTGAGCCATAAACCACTTGCACCGGAAGAAATGACCAAATTCATCACCCGCAGCAATAAGATCATGATGCTGCTGGCAAAATAAAACAGATGAGCAGACAATCCCCTTCCCTGACCGGGAGTTCTTTAAAAAAGATTGCAATGATTACCATGCTCATTGACCACATAGGTGCCTGCGTTTTCGAAACGTGGGCTCCTTTTTGGTCAGATGAAAACACGAAAATGATGCGGCTCTTTTTTGAAAATGCTTCGGAACACAGACCGTATCCTCCGTCTGATCGGCCGTGTCTCCTTTCCGATCTTCTGCTTTTTGTTAGTAGAGGGATTTCTGCACACGCACGACCGAAAAAAATATGCACTCCGCCTTTTTCTGTTTGCACTGGTCTCGGAAATCCCTTTTGATCTTGCGATCATGGGACGTCTCTTTGATCCAGTACACCAAAACGTCTTTTTCACCCTGCTGATCGGACTGCTTGCTATGATGCTGTGCGATTACTTCCGAATGCAAGCACAGCCTGTGGCACAGGTGCTTGTTTTAATCCTGGCAATGGTGCTTGCATGGGCTCTGCATACAGATTATGGCTATCGCGGTGTTCTGCTGATCGAACTGCTCTATATTTTCCGCTATGATCGGATGAAGCAGGTCGTAGCCGGAGCTGTTGCCTTTAGCTGGGAGACGACCGCACCGCTTGCTTTTATTCCTGTCTGGTTCTATAACGGAAAACGCGGGAAATCCGGCAAATGGTTCTTCTACTGGTTTTATCCGGTGCATCTGCTGATTCTGTGGGGAGTTAAAACATTCTTGTTGCCAATTCTTATTTCAGTATAAAGCATTGATTTTGGGAGACATTTTCTGATATAAATAGAACTTTCATGAAAGTCTATAAATTTGTGCATGTGCAAATGAACGAATTCCCCGAAGGGAACGTAAAACAGCATAGCCATGATGAATCGAAAACAAATCGTACTGACGGTAGCAAGGCTTCCGTCGTGAGATTGTTTTCGAATCATCATGGCGTCCTATTTTACAAAATCATTTTATGACATTTATTTGCACATGCTCTGCTGTTTTTCGCAGACAGCACCTTATAAAACTTCCATCATTTCTTTACACTCGCCAGGAAATCTCCGTCTGAATTTCTCAGGCAAGCACTACAAGATATTTTCCACCCGGAAGTGCAAACACTTCGGATGCCTGCAAAATCTCGTCTTTGGAAAGCTGTGCCGCATCCATTCCGCTCTCATCCAGATAGTCACGTACATCTTCGATACTGTCAAGTACGACCGCCAGATTATCCTCAAGGAACTCTTCTGCCTCCTGCGGTGTCTCTGCCACTTTTTCATCAAACAGCTGCAGCTGTTTGTTTAAAAACGTCTCAATACATTCTTTGCTGAAATTTGCCATGATCAAATCCTCCTTTTTTCTCTCCGGCCCACTTGCCAATTACAAGTATTGATTAAGATCCAAATATCTTTTGATCTCAACATCTCATTATTTATTTCTGCTTCTTTAACAGCTCCTGAAGTGCCTTTATGACTCCTTTTTCTTCGTAGCTTCCAACGATATGTTTTGCTGCCTCTTTGACTGCGGTTCTTGCGGCAGAAACTGCACATCCCTCTCCTGCTGCCAGGATCATTCCAAGATCGTTGTGATTATCCCCGAATGCCAGCGTCTCTTCTTTTTTTACCTGAAAATACTGCTGTACGAACTGAAGTGCTGCCCCTTTATCGGTTCCTGGCTTCATAAAATCAATCCACGGTGCACCTGCCACTACGGTGTTTAATCTGCCCTGCCAGTAATCTTCGATTTCTTTTGCATAAGGCCGAATCCCGCTTTCACAGTACAGAGACATTTTGATCACTTTCAGTTTGGTGCCGTCTTCGTCATCATCAAAAACCATGTCATTCTTGATAGCCATCCACCATCATTTTTCCGATAGGACAGGTCATCACTTCCGGTAGAATGCATCGCTTTTGTTGTCGATAAGGTCAGATGCATATTCGGGAAATGTTTTGCATATTCCTGCATCTCTTTTATCAGGTTCGGATTGATCACGGAAGCATAAAGTTCTTCGTCCTTCCATACAACGTTGGAACCATTTTCACTGATAAAAAGCATCTGATCTGCCACCGGAGCAAACAGTCGTTTCAGTCCCATGTACTGTCTTCCGCTTGCTGCCGCAAAATAGATATCACGTTTTCGAAGTTCCCGGATCAGATCAAAAATTTCTTCCGGCAGCACAGAACTGCTCTCCCGTATCAGTGTGCCGTCAATATCGGTTGCTACCAGTTTTATCACTTGTTGTCTCCTCCGTTTATCTTTTCCAGGATCTCAATCAATTCCTGTGGTTTTTCAATCACATATTCACTGTGATTTTCTTCTAATTCTTTTCGGTCGCGGAATCCCCACAGAACCCCTACCGGATGCATATGTGCCGCATTGCCGGTCTGCATGTCCGTGTTTGTATCTCCGACATAAAGACATTCCCCGGTCTCTACTGCAAACTTTTCTGCAATGGCAAACGCTCCGTCCGGTGCGGGTTTGCGTCGGATCGTTTCGGTCTGTCCCTGGATGTAATCAAAATAATCTTTTCCAAACAGACTCTCCACCACATCGATGGCCTGAGCATGCGGTTTATTGGAAAGCACGGCGATCCGGATCCCTCTTTTTTTCAGTTCTGAAAGCATCTCACAAATACCCGGAAACGGCTTTACATGGTACATGCAGTCTTTTGCAAAATACGCTTTGTAAATGCTTTTCATTTGCTCAAACTGACTGCAGTTCGTATCACCGGAATCCCGCAGGGTACGGCGGACCAGTTCATCTACACCATCACCTGCATAATATTTATAATTTTCCACCGGAAATGCCTGGTATCCGATATCCCTGAGGGCACGATTGCCACTGTAAGCGATGGATTCCACGGTATCTCCGATCGTACCGTCAAGATCAAAAATTGCTGCTTTTATCATAAGATCACTCCTCTTTTGTGAACGGTTTTCTGCTGCTACAGCATAACACGAAACTGGTTTTCCGTCAAATTTCTGTAACACTTTTCATGCAATCTTTGTCATCTCTACCGACATTTATCGGACAGAGGCACGGTCGCACATCATATCTGCGAACTGGCTGCCGCAGTGTTCCACCTCTTTGAGTACCAAACAGATACCGTACTCGCTCTGATACCAGTTTTCTTTTGAAACACCCCTGGTAATGACCGGTGAGACGATAAATTCGATTTCCGGGAAAACAAACTGATAATACATCAGACATCTTCTGGCGTGATATGCCTGACAGGACAGGATCACTTTTTTTAAATGCAGCCCTTTTTTCTCGAGAAGATCCTTGGTAAATAATGCATTCTGATAAGTATAAGATGCTTCTTTTTCCTGCAGAATATCGCTTTTTTTTACCCCTTCATCCACAAGGATCTGCGTCAGAAAATCACTTTCTGTCTCAAAATATCTGCCTTTATATTTCTCCGGTGACTGTACCTCAGTAAATTTTCCTTCCACAATGCTGTACTTTCCAGAAGGCACGATAAGTGATGCAAAGCCCTGCTGATAAAGCTCTGCCGCATGCTGTGCGATCTCACCATACAATCCGCCCGGAACAAAGATCGCATCTGCTTTTTCCGGTTTCTGTTCTGTGAAAATAAAATCTGTTAATGCATCATAAAATTTCATGCTTTTTTCTCCTGTATTTTGACATATTTCACCCACCATGCTATACTAATTGCTGATACATTTCAAGGAGGAAATGAACATGAAAAGCAAAGCATTCAGGTCTGCCTTTCCTCACACACTTCCGGTTATGGCAGGCTATCTTTTTCTTGGTATGGGCTTTGGCATACTGCTTGAAAGCAACGGATATTCTTTTATCTGGGCTTTCTTTATGTCCATCTTTATTTATGCCGGCTCGATGCAGTATGTGGCGATCGACCTGCTTGCAAGCGGTGCCAGCCTGATCTCCACCGCGATCATGACACTGATGATCCAGGTACGGCATCTCTTCTACGGTCTTTCCATCATCGACAAATACAAAGACACCGGAAAGAAAAAGCTTCTGCTGATCCATGAGCTGACCGATGAGACCTATTCTCTGATTGCTACAACCCCGGTTCCGGACGGTGTGGACAAGGGATGGTTCTATTTGTTTATCTCCATGCTGGATCACGTTTACTGGATCATCGGCTGCACGTTCGGTGCACTCTTTGGTTCCCTGGTCAACTTCAATACAAAAGGTGTGGATTTTGTCATGACAGCACTGTTTATTGTAATCTTTACTGATCAGTGGCTGAACAGCAAAAATCATATCCCGGCAATCACCGGTGTGATCTGCTCTGTGATCTGTCTGCTTCTTTTCGGGCCGGACCGTTTTATCATTCCTGCCATGCTCTCCATTCTTACGATCCTGACACTGCTTCGTAAGCCGCTGGAGGAGCATATGGAAAGAGAAGATCAGAAAGGAGATGATTCACATGCGTAGTATCCCAGATTCTCAGGCAATCGCCATGATCGCGATCATGTCCTTACTGACTTTTTTGTACGCGGACTTCCGTTCCTTTTGTTTTCTGGAAAATCCAAGACACCTGCTTACATCATGTACCTCGGAAAGTACTTCCTTACGCTATCATCGGTATGCTGGTGGTTTACTGCTTCAAGAATATTTCCCTGCTGCAGGCACCGTTCGGACTGCCAGAGCTGATCGCCGGCATTGCCATCGTTCTGGTACACTAGCTGGAAGAAAAATACGCTTCTTCTCCGTTGGAGGAGGGACACTGTTTTTACATGTTTCTTGTTCAGATAATTTTTAAATAAACCCCTTTTCTTTTTTATAGAAAAGTATTACAATACCATATATAAAATATTATATAATGCCAGTGTCAAAATTTCAAAATATCGTTCTTACCTGCAAGCTAAGACATTGGGATCTAGGGCACTTGGTACTGACTGAAGCATAGCTCAGAATTGCGAAAATTACCTTATAACAGAGCAATTCGCAGACATCAGTCAGGATTTTAAAACAGGAGAAAGGAGTTCGTTTATGTCAAAAAATACAGCAAATGGCTGGTAGGTGCTGCACTTTTGGGAGCTGCCGCAGGTGCCGGACTTGCATATTTCAAAAACATAAAAAGAGAAAGAGAATTGGGAGGATGATTTTGAAGATTTCGAGGATGATTTCTTAGATGATGACCTTGAGGATTTTGATGGTGAAGATGCTGCCGATGCCCGCGAGTATGTTACCATTCCATCCTCTTCCGTACCGGAGGAAGCAGC
>ENA-OPZZ01000321-OPZZ01000321.1-human-gut-metagenome-genome-assembly--contig:-NODE-321-length-38939-cov-5.143925_pt1 | contig 38939 bp, 38 predicted proteins | sample MGYA00242487_ERZ504511 | MGnify/ENA primary metagenome ERZ504511 (study PRJEB26092, sample SAMD00036241) | human gut metagenome | host: Homo sapiens | study: EMG produced TPA metagenomics assembly of... | reverse complement strand
TAAAAATAAGAAATACTTCGATTAGTAATAACATTATTTGCAATAAAATCATTACCAATCAAAATATGTTCGGGACTTGATTGTTTACTACTTTCTGATTGCTATGATATATGCTGTCATTCACAGTCGTCACAGAGGCGTAACCATCTTATTCACAGATATCTTATGTGAACAGGTAGTATCATTCTCACTCTTCACAGCCCTTCACTTTCTTCACCAAATACACATTGCCCAATCTCGTATGCTGTCGACTGATACCCGTTGCAGTCAGAATCTGCGCCAATTGGATAGGAGTACAATTACGAAGTACAGCCGGAAACCTCTTTTTCAATTCTTGATGAATGATAGCGGCGGAGAGTGACAGACAATCCGGTTCATCCAACATGGCAGGCGCGTATATGTTGCACACAATGTCTTCTATGGGGTTGACATGATAGTATGCGCTATTATGACGTTGCAAAGCATGTTCTTCCTCCTTGTTGAACCAGTGACGGGCACCTGCAAGCAATTCCTCTTTCAGTTGGGCGTAGATTTGTGAATGTTCAATTCCGGTACAGTCAATATCATGCTCCGCTTCAATGCAGATGAATCTGCGGCTGCCTGTCGGATCGCACAGTAAGTCAGTCCGGTTACTTGTTCCGATGAAAGAGGCGATACGAGGCAGCGACCGGAAATTTTTCTGATAGGCTTTGCAGATGTTGAGGCTGGACATTTGCATCAGATTTTTAAGTAACGGCATCTTTTGTGCTCCGAATTTATCAAATTCGTCCATGTTTAGTAACCCCATCTCGGCTAGGAGACGTTCGGGATTGCCTTGTGCGGTTAGTTTCAGATTATCCGAATAATAACGGGCTAGTTGTGGCGGCATCAGCATACGGCAGAAAGTGGATTTATGGCGTCCCTGTTCTTCGCTGATAAGTATCGGGGCTACGCTGTTTGCTTGTGTTTGATTCACTCCCAGCCATTGGGCGGCAAGTCCGAGCATCCAGGTGTGAAAGCTTTTTATCCATATAGGAGTGTCGGATACTCGCTTCGCCAAGGGCTTCAACCGATCCGTTCCGTCCCAGGCAGGTAGTTCGTTCATATAAAGCCGGAAAGGGTGGTAGCTTTCCACTAGGGTAGAGTAAATGTATCTTTGAAGGTCCTTGTCCCAGCAGTTGATTCCTTCTTTGTGGGCTTCCAGGCAGAAAGTATTCAGTTCTCGCTTGTCTATGCGGCAGAAAGGAATTTCTCGTTGGCCGGAGGGGCGAAATTCGGTTTCTTCGGTGAGTAAGTTGTAGCGGAAGTCATATCGTACTTTCAAAAAGTCAATCACTTGTCGTGTTAGAAGGACGGGGTGTTTATGTACTTCTTGTTTATATGCTTCCTGTTCATCTATTTCTTGCATTTTCGGTACGTTCTTTGAAGTGTTCGGTGAAACGATGACGTTTGACGATTCTTTCATCAATGCTTGTATTCTTTTTGCCAAACGTTTCGAGTTATATTCTAATGTCTTCATATTTTTCTTGTTTTTTAAATGAATAAATGTTGTTTTTTCGACCGGTTGATGCTGCTAAGGTATAACATGAAATATGGGGTTTGCAAGTATTTAACTAAGAAAATATTTATTTTCTTCTGAAACGAAAAACAAGCTTTCCTATGCTGATATATCGTTACTTTGTCGTATCTTTAGTGCTTGTTTAGGAAAAGCCGACTGGAGTTGTCCGGTTGGCTGACAATAGTTGACTGAACAGCCGATTCCAATCGTCCGAATAGCCGATTAAAGTTGTCCTATGATGAAGTTACACATTTAAATTGATAAGAAGTAATGGCTATTGTGTTTGATTGGTATGAAAATCCTAATGCTTCTTCGGAAGAAGAAGCGGCGTTGCATCCGCGTATCTTTATGAATGGAAAAGTGGATACGGATACTCTTTGTTACAAGATTCATGACTACAGTTCGTTGACTGTGGGCGATGTAAAGAATGTGCTTGATAACTTATCGAAGATTCTCGGCGAGTCGTTGCGAGAGGGAAAAGAAGTACATATCGAGGGGATCGGCTATTTTTATCCCACTTTGGCTGCTACGGGGAAAGTGACTCGTAGCACTCCGCATAAGACTAATAAGGTGGCTTTCAAAACTGTCCGATTTCGCCCTGACAGTAATCTGAAAGGACATTTTGTGGGTGTCCGCGCCAATCAGTCCAAGTATGTCCGTCATTCGGAGAAGGTGTCAGAGGTGGAGATTGATATGCTGTTGAAAGAATATTTTGCCGAACATCAGATGATGACCCGCCGTGATTTTCAGGAAGTGTGTGGTTTGGCACGTACTACGGCCAAAACGCATTTGGTACGTTTGCGTGGAGAAGGAAAGCTGGTGAATATCGGTTTGCGCAATCAGCCGATGTATGTGCCTGCTCCCGGTTATTATGGCGTATCCAGAGATGCGGCACATCCTTCACGGTAGTGACTGTGAAGGATGTGAAAGAGGTATTTTCACTCAACGAATCACGTAAAAAGACTGATAAATTGAGACTTATCTCAATGTGAAGAGAATGAACAAAGGGCACAAAAAAAGAGCGAATCATTCCGCTCCACCTTTAAAGAATCCCCATAAATGGGATTCTTCTTTTTCTTCATCTTTCATTTACTCTTTACCTGAAAACGTCTTTTTCCTAATACCTAATCAAAACAATCTTTTTCCTAAAAACTAATCTTAAAATCTAATACCTTAATTTTATAAACCAATACCTTTTAATTATTACCTTTTTCTAATACCTAAAAATATAAGTAGTTTCACAACTACGCTGCAAAGGTATAGCTGTTTGCGAAAACAACAAAAGCCACTATACAAAAAAACACATTCAGGCTTGTTTTTTTGACTTATGTCAAGACGTAGGGTAGATTTTGAGTGTAAACCTCAAGTTTATTCCCACAGCAATCCGTATTTTCAACAAATCTTTCCTTTTACTCTCTAGTTGCACTCATAATTGAGCAAGCACACAACTAACAAAAAGAAAGCAAAACAAGGGATTGAAAAGACAAACTATTGCCATTCCATCCAAAAATATACAATCACAAAAGCCAATAAGCGGTCTATTTTCGAACAATCTGCATATTTCTAACCCGAAATTACGGCGTTTTTTTCAGTTAAGCCGGATTCCTCCTCGGATTTTCAGAAGCAAAAACAGCTTGAAGATACAAGTCTCACAACTTTTCTGTAACTTTGCAGCGTTTGATAATAAATAAGATAGGAATGGATTTTAAGTACGACGTAATTGTAATTGGTGCCGGACATGCTGGTTGTGAAGCAGCGGCAGCCGCTGCTAATTTAGGTTCCAAAACTTGTCTCATCACTATGGACATGAACAAGATTGGACAGATGAGTTGCAATCCGGCTGTAGGAGGAATCGCCAAAGGACAAATTGTACGTGAAATAGATGCATTGGGTGGACAGATGGGATTAGTGACAGATGAGACTGCCATTCAATTCCGAATTCTAAACCGCTCGAAAGGTCCAGCCATGTGGAGCCCCCGCGCCCAATGCGACCGGGCTAAGTTCATTTGGTCCTGGCGAGAGAAACTGGAAAATACACCCAACCTTCATATCTGGCAAGATACCGTATGTGAACTGCTCGTAGAAAACGGTGAGGTCACTGGATTGGTCACCGCATGGGGCGTCACCTTCAAAGCGAAATGCATTGTGCTCACCGCAGGAACTTTCCTCAACGGACTGATGCATGTAGGACGTCATAAATTGCCGGGAGGAAGAATGGCCGAGCCGGCTTCTTATCAGCTGACCGAATCCATCGCCCGTCACGGTATCTCTTACGGAAGGATGAAAACCGGTACTCCGGTACGAATCGACGCGCGTAGTGTTCATTTTGACCAGATGGAAACACAAGACGGTGAATCGGACTTCCACAAGTTCTCATTCATGAATACTAGCACGCACCACTTAAAGCAACTTCAATGCTGGACATGCTACACCAATGAAGAAGTACACCGGATTCTGCGTGAAGGTTTGCCGGATTCTCCCCTGTTCAACGGACAGATTCAAAGTATCGGGCCACGCTATTGTCCGAGCATCGAAACCAAGATTGTCACTTTCCCGGATAAAGATCAGCACCAGTTATTTCTCGAACCGGAAGGAGAAACGACACAAGAGTTATATCTTAACGGATTCTCTTCTTCGCTTCCGATGGAATACAAATTGCAGCACTGAAACAAATCCCGGCTTTCAAAGATCTGGTTATCTACCGCCCGGGATACGCTATCGAATATGACTATTTCGATCCGACTCAATTAAAACATACGTTGGAATCGAAAATTATCAAAACTTGTTCTTTGCCGGACAAGTAAACGGAACCACCGGATACGAAGAAGCAGGAGGACAAGGATTGATAGCCGGTATCAATGCACACATTAACTGCCACGGCGGAGAAGCATTTACTTTGGCTCGCGATGAAGCATATATTGGCGTATTAATCGACGATTTGGTTACCAAAGGTGTGGATGAACCTTACCGTATGTTTACCTCGCGTGCGGAATACCGCATTCTGCTTCGCATGGATGATGCCGATATGCGCTTAACAGAGAAAGCGTTTAAGCTTGGGTTGGCAAAAGAAGATCGATATCAGTTAGTAAGAGGCAAGAAAGAAGCCGTGGAACAAATCATTTCTTTCGCGCGCAACTATTCGATGAAACCGGCACTAATCAACGACGCTCTCGAAAAGATAGGGACAACGTCCCTACGTCAAGGTTGTAAGTTGATAGAGATTCTGAACCGCCCGCAAGTGACAATAGAAAATATAGCAGAATATGTTCCGGCGTTTCAACGCGAACTGGAAAAAGCGACGAGTTCGGATCAAGACCGGAAAGAAGAGATTCTCGAAGCTGCCGAAATCCTAATCAAGTATCAAGGATATATTGATAGAGAGAGAATGATAGCTGAAAAACTAGCACGATTGGAGAGTATTAAGATTAAAGGAAAATTTGACTATTCCACCATTCAATCCCTTTCCACCGAAGCTCGGCAAAAGCTGGCAAAGATAAATCCGGAAACAATCGCGCAAGCGAGCAGAATTCCGGGAGTCTCTCCTAGCGACATCAACGTACTGCTGGTGCTTTCGGGACGATAAGCGGCAACGTTTCACGTGAAACAAAGCATTTAAAGAAACGATATAATTCAATGATTATGAGCAAAGAAACACTAATCAAAAGCATTCGGGAAGTACCCGATTTTCCGATTCCCGGAATCCTGTTCTACGACGTCACTACTCTATTCAAAGATCCATGGTGCTTGCAGGAATTATCCAATATCATGTTCGATATGTATAAGGATAAAGGAATCACCAAAGTGGTGGGTATAGAATCAAGAGGCTTTATTATGGGACCGATTCTGGCAACCCGTCTGAACGCCGGTTTTATTCCAATCCGCAAGCCGGGCAAACTCCCAGCAGAAACGATTGAAGAAAGCTACGATAAGGAGTATGGCAAAGACACGGTGCAAATTCACAAAGATGCACTGGACGAAAACGACGTAATTCTACTACATGATGATTTGCTGGCAACAGGAGGCACCATGAAAGCAGCTTGCGAATTGGTGAAAAGACTAAAGCCTAAAAAGGTATATGTAAACTTCATCATCGAATTGAAAGAACTGAATGGAAAATCTTTGTTCGGAGATGACGTAGAAGTAGAATCGGTATTGTCTTTATAAAGGATTTGCCTCTATTTGCAGAGAATGTGTCAAAAGTAAGCAGCTAGCGATCTTTCGTACCTAACAATTATGAATACAGAACCAGAAAGCAGAGCCAATGAATATTTGAAAGGGATTGTAGCCAACCTTCCCGAGAAACCGGGTATTTACCAATACTTGAACACGGAGGGCACAATTATATACGTTGGAAAGGCTAAAAATCTAAAGAAAAGAGTCTACTCCTACTTCAGCAAAGAGCATGAACCGGGAAAGACACGAGTGCTGGTCAGCAAAATCGCCGATATTCGTTATATTGTAGTCAACACGGAAGAAGATGCGTTATTGCTGGAGAATAATCTGATAAAGAAATATAAGCCGCGCTACAACGTTCTATTAAAGGATGACAAGACATACCCTTCTATTTGCGTACAAAACGAGTATTTTCCCAGAGTTTTCAGAACAAGGAAGATTATCAGGAACGGTTCTTCGTATTATGGACCGTATAGTCACATACCATCCATGTATGCGGTACTGGATCTGATAAAGCATTTATATCCTTTGCGAACTTGCAGCTTAAACCTAACTCCGGAGAATATACGGGCTGGTAAGTTCAACGTATGCCTGGAATATCATATAAAGAACTGCGCAGGACCATGCATCGGGCTGCAATCACAGGAGGATTATCTCAAAAACATTGATGAAATCAAAGAGATCCTGAAAGGAAATACACAAGAAATCAGCCGTATGCTACTGGAAAGGATGCAGACATTAGCTGGTGAGATGAAGTTTGAAGAAGCACAGAAGGTGAAAGAGAAATATCTTCTGATAGAAAATTACCGTTCCAAATCGGAGGTAGTAAGCGCTGTATTGCACAACATAGATGTATTTTCTATTGAAGAGGACGAGTCCAATTCCGCTTTCATCAACTATCTGCATATTACAAACGGTGCCATTAACCAGGCGTTTACATTCGAATATAAAAAGAAGCTGAATGAATCAAAAGAGGAGCTTTTGACACTGGGTATTATCGAAATGCGGGAACGCTATAAGAGTCAATCCAGAGAGATTATAGTGCCTTTTGAACTTGATTTGGAGCTAAACAACATCGTATTTACCGTTCCACAGCGGGGGGACAAGAAGAAATTGCTGGATCTTTCGATTCTAAACGTAAAGCAATACAAAGCCGACCGTCTAAAACAGGCGGAAAAGCTGAATCCGGAGCAAAGAAGTATGCGATTAATGAAAGAGATACAGCAAGAGTTGCATCTGGACAGACCGCCTTTGCAAATTGAATGCTTCGACAACTCAAACATACAGGGTTCTGATGCCGTGGCCGCTTGCGTTGTCTTTAAAAAGGCTAAACCCTCAAAGAAGGATTATCGGAAATACAATATAAAGACGGTTGTAGGACCTGACGACTATGCATCCATGAAAGAGGTCGTCAGAAGACGTTATCAGCGCGCTATTGAAGAAAACGCCCCTCTACCCGACCTGATTATCACCGATGGTGGAAAGGGCCAAATGGAGGTTGTTAGAGAGGTGATTGAAGATGAGCTGAACTTAACAATCCCTATTGCCGGACTGGCAAAGGACAATCGCCATCGTACATCGGAACTGCTTTTCGGATTTCCTCCGCAGACTATCGGTATCAAACAGCAAAGCCCGTTATTCCGTTTGCTGACCCAGATTCAGGATGAGGTGCACCGTTTTGCCATCAGTTTCCATCGTGATAAACGTAGCAAACGGCAGGTAGCATCGGCATTAGACAGTATCAAAGGGATTGGAGAAAAGACAAAAACAGCGCTTCTGAAAGAATTTAAGAGCGTAAAACGGATCAAAGAAGCCTCTTTTGAGGAGATTTCCGCTGTGATTGGAGAAGCGAAAGCCAAGACTGTAAAAGAAGGTTTAGATAACGAACAACAATAAGGAAATACGTCAGCCAAGACGGCACTGTTCGAAAGTTCGAGCAGTGCCGCTCTAAATTTCAAACCATAACAATCAATAAGTTGATTATCACTACCAAGATAGCGAATTGACAACAAATAATAACGAATAGTCCTATTGACTACGGAGCGAATTCACAATATTTTCCCACCAACACACCGTTTTCTCTTCTGAATTTTGTAAATTTGCCTTTCCTAATCATGAAATAGAATAAATAACAATGAGAATAGTCATACAACGGGTAAGCCATGCGTCAGTAACCATTGAAGGACACTGTAAGTCGTCCATTGGGAAAGGGATGCTGATATTAGTCGGTATTGAAGAAGCAGACGGGCAGGAAGATATCGACTGGCTCTGCAAGAAGATTGTAAATCTACGTATCTTCGATGATGAGAATGGTGTAATGAACAAATCTATCTTAGAAGATAGAGGTGAGATTCTGGTTATCAGCCAGTTCACGTTACACGCTTCTACCAAGAAGGGAAATCGCCCCTCCTATATCAAAGCTGCCAAGCCAGATGTCTCTATCCCACTCTACGAACAATTCTGCAAAGATTTAAGCGGTGCATTGGGAAAAGAAATAGGTACAGGCATCTTTGGAGCGGACATGAAAGTTGAACTTTTAAACGACGGTCCCGTTACTATATGCATGGATACAAAAAACAAAGAATAATAACCAACCATCAACAATTATGACTCTGGAAGAAGCACAGAAACAAGTGGACCAATGGGTGAAAACATACGGCGTCCGCTACTTCAGCGAGTTGACCAATATGGCAGTTCTGACGGAAGAAGTAGGAGAACTGGCGCGTGTCATGGCCCGCAAATATGGAGATCAATCCTTTAAAGAGGGAGAGAAAGATAATATAGATGAAGAGATAGCAGACGTTTTATGGGTGCTTCTCTGCATTGCCAACCAGACAGGTGTAGACATAACCACTGCTTTCCAGAAAAGCATGGATAAGAAAACGAAACGAGATAATAAAAGACATATCAACAACCCAAAACTGAAAGATCATGGAAAAGAATAACTCACAGCCCAACAAGTACAATGCCGCATTGGCAAAGTATAATACCAATCTGAGCGATGCAGATATTCAAGCTCGCGTAGCTGAATTGATTGAGAAAAAAGTGCCGGAAAACAACACGGAAGACGTTAAGAAGTTCCTGTTCAACTGTATTGATCTAACTACTTTGAATAGTACAGACAGTGACAAAAGTGTGATGCACTTTACCGAAAAAGTCAATCAGTTTGACGACGAATATCCTGATCTTAAAAATGTTGCAGCAATCTGTGTATACCCCAATTTTGCAGCCATCGTTAAGAATACGCTGGAGGTAGACGGAGTCAATATAGCCTGTGTATCAGGAGGTTTTCCCTCTTCACAGACATTCATTGAAGTAAAAGTGGCAGAAACAGCATTAGCAATCGCAGAAGGTGCAGATGAAATAGATATTGTCATTTCCATCGGCAAATTCCTAAGCGGAGACTACGAAGGAATGTGTGAAGAAATACAGGAATTAAAGGAAGTTTGCAAGGAACGCCACCTCAAAGTGATCCTCGAAACTGGTGCACTAAAGAGCGCTTCCAACATCAAGAAAGCCTCTATCCTATCCATGTATTCGGGCGCAGATTTCATCAAGACTTCCACTGGTAAGCAACAGCCTGCCGCTACTCCGGAAGCCGCTTACGTGATGTGTGAAGCCATCAAAGAATACCACCAGAAGACCGGAATCAAGATTGGATTCAAACCGGCAGGTGGCATCAATACCGTTAATGATGCGATTATTTACTACACAATTGTAAAAGAGCTATTGGGTGAAGAATGGCTGGATAATCAACTGTTCCGCCTGGGAACCAGCCGCTTAGCCAACCTCCTTCTTTCTGACATCAAAGGGGAAGAAATCAAGTTCTTCTAAGCTAAAGGCTACATTAGCAATCAAATACGCCTTACCGCGCGATTCCCGTACTCCGGGAACCGACGCGGTATTTTTTATTTAAGAAAATCTAAAGATAGTTACAGGAGAATTCAGAAAAATACTTATCTTTGTAAAAGGTTTAGCGATGAAAATATAGCTAATTAGTTATATTAGAGAACGTTTCATTTATTACCAATTCCTGGAATTCGGCAAAATTCAAAGTTATGAATGGTAATAAGCAAACGGGTCTCACGCACCTTCATGTATATACTTTTGTTATATATCGAATGGAGCGTGGGACTGTTGCTTGTATACTCATAACGGCTTGCCGAAGCCTCAGGAAAATACATGGCAACAGTTCTCACGCTTTTCATGAACCTTTGAAGGTATTAGGATGGACGCATATACAAGAACCTTAAGATTTAATCACAACCCTCTGAACCTCATCCTCGGAGCAGAGAAAAAGAAGGGGCTACGCATCGGTTATATGGAAGCCGGACTGCAAGGCTTCTATCTCAACTCCATGGAGACCGGAATCCATCCGCAAAAGCTATCCAAACTGCTAACAGAGGAGTTTCACTGCACCGATAATGAGTCCGCCACCGGACTATTCCAGTTCCTTATCAACGAAGGCGACAGAGTCTCCTACCAGATTATGCTCCCCTATTTACTCTCTACAGAGAACATCAACGAGTTCGAAAACATCATTCAAAAGCGTTTTTTCGGAGTGGAACGCTTTATCCGTCAAGGAAAGAATCTATACAAATTTGTGAAATATACAGAGGAAAGAAGGGACCCTATTATATGGATAAATGACTTGGAAAAAGGCATTATCGGATGGGATATGGGACTGCTTGTGAGCCTGGCGCGCTCCTCCCAGGCATGTGGTCACATCACCAAAGAGAAAGCCTGGGACTACATAGAACAAGCCGCCAAATTATGTTCTTTAGATCTTCATACAGCAGAAGAAATAGACAAGAGTTTCCTTTTAGGAAAAGCGATGAAATCGGAAAAGATAGAAGATTGGGACCGGTTATTATTGTGCTATTCACTTCTGGCAAAATACCGGAAGTAACTATTTTTCGCGGTCTACTACGTAATCCAGATAAGCCCGGAGAGCTGCACAGATATCGGAATCCGGCAAAGAAGCCAATAGATTGAAGGCTTTTTGCTTATAGACATTCATAGTCTGAACCGCATATTCAATACCTCCGTTTTCTTTAATAAACGAAATCAAATGAGCTATTTCATCGAGAGTAGCCGTACCCTCCTTTACTTTGATTGCAATTTCTTGCGCTTCCTCGTTTTTCGTCGTATTCAGCACATACAAAGCGGGTAATGTCAGTTTACCTTCAAGCATATCATTACCCGTAGGTTTACCAATCTCCTTATTATCAAAGTAATCGAAAATATCATCTTTTATCTGGAAACAGATACCAATATATTCGCCCAGCAAACGGGCAAGTTCAGCTTCCCCCTCACCCACACCTACCGAGAAAGCGGCAGCCTTTGTGCAGGCAGCAAAAAGAGCAGCAGTTTTCTTGCGGATTACATCAAAATAGACTTCCTCGGAAAAACTGTGATTACTTACATTTGAAAGCTGAAGCAACTCACCGTCAGCAAGATCCTGTCCAAGAGTGGACACCAGCTGAATAATACGATGACTGTTTGTCAGTTCGGCGTGTACGAGGCTGGTTGCCAATAAATAGTCACCCGTCAGCACCGCTACCTTATTATTAAAGATAGCATTTACCGAGAGCTGTCCACGACGTTCGGAACTTTCATCCACTACGTCATCATGTACCAGGCTGGCCGTATGAAGGAGTTCCAGTGAAACAGCCGCATGAAGAGTGGAAGGACATATAGCTCCATAAAGACGTGCCACGAGTAAAACAAGAATAGGCCGCATCATCTTACCATTCCTCTGCCGTATGTGAGATACGACGCTATCGAGCAATGCATTTGAACTGGAGAGAGAACTATCAAAAAGTTCTTTGAAGTCGCCCAGTTCCGCTTCAATCGGAGTTCTGATAAGTGAGATACTGTCCATTTATTACACAATTTGAGCACAAAAGTAATAATAAAACGCTTAATACCGTATTTTTTTGTACTTTTACCATGAAAAATTAATTAAATCTATGGATTCAGGTAATAAATTATTTCTTTTAGACGCTTATGCATTGATATATCGGGCGTATTACGCCTTTATTAAGAACCCAAGAATCAATTCCAAAGGATTCAACACTTCAGCCATACTGGGTTTTGTGAACACCCTCGAAGAAGTACTGAAAAAAGAGAATCCCACTCATATAGGAGTAGCCTTCGACCCCGCAGGTCCCACCTTCCGCCACGAGGCTTTTGAACAATATAAAGCGCAACGCGAAGAAACTCCGGAAGCAATCCGTCTTTCCGTACCTATTATAAAGGATATTATACGCGCCTACCGCATCCCCATTCTGGAAGTGGCAGGCTACGAAGCCGATGATGTGATAGGTACACTCGCTACCGAAGCCGGTCGCCAGGGTATCACTACCTATATGATGACTCCCGACAAAGATTACGGGCAGCTGGTAAGTGACAAAGTATTTATGTATCGCCCCAAACACACAGGAGGTTTCGAAGTGATGGGCGTGGAGGAAGTGAAAGCCAAGTTTGACATTCAGTCTCCGGCACAGGTGATCGATATGCTCGGACTGATGGGCGACTCTTCAGATAACATTCCCGGATGCCCGGGAGTAGGAGAAAAGACTGCTCAAAAACTGGTCTCCGAATTCGGAAGCATCGAGAACCTATTGGAACATACCGACCAACTGAAAGGAGCATTGAAAACAAAAGTGGAAACCAATCGGGAAATGATTACGTTCTCGAAATTTCTCGCCACCATTAAAATCGATGTCCCTATCCAACTTGAGATGGATGCTCTTGTCCGCGAAGAAGCAGACGAGAATTCACTCCGCAGCATTTTCGAGGAATTGGAATTTAGAACACTCATCGACCGGGTGCTCAAAAAAGATATTTCCGGAAACGGAATAACCTCTGCCACCGGAAGCAAAGTTGCTACTGGAAAAAGTGCCCCCTCTCCTCTTCCACTTTTTCCCGAAGAAGGAGGCGGAATGCAAGGCGATTTATTTGCGAATTTCACGCCCGATGAACCGGGTGAAGCAAAAAAATCGAACCTAGAGACGTTAGAATCGCTCACTTACAACTATCAACTCATTGATACAGAAGAGAAAAGGCGGAAAATTATTCAAAAGTTACTTACATCGAAAATTCTCTCGTTAGATACGGAAACCACCGGAACCGAACCAATGGATGCCGAATTAGTCGGAATGAGCTTTTCGATTGCAGAGAATGAAGCTTTTTATGTTCCCGTACCATCGGACCAAGACGAAGCGTTAAAAATCGTAAATGAGTTCCGTCCGGTCTTCGAAAATGAGAATTCGTTAAAAGTCGGACAAAATATCAAGTACGACATGATTGTTCTTCAAAATTATGGCTCAACAGTAAAAGGTCCACTTTTCGATACGATGATCGCTCATTATGTTCTTCAACCGGAACTTCGTCATGGCATGGATTATCTTGCGGAAATTTACCTGCACTATCAGACTATCCACATTGACGAACTGATAGGTCCCAAAGGAAAGAATCAGAAGAACATGCGCGATCTCGACCCGAAAGATGTATATCTATATGCCTGCGAAGATGCAGACGTAACTCTGAAACTGAAAAATGTATTGGAGAAAGAACTGAAAGAAAATGACGCAGAACGTTTGTTCTATGATATAGAAATGCCGCTAGTTCCCGTATTGGTTAATATAGAACGGAACGGGGTATTGCTGGATACGGAAGCATTGAAGCAGTCGTCCGCCCATTTCACCGCCCAGATGGAGCAAATCGAAAAAGAGATTTACGAATTGGCCGGTGAGACTTTCAATATCGCTTCGCCCAAGCAAGTCGGTGAGGTACTATTTGACAAACTGAAAATCGTAGAGAAGGCAAAAAAGACTAAGACCGGCCAGTACGTCACCTCGGAAGAAGTGCTCGAAAGCCTCCGGCACAAACATCCGGTAGTAGAAAAGATTCTGGAACATCGTGGACTGAAAAAGCTATTGGGCACGTATATAGACGCACTCCCCCAGCTCATCAATCCACGCACAGGAAGGGTGCACACCTCTTTCAACCAGACTGTAACCGCTACGGGACGCCTTAGTTCAAGCAATCCGAACTTACAAAATATCCCTATCCGCGACGAAAACGGAAAAGAAATCCGCAAGGCTTTCATCCCCGATGAAGGCTGCCTCTTCTTCTCTGCCGACTATTCGCAAATTGAGTTGCGCATCATGGCACACCTTAGCGAGGATAAGAATATGATTGATGCTTTCCTTAGCAATCACGATATTCATGCGGCCACTGCTGCCAAAGTTTATAAGATCGACCTGAAAGACGTAGGTTCCGACATGCGCCGTAAAGCCAAGACTGCCAATTTCGGTATCATCTATGGCATATCCGTATTTGGTCTTGCCGAACGAATGAATGTAGATCGTAAAGAAGCCAAAGAGTTAATCGACGGTTACTTTGAAACTTATCCGGGAGTGAAAGCATATATGGATAAAAGCATTCAGGTGGCCCAGGAAAAAGGCTATGTGGAAACAATCTTCCATCGGAAGCGCTTCTTACCGGACATCAATTCGCGGAATGCCGTTGTACGCGGATATGCGGAACGAAATGCCATCAACGCCCCTATCCAGGGAAGTGCGGCAGATATTATAAAAGTAGCAATGGCACGTATCTATCAACGGTTCCAGACCGAAGGAATACAAGCCAAAATGATCCTGCAAGTACATGACGAATTAAATTTCAGCGTTCCTGTCAATGAAAAAGAGCGTGTAGAAGAAATCGTCATCGAAGAAATGGAGAAAGCATACCGTATGCACGTCCCCTTGAAAGCAGATTGCGGATGGGGCAAAAACTGGCTTGAGGCACATTAAACCATCAAGTGAATAAAGGCCACCTCAATAAGGAATTGCTATCTTTTAGACACTAATTACACAAGGAGACTCCACCTTATCAGGGACCTCCGCTTACAAAATAAAAGCAAGTATGAGTAATAACATTATTTAACTCTGTATCCAGAAAGCTAGAAAAAAGATTCCTTTTTCGACGAAGTGATTCATTCTATATCCGGCAGATTGACTGCCGGATATTTTTTTGTCACCAATATTGGCAAAAAGCTAGTTATCACCCACCTCCACTCTTGACATTTTGACAATCTTTTATCTTCAAAAATGCATAAATACCAAATTAATATGTAGATTTGCAGCGTAAAACCAATGCATTTGGTAGACAAATGAAAGTATAACCCAAAAACTTAAATAGCCATGAAAGCAAAAGTATCTTTAAAAATGTTCGTTTTATCTGCAGCTCTTCTTGTTGTATCGCTTGCTACTTCTGCACGTAGCTACGATAATCAATTGATTTATAATCCAATCGAAGAGAATGGCATGACAGTGGGACAAACCGTTTACAAAATGGACGGAAATACACTTGCCAACTACATGAAGTACAACTACAAGTACGATGACAACAAACGTATGATTGAAAGCGAGGCCTTGAAATGGAACAATAGCAAAGACGCATGGGAAAAAGACCTACGCATCAATTACACTTATGAAGGCAAGACCGTTACTACGAATTATTATAAATGGAACGCTAAAAAACAAGCCTACGTACTGGTACCCGAAATGACCGTTACGATGGATAATACAAATATGTAACATAAACTCTCTCTCATTCTAATATTCTAACAAAAGGATACGCCGCTTCTGCTGAAGAAGTGGCGTATTTCATAATATGAGGTCTACATTACAAAACAAAGAAACGCTCTTGCAGTTCTTTTAGATAACTTCGGGAAATAATCAAATCGTTCTTATCGTGAAAAGGCGGATAAAGTTGACAGCATTTACCATCAATCATTGCCAGATAATTAACATTTACAATAGCAGATTGGCTAATCTGTACAAAAGCTTGTGAATAACTGATAATATCTTCTGCTTTTGTATTTCGCTTCAAATTCAGACAAGTTTGATTAAACAAGACCACCTGCCATTGACGTTTATCTTTCAGATATTCAAAAAAGCCGATTTCTTCCAGTCGCAAGAGTTTGAAGCCTGTCACTGTACTAATCATAAACATGCCTTGCTGGGGCATCAATGCACTGATAGAAGAAGCAAAAGAAGGCAAAAGAGGAAGCGAAGTAGAGGTCATAGCCTTCCGGTAACGGTCCATAATTACTTTCAGGTCTTCTGCTTCAAAAGGCTTCAGCAGGAAGTCGAAAGCCGACTCACGCAATGCCTGAAGCAAGTATTTGTCATAAGAGGTGTAAAACACAACCTTCATATCCCACAAAACATCCTCCCTGATTTCACTTAATAGATTGAGTCCCAACGTATCCGGAAGTTCCACATCAAGAAACAATAAGTCCGGATGCAACTCCATAATCATCTTTTTACCTTTTGCACCATTCCCTGCGATTCCTTTTACTTCAAATTCACGATAGGGCTCCAACTCTCGGCGCAAAGCATCAATCGCTGTACGTTCATCGTCAACGATGACTACCTTATACTTTTCTTCTGTCTCCATCATAAATCATAAGAAAAACGAAACGGGATATATACCGACACTTCCGTACCGGTTTGTCCATCGCTTCTGTTGGTTATATTAAAACGTATTTTATCACTCTTGTTCTTTGTATTCAGTAATTGAATGGTCTGATACAACACTTTCAATCCTGTACCAGTACCCCGTGTGGCGGAAACTACCTGCGGGAGATACCCGCGTCCGTTGTCGGTAACCGTTATGCGAATCCCATTTGTTTCACGGGAAACATATACCATTAGCTCCTTTTTTCCGTCCTTTCCCGCCAGTCCATGTTTAATAGCATTCTCCACCGGAATTTGCACAATCATAGATGGAATCATGATGCGGGTTGCATCTAAACCGTCCTCCACCGTGATTGTTGCGACAAAATCTTCTCCGACACGTCCACGTTCCAGTTCGATGTATGTACGGACGAAATCCAGTTCGTCTTGCAAAGATACGCTCAATTTCTCGGTAAGTTCGAGGCTACGACGGAGATATTTCACCAGTTCCATCAGATTATGTTTCACCTCTTCCGAGCCGTTAAACTGATTGATCTCACGTCCCAGTACATTAAAAGTAAAATGAGGAGAAATCCGGCTTCTCAAATTCTCCATGCGGACACGGTTGATTTGCTGGAAGAAACGCTGGCGAAGAAACTCCCTCTTTTTACGCATATACCAGACAACTACCACTACCCCTGCCACAAGCAACACGCAGACAAGTACCCAGATAGATACGCTCAACTTGAGTACTCTCATCTCTGCCGCCTGTCGCTGAATCTTCATTTCCTTACGAAGCACTATCGTATCCTGCCGGTAACGCATATCCAATTCGGCAACACGCATCTGTATCCGTTCGCTCCGGATGGAATCGTCCAGATGGCAATCACGTTTCAGGTATTCATAGGCACGGTGGTAATCACCGGTATGCTCAAAATAATGTTGCAGATACTGATTGCGTATAGTCAACATATTAGCGTCAAGATGCCCCACAGGAGCAGTCCGGGCGATCATAGTCTTCGCTTGGGCTATATTACCTTTCTTCAATGCCAGTTCAATCATCTGGGTTTCAATGTAATGAACAGCCGAGTTATGCTGTATATCGGAGAAGAAACGATAACTTTCGTCCAGGCAGATCTGTGCGGAGTCCAGTTTGTCAGTCAGCAAGTACAATTCTCCCAGGTTTACTTTGATAAAGTTCTGTTCAAACACCATCTGCGGATAAGAAGATACGAGTGCATTGGCCCTGCGCATATATTTCAAAGCCTCCTGATAGTTTTTCCGGTAATAATAATGGTTGCCGCGATTGTTGAGATAGGTCCATTGCTCGCTCACGTTCATTTCATCGAAGAACTGCCCGGCCAATTCATAGTAATGATTGGATAAATCGAAATCGCGCAGTTCCATGTAAGTCTGCCCCAATCCGTAGTAGACAGGAAATTTCGTGTGCTCGGACAAGTTCAAAGAATCACAGAGAAACAGGGCGCGCCGGTAATACGAAGCAGTGTGCGCCAAGTCACTGCGATGCAGATAGGCATCAGCAATATTGATACAAATATCCGGAAGCAGGTACCGTTTTTTTCCTTTCAGGCGATATCCATAGGCTTTCTTATAGTCGATAATTGCAGAATCAGGACGGTTCAGTTGCATCCACACGTTGCCTTCGATATTATAGACATCGGACAATACATCATTCCATCGTGGAGACTGGAGAGATTCAGAAGATTGGGAAGCATTGCGGGAAAATTCTTTTACCCGGCGGTTGTAATAGAGTATAGAATCAAAATCGGAAGAGACAAAAAATGTTTTCCCGTAAAGGGCGAGCAGACGATAATAAACCAGGGAATCTTGCGTCTGCGTCAGTGCCTCAAGCAGTTGTGAGCGGGAATAATGCACATTGGAAAACAAAGAATCCTGTACACGAACTTCCAGAGAATCAACCAACGCCTGTTCGCATGAAGAGCTATTGCGGTGTCTATCAGCATATCCGCAACTCAACAACATCAACAGCCCCAACAGTCCAAATAGTTTCATAGCAGTCTTCTGATTCATCAGTCCCCTTATTCATGTCATGTTTTGAATGTGACAAAAATACATTATTTATCCTGAATCCCAGCGAATTTTATTATTTTTTTAATACCTTTGTGCCCATATAAATATGAGCAACTGACCTAATGAGTCCACTGAACTTCACCCACATTTTGACACAGGCAGTCGATGAGCTATCGGAAAGCGAATCTTATAAAGGACTGTTTCATCAGCACAAAGATGGCGAACCACTGCCCTCTGCAAAAGTCTTGTATGAAATTATTGAGCTTTCACGCTCCATTCTTTTCCCCGGATATTACGGAAATTCTACTATTAACAGCCGGACCATCAATTATCACATCGGTGTAAACATTGAAAAATTGTTTGATTTACTTTGTGAGCAAATCCTGGCCGGATTATGTTTTAGCACTTCCATAGAGGGGAAATGCAACGTCTGCTCCGACTCCAAACGAGAAGAAGCTGCACGTCTTGCTGCTAAATTCATCAGTAAGTTACCCGCCATGAGGAGGATACTGGCAACGGATGTGGAAGCCGCCTACAACGGTGACCCGGCTGCCGAAAGCTATGGAGAGGTCATATTCTGTTATCCGGCCATTAAAGCGATCAGCAATTACCGTATCGCGCATGAATTGCTGGAACTGGGTGTTCCTCTGATTCCCCGTATCATCACGGAGATGGCGCATAGCGAAACGGGAATTGATATCCATCCGGCCGCAAAGATTGGCACTCACTTCACCATCGACCATGGTACGGGTGTCGTAATCGGCGCCACGAGTATCATCGGAAACAACGTCAAACTATATCAGGGTGTCACGCTGGGAGCCAAGAGTTTCCCGCTGGATGCCGACGGAAAACCTATCAAGGGAATCCCCCGCCATCCGATCCTGGAAGACAATGTAATTGTTTATTCCAACGCCACTATTCTGGGAAGAATCACCATCGGGCGTGATGCAACCGTAGGCGGTAATATCTGGGTAACGGAAAACGTGCCCGCAGGAGCAAGAATCGTACAAACTAAAGCAAAAAAATAAAATCAAAAGAATCTATATGAGCGAACAATTCGAGATGATAGCCAAGACTTTCCAGGGACTGGAAGAGATACTTGCAGAAGAACTGACAGCATTAGGAGCCAACGACATTCAAATAGGACGTCGTATGGTTTCATTTACAGGAGATAAACGTATGATGTACAAGGCTAATTTCTGTCTACGTACCGCCATCCGTATCCTGAAACCCATCAAGAACTTTACGGCCAAAGATGCTGACGAGGTTTACAATCAAATACAGGCTATTCCATGGGAAGAATATCTCGATGTGAACAAGACATTTGCTATCGATGCAGTAGTATTCAGTGAGGAGTTCCGCCATTCGAAATTCGTTTCGTACAAGGTGAAAGATGCGATTGTGGACTACTTCCGCGAGAAAACGGGTAAACGTCCGTCGGTACGCATCAACAACCCGGATGTACTTCTGAACATTCATATTGCACAGACTACCTGTACCTTGTCGTTGGACTCGTCCGGAGAATCACTTCACCGTCGCGGTTATCGCCAGGAAGCGGTAGAAGCTCCGTTGAATGAGGTATTGGCTGCCGGCATGATTCTAATGACCGGATGGCGCGGAGAATGTGATTTGATCGACCCGATGTGTGGTTCGGGTACGATCCCTGTAGAAGCGGCACTGATTGCTAAGAATATTGCTCCGGGAGTATTCCGTAAAGGGTTTGCTTTCGAGAAATGGGTGGATTTCGATGCGAATATGTTCGATGAGATTTACAATGACGACAGTCAGGAGCGTGAGTTTACTCATAAAATTTATGGGTATGACAACAATCCGAAAGCGAATGAGATTGCAACTCACAATATAAAAGCTGCCGGTGTATCGAAAGATATCGTGTTGAAATTGCAACCGTTCCAGCAGTTCGAACAGCCGAAAGAGAAATCAATCATCATCACCAATCCTCCTTATGGGGAACGTATCTCTACGAATGATTTGCTCGGTCTTTACCAGATGATCGGCGAACGTCTGAAACATGCATTTGTAGGAAACGAAGCATGGGTGCTTTCTTATCGGGAAGAGTGTTTCGACCAGATTGGGTTGAAGGCAAGCCAGAAGGTTCCTTTGTTCAATGGACCGTTGGAGTGTGAATTCCGCAAATATGAGATTTTTGACGGAAAATATAAAGAGTTCAAGAGCCAGGAAGAGGGCGAAGAGAAGAAAGAGGGTGAAGGTGAACAGGCTCCAAGATTCAGAGAAAGAAAAGAGTTTAAGCCACGTCGCGAAGGTGAATTAAAACCACGCCGGGATGGTGAGTCCAGACCTCGCAGAGAGGGAGAATACAAGCCGCGCAGAGAAGGTGGCGACTTCAAAGGTGGCGACAGAGATAGAAAGCCACAGGGAGAATTCCGCGGAGGAAGAGATTCGAGAGGCCCGAGAGAGTTTAAAGGGAACCGGGAGCCGAGGATTCCGAAGAAGGAAGGGGAATAGGCTAAGATTCAATAGTTAATGACTTATTTCAGCAATCATTAACTCACAGAATAAATAGTTCAAGGTCGCAAATTGCGATCTTGAACCCAAAAATAACCATATTAATCAACAGTCATAGACAGTAAGCTGCCAGTTAAACGAAATATGAATGATTTAATCATAGTAGAAAACAAGATATATGAGATCAGAGGGCAGAAAGTTATGCTTGACTTTGATTTGGCGGAAATGTATGAGATTGAAACAAAATATCTCAAGCAAATGGTAAGAAGAAATATAGAACGATTTCCAGCCGATTTCATGTTCCAATTATCAAACGAGGAAGTTAACTATCTGGAAATCAGTTTGAGGTTGCAAATTGCAACCTCAAACAAGGGCGGTAACCGATATGCACCTTTTGCTTTTACCGAACAAGGTGTCGCCATGCTTTCTGGAGTACTTCGAAGCCCTAAAGCCATCGAAGTCAACATCAACATCATGCGAGCCTTCGTCCACATGCGCCAATACCTGCTCTCCCATGCTCCAAAACAGGAATTGGAAGAATTGAGGAAAAGGATTGAATACTTGGAAGAGGACATATCCTCCGACAGAGAAAGCTACGAGAAGCAATTTGACGACCTATTCACCGCTTTCGCCAAATTGAGTGCTGCCATTCAAATAAAGCAGACTCCTTTGGACAGAGTAAAAATAGAAGGATTTAAAAACAAATAATAAAGAAAAGAGCAATGAGTAAAATTGGAAAAAGAGCCATTCTGTTATTGTTGGCACTACCAATCGGATTCAATGTTATGGCACAAGAAACCAAAAAACCGACGCTGGAAGAACTGATTCCGGGCGGCGAGAGTTACCTCTATGCAGAAAACCTGTACGGGCTGCAATGGTGGGGCGACGAATGTATCAAGCCAGGAGTAGATACCCTTTATTCAATTCAACCCAAAACCGGGAAAGAAACAATGGTTATCACTCGCGAGCAAATCAACAAAGTGCTTGAAGAAAACAAGGCAGGAAAATTATCACACCTGTATTCCGTCCGTTTTCCATGGACAGACAAGCCACAAATGCTATTCACGATAGCAGGAAAGTTCATTGTATATGATTTCAAGAACAATCAGGTTGTCAGCACTTTCAAACCAAAGGACGGGGCAAATAATGAAGACTATTGCGCAGCCAGTGGAAATGTGGCTTACACGATAGATAACAATCTATATGTGAATGAGAAAGCAGTAACCAATGAACCCGAAGGCATCGTTTGCGGACAAACAGTGCACCGCAATGAATTCGGTATCAACAAAGGAACTTTCTGGAGTCCGAAAGGCAACCTGCTCGCTTTCTACCGTATGGATGAAAGCATGGTGACACAATACCCGCTTGTAGACATCACTGCACGTGTAGGCGAAGTAAATAACGTACGCTATCCGATGGCAGGAATGACGAGCCATCAGGTAAAAGTAGGCATTTACAACCCTGCTACCGGTAAAAGCATTTATCTGAATGCAGGCGATCCGACAGACCGTTATTTCACTAACATCAGCTGGGCACCGGATGAAAAGAGCCTCTACCTGATCGAAGTAAACCGCGACCAGAATCATGCCAAACTCTGCCAGTACAACGCAGAGACAGGAGAACCCATGGGAGTTCTCTATGAAGAAATGCACCCTAAATACGTTGAACCGCAAAACCCCATCGTATTTTTGCCGTGGGACCCTACCAAGTTCATCTATCAAAGTCAGCGTGACGGCTACAATCACCTTTATCTCTTTGAGACAAATGCAGCAAACATGAAAGGTGAAACCTATAATAGTGCCAACGGCGGTAGTTATTTCCAGGCCGGTAAAGTAAAACAGCTAACCAAAGGCAACTGGCTGGTCAGCGAAATCCTAGGATTCAACACAAAGCGTAAAGAGGTCATCTTCACTGCCGTAGAAGGCTTGAGAAGCGGCCATTTTGCAGTAAACGTAAGTAATGGAAAGATAAGCCAGCCGTTCGAGAACTGCAAGGAAAGCGAACATAGCGGAACACTTAGCGCCTCTGGTACATACCTTATCGACCGTTATTCCACCAAAGACCAACCCCGCGTCATCAACCTGGTAGACACCAAAAACTTCAAAGAAACAGCCAACTTGCTGACAGCCGAAAATCCTTACGACGGATACCAGATGCCAAGCATCGAAACCGGAACAATCAAAGCGGCAGACGGCACTACCGACCTGCATTACCGCCTGATGAAGCCGGCAAACTTCGATCCGGCTAAGAAATATCCCGTAATCGTATATGTCTACGGAGGCCCTCACGCGCAATGCGTCACCGGAGGATGGCAGAACGGCGCACGCGGATGGGACACATACATGGCAAGCAAAGGCTATATCATGTTCACCATCGACAATCGCGGTAGCAGCAACCGCGGACTAACATTTGAAAATGCCACCTTCCGCCGTCTCGGCATCGAAGAAGGCAAAGACCAGGTAAAAGGCGTTGAATTCCTGAAATCCCTCCCCTACGTAGACAGCGAGCGCATCGGCGTACATGGATGGAGCTTTGGAGGTCACATGACTACCGCCCTGATGCTCCGTTACCCGGAGATATTCAAAGTAGGCGTTGCCGGAGGTCCGGTAATCGACTGGGGTTACTATGAAATAATGTACGGCGAACGCTATATGGACACACCGGAAAGCAATCCGGAAGGCTACAAAGAATGTAATCTGAAAAACCTTGCCGGCCAACTGAAAGGTCACCTATTGATTATTCACGACGACCACGACGACACCTGCGTGCCACAACACACCCTGTCGTTCATGAAAGCCTGTGTAGATGCCCGCACTTATCCCGACCTGTTTATCTACCCGTGCCACAAGCACAACGTAGCAGGCCGCGACCGTGTACATCTGCACGAGAAAATCACCCGGTACTTTGAGCAGAACTTATAAAACCTGTGAAGTCCACCGCATCTATACGAATCATATATAACAGTATAACTTATAATAGCACAAAGATGAAGATATTATTACTTGGCTCGGGCGGCCGCGAACATGCACTGGCATGGAAAATTGCCCAAAGTCCGAAAGTTGAAAAACTGTACATTGCTCCGGGAAATGCCGGAACAACTGCCGTAGGCGAGAATGTCAACATCAAAGCAACCGATTTGAAGCCATCAGCGCTTTCGCTCTGAAAGAGAACATTCAAATGGTAGTAGTAGGCCCCGAAGATCCGTTGGTAGAAGGAATCTACGACTACTTCCAGAACCGTCCGGAGCTAAAGCATATTGCCGTTATCGGTCCTTCGGCTCAAGGAGCAGAACTGGAAGGAAGCAAGGAGTTTGCCAAAGGCTTCATGATGCGCCACAACATCCCGACAGCCCGCTACAAAAGCATCACTTCGGCAAACCTCGAAGAAGGTCTCGCTTTCCTCGAAACGCTGGAAGCTCCATACGTATTGAAGGCTGATGGTCTTTGTGCCGGAAAAGGAGTACTTATCCTCCCTACACTGGACGAAGCTAAAGTAGAACTGAAAGAAATGCTGGGTGGCATGTTCGGCTCTGCATCGGCAACCGTTGTAATCGAAGAGTTCCTAAGCGGTATCGAGTGCTCTGTATTCGTACTGACAGACGGAGAACACTATAAAGTCCTCCCCGTAGCCAAAGACTACAAACGCATCGGTGAAGGCGATAAAGGACTAAATACAGGCGGTATGGGTAGCGTAACCCCCGTTCCATTTGCCGATGAAGTATTTATGGAGAAAGTACGCACACGCATCATCGAACCGACCATCAACGGCCTGAAAGAAGAAAACATCACTTACAAAGGCTTCATCTTCCTCGGCCTTATCAAGGTGAAAGGTGAACCGATGGTGATCGAATACAACGTCCGCATGGGCGACCCGGAAACAGAAAGCGTGATGCTCCGTATCCAGAGCGACTTCGTAGAACTGCTTGAAGGTACTGCCGCAGGCAACCTGAACGAAAAAACACTGGTGATGGACCCACGTTCAGCCGGCTGTGTCATCCTTGTCAGCGGCGGTTATCCCGAAGCCTACGAAAAAGGATTCCCTATCAGCGGACTGGAACAGGCTGCCGCTACCGACAGCATCATTTTCCATGCCGGAACAGCCATGAAAGACGGACAAGTAGTGACGAACGGAGGACGTGTGATTGCCGTTTGCTCTTACGGTGCAACGAAAGAAGAGGCACTGGCACAGAGCTACAAAGTGGCAGACATGATCGACTTCGACAAGAAGTATTTCCGCCGCGATATCGGATTCGATTTGTAATTCAAGTTTCGCACGCAAGTAGCCCTATTCCGCATAGCGTTGAACACTATGACTTGTCAAGCATTAATAGTTGAGTTATCAAGTATTAATAGTTTAGACGACAATTGTTAATACTTGAGGAATCAGGTATTAACAGCTGACAGGATGGTTGTTAACATCAAGCATGCAGGATATTAATATCCGGAATATCAACCGAATGTACCTATAGTATCAAGAGATAACAAGTAATAAACTCATGAGAAATAAAAGACTACAAAGTCAAGTGACGGCAGGACGGTGGACCCTGCCTGCCGTTATCTTTATCTGCGCCCTATGCTGGGTGTTGACTTACTTTTTATTTCCCGGTTCCATAGCCTCAACCGTACTCGAAGGCAGCCCTTCTGCCTGGCAACCCGCCCGCGATTTTCTGCTTCCGGGGTGGGCAGACCGGATTGTCAGCTTCCTGATTTATGCAACCATCGGTTACTTTCTGATAGAGCTGAACAATCAGTTCAGCATTATCCGTATGAGGGCTTCCATGCAGACAGCTATCTATTTCCTGCTGGTCACCGTCTGCCCGAAAATGCATTACCTATATACAGGAGATATTGTTGCCCTGGGCTTTCTCATTTCCATTTATTTTCTGTTTAAAAGCTATCAGCAAACTCAAGCTGCGGGTTATTTATTCTATTCCTTCTTCTTTATCGGAGCGGGAAGTATTCTGTTCCCACAGTTCACCATCCTCTCGGTGCTTTGGTTGCTCGAAGCCTACCGTTTCCAGTCGCTCACTCCGCGTAGTTTCTGCGGTGCGCTGCTCGGATGGATGCTGCCATACTGGATGCTGTTCGGACACGCCTTCTTCTACAACGAGATGGAGTTGTTCTATCGCCCTTTCAATCAGCTACTAACTATCGGGGAATTCTTCAACCTGCAAATCCTCCAGCCTTGGGAACTGGCAATACTCGGCTATCTGTTGGTGATGTTCATCGTCAGTGCCGTCCATTGCATCGCCGCCGGATTTGAGGATAAGATACGCACACGCGCCTATCTCCAATTCCTGATAGACCTGACGATTTTCCTGTTCCTGCTGATTGCCCTGCAACCGATATATTGCAGTGCCCTATTGCCTTTGCTTATCATAAGCAACAGCATCCTGATCGGACATTTCTTTGTACTGACCAATAGTAAAAGTTCGAATGTGTTTTTCATCATTTCATTGGTCGGTCTCATCCTCTTATTCGCTTTTAATATATGGACGCTTTTATAGATTCAACGATACAACTCCTCATAGAATGGGGACTCCCGGGATTATTCATCTCGGCTTTACTGGCTGGGAGCATCGTGCCTTTCAGTTCCGAACTGGTACTGGTGGCACTGGTGAAACTCGGTCTGCCCCCTGATAGCCTGTCTGATCTCCGCCACTCTGGGCAACACAGTAGGCGGAATGACTTGCTACTATATGGGACGTCTGGGCAAAATAAGCTGGATTGAGAAATACTTCAAAGTAAAGAAGGAGAAAGTAGACAAGATGGTGAAATTCCTGCAAGGAAAAGGAGCATTGATGGCCTTCTTCACCTTTCTTCCCGCTATTGGGGAAGTGATAGCCATTGCACTGGGATTTATGCGAAGCAACACATGGCTCACCATAGTTTCCATGTTTGTCGGCAAACTGATACGTTATATTCTTCTCCTGTATGCACTCGAAAGTGCCTGGGACGCTATAGCAGGGTAAGGATTTTAAATATCAGGTAAAAAGGATTAGACGTTAGACAGTAAGCATTAGAGATTGTATGATGGAAAGGATTATTGAGAAAACCGACGACGGGAGCGCTACCCTGTTTGTTCCGGAATTGAATGAACATTATCATTCAACGAAAGGGGCACGCACGGAGTCTCAACATATTTTCATCGATATGGGACTTAAAGCCTCTTCCGCCACTACTCCGCATATTCTTGAGATCGGCTTCGGGACAGGGCTAAACGCCTGGCTCACCCTTGAAGAAGCAGAAAGAAGCAGACGGAATATACACTATACAGGATTGGAACTCTATCCACTGGAATGGCAGACGATAGAGCAATTAGGATATATCTCCAATGATGAACAATTAACGACGACCGCCCGGCAGCAACCGGCTATCGAATTGTTTAAGCAACTTCATACATCACCGTGGGAGAAAGACGTGCAACTCACTCCACACTTCACCCTACGGAAAGTAGAGACAGATGTAAACAAATGGGTTGAGAACAGAGAACGGACAATGAGCAATATCAATGATAGCGTAACCAACGCCGAATCACCTGCCCTGAATCTTTCATTTAACCTCATTTACTTCGATGCCTTTGCACCGGAAAAGCAACCGGAAATGTGGTCGCAAGAACTATTCAACCGCCTCTACGTTTTATTAGATAGAGACGGCATCCTGACCACTTACTGCGCCAAAGGTGTCGTCCGCCGGATGTTACAGACAGCCGGATTCACAGTAGAACGCCTGCCCGGACCTCCGGGTGGTAAACGGGAAATATTACGGGCCCGAAAATAAGAATAGAAACAAGATAAGAAAGAAACCCCGAAATAGAAGAAGTCATGAAAAAACAACTAAAAGATATGAAAACCCTTTTCCTCCTTAGTGCCTGCCTCCTAATGGCAGCCTGCACAGGACGCTCTTCCCAAGCAAGCAACGATGACGAAGCAAAACCGGTGATTACCGTCACCCTGGAACCGCAACGTTATTTCACGGAAGCTATTGCCGGAGATAAATTCAAAGTAGTCAGCATGGTCCCCAAAGGTTCCAGCCCGGAAACCTATGATCCTGTCCCCCAACAACTCGTGTCTCTGGGAGACAGCAAAGCCTATTTCCGCATCGGATACATCGGCTTCGAACAGACCTGGATGGATCGTTTGATGAACAATACCCCCCATATCCAAGTGTTCGACACCTCCAAAGGAATCGACCTCATACTCAACAATGATGACCACGACCATGCCCACGGACATAACAGTAACGACGGGCATATCCACGCCGTAGAGCCGCACGTATGGAATTCTACCGGTAATGCTTTAATCATTGCAGGAAACACCTACAAAGCCCTTAGCCAACTGGATAAGGCAAATGAGGTATACTATAGAAACCGTTACGATTCGCTCTGCCAGCGCATCCAGCGCACCGACAGCCTGATCCGCCGTCAACTCTCCGTTCCCGAAGCAGCCAAAGCCTTCATGATTTATCATCCGGCTCTCTCCTACTTCGCCCGCGACTACGGATTGCATCAGATTTCCATCGAAGAAGGAGGCAAAGAACCTTCTCCCGCCCATCTGAAAGCTTTGATAGACCTATGTCAGGCAGAAGATGTACGCGTCATCTTTGTTCAACCGGAATTCGACAAACGCAATGCGGAAACTATCGCACAGCAAACCGGAACGAAAGTGATCCCTATCAATCCGCTAAGTTACGACTGGGAAGAAGAAATGCTGAATGTAGCCAAAGCCCTCGCGCCACAGGCTGCAACAAAATAAATATATAAAGAAAGAACCCATCAAGCCATTTCCAACGATGAAACCAATAATCGAAATAAAGAATCTTTCCGCCGGATATGACGGTCGCACTGTTCTCCACGATGTTAATCTAAGCATCTACGAACGGGATTTTCTAGGTATTATAGGTCCGAACGGAGGCGGCAAAACGACGCTTATCAAGTGCATCCTCGGTCTGTTGAAACCAACCGGAGGAGAAATTATATTCCATACTCCTGAAAAAGCATCTACTAAAACCACTTCTACTCTCCTGGGTTATCTGCCTCAATACAACAGCATAGACCGGAAGTTTCCTATTTCCGTGGAAGAAGTGATTCTATCCGGATTAAGCATACAAAAATCGCTCACTTCACGATTTACTCCCGAACAGAAAGAGAAAGGTAAACAGATTATTTCCCGCATGGGGCTTGAAGGACTCGAACACCGTTCTATCGGGCAATTAAGCGGCGGGCAGCTGCAACGTGCCCTGTTGGGACGTGCCATCATCTCCGACCCTGCGGTATTGATTCTCGATGAACCCAGCACGTATATCGACAAGCGTTTCGAAGCACGCCTTTATGAGTTATTGGCTGAAATCAATAAAGAATGTGCCATTATCCTTGTCAGTCACGACATCGGCACTGTATTGCAACAGGTAAAATCTATCGCTTGCGTCAACGAAACGCTGGATTACCATCCGGATACAGGCGTTACTACCGAATGGCTGGAAAGGAACTTCAACTGCCCTATCGAGCTATTGGGACACGGCACACTGCCTCATCGGGTTTTAGGAGAACATCATCACCATCATTAAAGATATCTGCAAAAGACGACCTACATGAATCTATTTGTGCAAAAAAGTTCATTGGTAGATTCGTGCAAACAAATTAGAGCAAACAATTCTTTATTTTGTTTAGGTGACGAGTAGCCATAGATTTTATATAAGCGTCCGGTTTCTTTGCTTTAAAATAGTACCATGCAAAAAAACGGTTCAACGTATAGAGATATTCTTCTTGTGGAATGAGATAATCCAGCCATACCTGCTTGATTTTCTTGAAAGGATAAACCAAAAAAAGCTGACTAATTTCCTCTAAATCAAGATGCAACAACGTTTTTTCAATCAGCATATTATCCGGAATATCTTTGATTGAATCTTCATTGTACGACCAGAAGCAATGTTCCTGCTTCAATTTCGACAATAATTCCTGCTTTATAACATCAACAGACATAGGTTATTGTTTATTAGGTAAGACAAAAATATTTGTTCATTTTTTTGCATCTACAAATAAATCAAATCCACCTCTCATTTTTTAAGTGTTCCAATAGTAGAATACAATATTTACCAAAGAGCCACTTTGCCCAAAGAACCAAGTTCCAAGCTTGCCGTTTTCACGCCCATTGCCTTGAATGCTCTTACAATAGTAGAAAAAGATATACTTTTCCCACTTTCTATTTTCGAGATTTGTGCCCTTTTAACCCCATAAGCTCACCTAATTGTTCTTGGGTAAGATTCTTGGCCTCTCTCGCCCATTTAATAGCCTCACCTATAAGAAAGTTATTAATATCAGTCTCATATTTTTCGCGTGCTGGAGTACCTTTTGTACCTATCACTCTATCCAGTATTTCTTCATGAGTATAAAGTTTCATTTCTTCCATATCGTTACTTTTTAGAGTTGAAATATAATTTTCTTAATTCTTCCGCTTTCGCAATCTCTTTTAACGGTGTCTTTTGAGTTTTCTTCACAAAGCCATTAGTAACAATAACCAATGTTTCCTCATCAGTGTCCCAAAATGCAAGCAGGCGATAGGACATTCCACCATACAAGGTTCTAAATTCCCATATATCAGAATCGCCCATTTTATTGAATAATTCCTTATCTATCACCAGCATAGCTTTCCCTATACTATAAGCAATTTCCCTCTTACTTTTTCATCCAAGGATTCTAAGAACTTAACTGCTTCATCCATATATATTACATTAAACCTTGCTTTCTATTCCATGACTTTGTGTTTACGTAGCAAAGATAGGAATAAAAACCGAGAGTTAGAGCGGATTGGGGTAAGAAGGTTGAAAATAAATGGTTTAGCGAGAAATTGACTGCAATGTCGAAGCCAAACCGAACCCTTCTCGAAGCCAATTGAAACCGGAGTTGCGTTACTATCCCGTTACTCTGTTCCGAATGGTAAAGGCGGTTTAGGGAGGATTTCAAAACGCTGAATTACAGGCTCGATTCGGGAAGTTTCGACTGTAAGAACAGTCGGATTTTCGGATTTTGGGTTTGTCGCCGAGAAAAAAGTTCGTTTTTCGCCACGATTGCGCTGATTCGCTGCGGTTTGCATTTCGTCGAATGGCTCTACAAGCAATAAATTTTGTTTCATTTAAAAATCGTAGAGTTATGAGATCGACATTCAAAGTTTTGTTTTATCTGAAACGCAATGCCCCGAAGAAGAACGGGCTCGTTCCCGTCATGTGCCGTATCACGATCAACGGCAAAGTCGCCCAGTTCAGTTGCAAGTTGGACGTGGAGGAGAAGTCATGGAACGTGGAATTAGGCCGTGTCTCCGGCCGCAGCATCGCCGCGCAGGAAGCGAACCGCATGCTGGATAAAATCCGCGTGGGTATCAATCAAGCCTACCAGAAGATCGCCGACAGGGATAATTATGTAACCGCCGAGAAAGTCCGCAATGCTTATCTCGGTTTGGGTATGAACCACGAAACGTTGCTGGCGGTATTCCGTCAGCACAACGAGGATTACGAGAAGCAGGTGGGCAAGCTCAAAAGCCCGCGCAGCTATTGGAAATACTGCACCGTGTACAAACACCTCGCGGAGTTCATCGAAAAGCGTTACAAGGTCAGCGACATCGCCCTGCGCGAGCTTACCCCCGCGTTCATCTCCGACTTCGAGCTGTTCCTCAAAACCGAGAAGAATCACTGCAACAACACGGTCTGGTCTTATATGATGCCGTTCCGGAAAATAATCTATATGGCCGTCAATAACGGTTTGTTGCAGCGCGACCCGTTCTTCGCGTACAGTATCACGAAGGAGGAGACCAAACGGGGTTTTCTGACCCAAGAGGAAATCAGGCTCCTAATCAACGGGGCGTTCAAGAAGCCGAGCTACACGCTGATCCGCGACCTGTTCATCTTCTGCACCTTCATGGGTTTGAGCTGGACGGATATGGCGAACCTGACAAAAGCCAACCTGCGCACCTCGTTCGACGGCCATCTGTGGATCGACACGAACCGGCAGAAAACGGGTGTCGAAACCAATATCCGGTTGTTAGACGTGGCCAGACACATCATCGAGAAATACGACGGCATGGCCGAAGGGGATAAGCTGCTACCAGTTCCCTGTTACGCCAACTGCAAGAACGGCATCAAGGCGATAGCGAAGAAGTGCGGTATCGAAAAGAACGTCACGTGGCATCAAAGTCGCCACAGCTACGCGACGACCATTTGTCTGTCGAACGACGTGCCCATCGAAACGCTCTCGAAAATGTTGGGACACCGGAGTATCCGCACGACGCAAATCTACGCGAAGATCACGGCGGAGAAAGTGAGCCGCGACATGGAGAAACTCTCGCAGCGCATCGAACAGATGGAGAACTTCATTTGTCAGGCCATATAAACAAATGAATCGAGAACCTGTCAAACAATGCACAATGAAAAGAGAAAGAGACATTATTACGATAGACGAGTACGGCCGATTGAATCTGCCGACCGATACCGCCGCTATATGGATGACGGAAGCGGAGATTGCCGAACTGTTCGGCACGACCGCCGGAGCGGTACATGCGGCTATCAAAGCCATTCTCAAAGAAAACGTCCTGCACGGTTACGAGGTCTGCCGATACGTCCGTCTGGAAAACGGAAACGGTGCAGACGTGTATAACACGGAGGTCGTCGTCGCTCTTGCATTCCGTATTCGTTCGCAAGGGGCAGCGAGACTGCGGGAATATATACTCCGTACACTCGGTGCAGCAAACAAACGGCCTGCAATCAATATACTGATGGCCTGCACACGTAAAACGGACGGGCATAGCCGACAAATTTCCAACTGACGGCTTCCGATGAAAAAAGAATAAATAGTATTAACTTGTTAAATAGATACCTTATGACCAAAAGAGAAAGAACGCCGGACATCGACGCGCAAGAGATTATCGAGATGTTCCGCCCCGAAATGAGAAGATTGAAACCGGAAGAGGTCGGTTTAGTGAGTGTACCCAATACACAGTGTGTAGCGAGTGAACCGAATGTGCAAACTGAAATAACACAACCGACCGATACGACCGTAACGGCAGAACAGCCCGCGCAGGGCATATCCGACCGTGTCGGAGTGAAACAGCAAAGAGCGACATTGGAGAAATACCGACAGACGTTTCTCCGAGTGCCGAAAATCGAGAACCGCAAACCCGTCTTCGTGAGCTGCGAGGTACGCGACCGACTGGACGAAATCGTCCGCAGGCTGGGAGGACGGCGGATGAGCGTTTCGGGACTCATCGAGAACCTCGCACGGCATCATCTGGAAACCTACGGCGACGACATCGAACGGTGGCGGAAATTGTAAGGCCACTATTTCACCGGATACAGTGTGCAGACTCGATGCATTCGGTATAGTGAGTATAGCGGATACAGCGGAAATCTGCTTTAATGATCGGAGAGTTTCGGCTCTCCGATTTTTGTTAGCGTCGGCTAACAGCAAGGTGTGTATCGAGTTACCCGATACCTTTCGAGTTACTCTCGAAAGCCTTGCCCCTCTCGGGGAAAAATCGCTCCTCCAAAGTCGGGCGATTAGAAGAATGATTGATAAACAGAATATTCTAACAACAGCGTATTGCTGGTTTAATTGTAAACAACGAACTCATGATTTAATGTATAGAATTAACCATAGTCCGTAAAAGATTCCAGCAAAACCATGAAAAATCACAAAAGATTCCTGAAAAAACTCTGATTGAATTTGATTATGCAAAATAGCAATTTTCGGGTCGTTAAAGAAAAAGGGTTGTCGTAACTTTGCACTGTCGAAACAAAAAACATATATTGCGCTATGAATAAGAAACTAATTATCATGTTGTTGGCTATGTTCGTAGCCGGAACGACCGATTTATATTCGCAGAGTATGAACAAAAGAACAGAAGAAACCCCGCAATCCGTTATCGCCAATGTGCATAAGGCTGCCCGGTTGCTGAAAGAGAAAGGTAGCGAGGCACTTGCCGTACTTACCGATCCGAAGTCCGAATTCAATGACAGGGATGCGTATCTCTTCATTATCGACGTGGATAAAAGCCTCGTAGTTTCCAACCCCCGCTTTCCGGAGCGTACCGGAGGCAATATCCGAGAACATCTCGACTGGGCGGGAAAACACTACGGTGTGGAACTGTGCGAGATCGCCATGCGTGGCGGCGGCTGGATCGAGTTCGTATGGCCGAAACCGGGAACGGAAAAGGGCATGCGCAAGGTGTCCTATATCTACCCGATTCCGGGTATGCGTTACACGGTATGTGCAGGCATTTATAACGATTCCATGCCGCTCGACGAGCTGAACGCACTGACCGGACACGGGAAAAAAGAAAGTGGCTGTCATTTTCGAGGTGACGCCTACCGCTGAAGGAAAAACGGATTATTTTAAGATGGGTGCAGCCTTAAAAGAGGAGTTGCAGCAGATGCCGGGCTTTATTAGCGTGGAGCGTTTCACCAGTGTGAACAACAAGGGCAAGTTTCTTTCGCTGTCGTTCTGGGAGAGCGAAGAAGCGGCGGCAGGCTGGCGCAATCAGGTGAATCACCGTCAGAGTCAAAAGTTAGGAAACGACAAGTTGTTCGACAGCTACCGTATTTCCGTAGGTGAAATCGTGCGCGAGTACACCGACCGCAAGCGTGGAGCGGCTCCCGCCGATTCCAATGAATATCTTGGTGTCTATTGACGTATGGAACAATTTTTCCCATACGGAGAGCATGAGATTGCCTATCTGAAAAGCAGGGACAAACGACTCGGAGAGATTATCGACAAGGTGGGCATGGTGAAAAGGCGAGTGATACCCGACCTTTTCGCTGCGCTCGTCCATTCGATCGTAGGGCAGCAGATTGCGACCAAAGCGCATGAAACGATTTGGCGGAAGATGACGGGTGTGTTAGGGGAGATCTCTCCCGAAAAGGTGCTCGGCCTCTCGCCCGAGGAGTTGCAGGCGTTCGGAATCACGTTCAGGAAGGTGGATTGCATCCGGTCGGCGGCACGGAAAATCGCATCGGGCGAGTTCGACATCCATTCATTGCGGACGATGAGCGATGCCGAGGTCTGCGCCAAGTTGTCGGAACTGGACGGTATCGGCGTATGGACAGCGGAAATGCTGATGCTCCATTCGCTGCAACGCCCCGACGTGTTGAGTTTCGGCGATTTGGCGGTGCAGCGCGGTTTGCGGATGCTGTATCATCACCGCAAAATCACCCGCCCCCTGTTCGAGAAATACCGCCGCCGCTATTCTCCTTACGGCAGTGTTGCCTGTATTTATCTATGGGCGGTGTCGGCAGGTGCGGTGGAGGGTTTGAAAGATTATGCACCGAAAGAGAAAAACGATGGACGAAAAAGAAAAAATAAAGGCGATTCTCGACCGTAACAGCCGTTACGACGGGGTGTTCTGGTACGGAGTGAAATCGACGGGTATCGTTTGCAAGCCTTCGTGCAGCGCAAAAGTCCCGTTGTTGAAGAACATCAAGCTGTTCGATCGGTTGGAAGACGCCCTGAAAAGCGGTTATAGACCGTGTAAAATCTGTATGAAAGTTATGAAAGAGAAAAATACTATCAAGATAAAGCGTTATGAATCGCCGTGCGGCGTGCTGATGCTCGGCTCGTTCGGCGACAAACTATGCCTGTGCGACTGGCAGGTGGAGAAACACCGCGACCATGTGGACAGGCGCTTGAAAAGAATATTGCGTGCCGAGTTCGAGGAGGGAACATCGGAAGTAATCGAGAAGGCCGTGGAGCAGCTCGATGAATTTTTTGCCGGGAAGCGCAGTGATTTCGATGTGCCGCTGCTGTTCGTGGGTACGGACTTCCAAAAAACGGTATGGAACGAATTGCTGAAAATCCCGTTCGGACAGACGATTTCCTACGGCGAGATGGCACGAAGAATCGGCATGCCCGAAGCCGTGCGAGCGGTAGCCAACGCTAACGGAGCCAATTCGATGTCTATTTTCGCGCCGTGCCACCGCGTCATCGGCAGCGATCGTTCGCTGACGGGTTACGGCGGTGGGCTGGATGCCAAACGGATGCTGTTGGAGTTGGAGGGTGTATTATAAATATGAAAGAGACACAGAACGAATTGAATTATAGCCGGATTGCCGAAGCCATCCGGTTCATACGAGATAACCGCAAGGAACAGCCCCGTCTGGAGGCCGTAGCCGAAGCGGTGAATATGAGTCCATTCCATTTTCAACGGATTTTCAAAGAATGGGCAGGGATTACGCCGAAGCATTTTCTGCAATATCTCAATGTCGAGTATGCCAAGCGTATCTTGTACGAGACGCATGCATCGCTTTTCAACACGGCGCAGGAAGTGGGACTATCGGGTACAGGACGGTTGCATGACCTGTTTATCACTGTCGAGGGTATGACGCCCGGTGAGTACAAAAACGGCGGGGAGAATCTTTTTATCAATTACAGTTTCGCTGCGACGCCTTTCGGCGACATACTTATCGCCTCTACTCCGAAAGGCATTTGCAGCATGGAGTTTGCCGACGACCGTATGGAAACATTCAGTTCTTTGCAAAGGAAGTTCCCGCGTGCGCGGTTCCGGCAGACGCTCGACAACATACAGCAGAATGCCTTGTTCATTTTCACGCAGGACTGGAGTCGACTGGACGAGATAAAGCTGCACCTGAAGGGTACGGAGTTTCAGATGAAGGTATGGGAGGCATTGCTGAAGATTCCGATGGGTGGAATGACTACCTACGGAGATATCGCTGCGAGCATCGACAATCCGCGTGCCTGCCGTGCGGTAGGTACGGCTGTGGGCGAGAATCCGGTAGCGTTCCTCATTCCATGTCACCGCGTGATCCGCGCAACGGGAGAAATCGGTAACTATCATTGGGGGCGAAATCCGCAAAACGGCCATCATCGGCTGGGAGGCGGCAAAACGGAAACCGGAAGAATGACCGATAAGGTGAGTATGATCGCCGGTGTGTTCTTCGGGTTGATGTTCGGTCTGGGCGGTTTGGGATCGGCATTTTTCGGGTGGCTGGTAGACAAGACGAGTGTGCAGTTCATTTTTCAAATCAGTACGCTGTTGCCCTTGCTGGGGGTAGTTACGGGCTTTTTACCGAACATAGAACCGAAAGAAATAAAAAAATAAGCGATGTATCTAAAAACACCAAATAGAGTTTATTAATGAAAAGTTATTCACCTTTTAAGGAATAAATCACCGCCGTCGATTGTCGTGAACAATACGATAATTGAACTCAAAGATTTATAACTTAAAAGATGAATAATTATGACACATCATATTACGGCGGATCATCTTGTCGAAGCCGCCTCGAAAGCCGTTACGGAAGAACTCTTCCGCGAATTCAACAAAGCCCTGCAATCGTTCTGCAACGAAGAGCGTGACCGGATTGCGATTTTCCGAATCTTACGCTATACACGAATCCGATTGCACGTATTGCGGAAATACCTGCCCCGAGAAAATGGTTCGGCACGTAACACGCAAGGCCGTTTCTTGGATATGGCAATCGGTTATATCAATACGGAATTGGATTTGCTGCGTCGGTACGACAGAACGCAGGAAAGACCGATGCAGTCCGAACCCGCATATCGTTGGACGGGAACACTCGTCGAGTTAGTCGAATTGATTTACGGCTTGCAGGAGTTGCGTTGTATCGACGACGGAGAAACCACGATCAATGAATTGGCAGCTTTTTTCGGTCGGATATTCGGGATGGACATTAAAGAGCGAAACTGCTACGATGCCTATCTGGATATGAAACGCCGCAAGAACGAAAGCCGTACCTATTTCCTCGACAAGATGCAGGAGAAACTGAACGAGAGAATGCTGCGCGATGAAGAGCTGGAACGTATGAGAAGATAAAATCAGGTATAAGCGGGAGAATGGTATCATGCTGTTCTCCCGTTTGAGTAAAATCTATACGAAAAAGGGCGTTTTCGGCGCGCTATTGCCCCGAATTTCAGCGAAAAACGCTATCTTTGTACAATTGTTACGAATTGAATATGAACATAGACAACCTCGATATAGTAAAACAACTGATAGCCGAAAAGGAAAACGGGCAGGTGGAGTTCAAGGAAACCACCGGGCAGTTGGAGCGCGGCATGGAAACGCTCTGCGCTTTCCTTAACAGCGAAGGTGGCACGGTGTTGTTCGGTGTGACCGACAAAGGAAAGATCATCGGGCAGGAAGTGAGCGACAAGACGAAGCGTGATATTGCGGAAGCCATCCGGCGTTTTGAACCATTTGCCACACTCGAAGTTTCGTATATCAGTATCCAAAATACAGACAAGAGTGTGATAGCCTTGTCTGCGGACAGCCAACGTTATATGCGTCCGTTCTCCTATAAGGGACGGGCTTATCTTCGATTGGAGAGCGTGACATCCTCCATGCCGCAAGACGTATATAACCAACTGCTTATGCAGCGAGGTGGGAAATACGCTTGGGAGGCGATGACGAATCCCGACATCAAAGTTACTGACCTTGATGAACATGCCATTATGGGAGCGGTACGTGGAGGCATCCGGTGCGGTCGCCTACCCGAAGCCACCATAAGGGAGGATTTGCCGACCATACTCGAAAAATTCAACCTGTTACATGACGGAAAACTGAATAATGCTTCCGCAGTCTTGTTCGGTCGTGATTTTTACTTCTATCCCCAGTGCCTGCTTCGGTTGGCGCGTTTCAAAGGAACTACAAAAGACGAGTTTATAGACAATCAGCGTACCACTGGCAATATCTACACACTGCTGGACACTGCAATGTCGTTCTTTTTCAAGCATCTTTCCCTTTCGGGCAAAGTTGAAGGCTTGTATCGGGAGGAAGAGCTTGAGATTCCTTACAAGGCATTGAGGGAATGCTGCACAAATGCCCTTTGCCACCGCTCATACCACCGTCCCGGCAGTTCGGTAGGAATTGCCATCTATGATGACCGTGTGGAGATTGAGAACAGTGGAACTTTTCCGCCGGATATAACAATGGAAAAGTTATTGAGCGGGCATAATTCAGAACCTCAAAACCTGATTATTGCGAATGTTCTGTATAAAAGCGAGGTTCTGGAAAGCTGGGGACGAGGCATCGGGCTTATGATAAGCGAATGCCGGCGTGTCGGCATTCCCGATCCGGAGTTTCATACAGATGGAAATAGTGTATGGGTTATTTTCCGCTATACCCGAAAAACTGTGGGGCACGACCCGACAATTACCCGACAGTTACCCCACAGTCACCCCACAGTTACCCCACAGGTGGAAAAGGTGTT
>ENA-OPZZ01000320-OPZZ01000320.1-human-gut-metagenome-genome-assembly--contig:-NODE-320-length-38943-cov-3.665061_pt1 | contig 38943 bp, 33 predicted proteins | sample MGYA00242487_ERZ504511 | MGnify/ENA primary metagenome ERZ504511 (study PRJEB26092, sample SAMD00036241) | human gut metagenome | host: Homo sapiens | study: EMG produced TPA metagenomics assembly of... | reverse complement strand
TTCGGATGCAGGCAGCGCGATTGACGCCGGCAACGCAATTACCATCGGCGGCGTCGCGGCCAACGCAGTCCGCGCAATCCACTCAGTCAACGCAATCCACTCAGCCTACGCAGCCTACGCAGTCCGCGCCGAACCTTTCCGACGACGTCGCACCATTGCGCGATACCGCCACCGACACCGAGCAGAGTCACGGCCCAGCCAATACATCCCGTCACTTCATGCCTCGTACCATCCGCGAGTGGGGCAGTGCCGCCCGTGCCCGGGCTGCCGCGTTTTTCGACTACCTGTCCGACTCGTTCCGCCCGATTCTGGGCGTGCTACTCGGTGCCTCGCTGGTCATCGCCATCGTCAACGTGATCGTTGCACTCGGCATTGTGCCTGATGGCGAGACGTCCACCGGTTGGATACTACTCAAGGCGATTTGGGAGGGTGTGTTCACCGTTCTGCCGATTATGATCGCTTACAATGCGGCCAAGAAACTGGACGTCGACCCTTGGCTCGGCGGTGCGATTATGGCCGCGCTTATGACCCCGCAGCTTACTGGCGTGATGTCCGGAATGTCCGTATCCAGCGCTCTCTCCGGGGAGATTCAATGCTCGGCCACCGTCACATTCGGCACCGAAACCTGCACCGTGTCGGCGTTCGGCATACCGATTCAACTCAACGACTACAGCGGCAACATCTTCGTACCATTGCTCATGGCCGCCGTGCTCGCCGTGGTCTACCGCGGGCTGAAGCGCGTCATTCCCGACAGCGTACAGCTGGTGTTCGTGCCATTCCTCTCACTGGTCGTCGTTTTTGCGCTCACCATACTGGTTATCGGGCCTCTGGGAATATGGCTCGGCAGCGGGCTGGGAGCGGCCACAGCATGGCTTAACGCGCACGTGCCATTCCTGTTCGCGCTCATCATCCCGATGCTCTACCCGTTTCTCGTGCCGCTCGGTCTGCACTGGCCGTTGAACGCCCTGATACTGATGAACATTCAGACGCTCGGCTACGACTTCGTCCAAGGTCCGATGGGTGTATGGAACTTCGCCTGCTTCGGTGCCACCGCCGGCGTGCTCGTGCTGGCCGTACGCGGCAAGGATTCGGCCATGCGGCAGACCGCGGTGGGGGCGTTGCTCGCGGGATTGCTGGGTGGCGTTTCGGAACTGAGCCTGTACGGCATCCATCTGCATCACCGCCGCGTCTACCGCTGGCTGCTCGCCGGCTGCGCGGCCGGCGGGGTGACCAGCGCGGTGTTCGGCTGGCTGTTCCCGTCCGTGCTGCCATCCGGCCAGATGGTCCGGGGCGTTACGACTACGGCATTCGCCTTCTCCTCGTTGCTGACGATTCCGGTGTTCGATCGGATGTGGGTGTACGCGCTGTCCATCGCCGTTGCGTTTGTAATGGCGATGGTGTTGACGGTGTTGTTCGGGTACCGCACGCCGTCGCGCGCCACCAAGACGCAGATGGTCTCGGCAGACGAGAACGCACGCCCGCAGGATATGGCGAGGGGGATTGACACGACCGTGTCGGATGTGGAGTCTGCGGAAGATTCTCCATCGCGGGCTGCCCCTGATCGGGCTCTTGACTCCAACGCCATCTTGTCGCCGGTCGCCGGCCGGCTGGTGAATCTGGAAGCGACTGGCGATCCGGTGTTCGCCTCCCGCGCGCTGGGGGAGGGCGTAGGCGTCGTGCCGGAGACGACCGGTGAGACAGCCGTGCTCGCACCGGTCAGTGGCATGCTGAAAACCGTGGCCCGAACCGGCCATGCCTTCGGCATTAAAACCGATGGCGGCATCGAGGTGCTGGTTCATATCGGCATTGACACCGTCGATATGGATGGCGAGGGATTCGCTGTGGTCGTGGCTAAAGGCGAGCGGATCGCGGCGGGAGAGCCACTGGCCACCGTGGATTTCGGCAAAGTCGCGGCGGCCGGGCACAGCGTTGTGGTGGTGGTGACGGTGGTCAACGCCGCTGAACTGACCGTGGTCACGCCGTTGATCGGCGACGGTAGCGGCGACAACAACGGCGGTGACTGCAAAACCGTATCAGCCGGCAGCCCGATCATCGATGTGGAACAATGACGTTGCGAAAGGATGCCATGGAAATACTGCGAGTGTTCAACAACAACGTCGTGCTCGCCAAAGGCGGCGACGGCGGTGAGGTGATTCTCACCGGCCGTGGACTGGGGTTCCAGGCCAAGCCGGGGCAGACGGTCGACGAGTCGAAAGTCGTGCGCACCTTCGTGCCGTCGGACGGGCGTGACCCGGACCATCTGGCGCAGATGCTGGCGGACATTCCGCCCGAAATCATCCGCGTGGTCGTCGAATCCATGCAGGAAGCCGGACTGGGGGAGCGCGAGACCGGCAGCACCACGCTGGTCATGGCCCTGTCGGACCACGTGGCGAATGCGGTGGAGCGGGTGCGGCGCGGCATCGACATCACCTACCCGCTGCTCGGCGAGGTGAGCAACCTGTACCCGCAGGAATACGCGCAGGGGCGTGCGATGCTCGCATCGCTCAATGCACGGCTCGACGTCACGCTGCCGGACGGCGAGGCCACCGCGCTTGCCATGCATCTGGTCAACGCCGGCTTCGCCACCGGCGACCTGTCCTATACGTACACGATGACGGGCGTGATCCAGCAACTGCTTGACATTATCGACCACAGCTACGGCATCACGTTGGACCGCAGTTCCGTGAATGTGGGCAGGTTCATCACCCATCTGCGTTACCTGTTCGTACGCATCCACCAGCACCAGCAACTGACGGATGAGCCGGCACCGGTGATGAAGGTGATTCGTGAGTCCTATCCCGCCGCGCTACGATGCGCGCGAACCATCGCCTCCCTGCTCGAACTGCGCCTCGACACGGATATCAGCGACGACGAAACCGCCTATCTGGCAATGCACGTCGCCCGAGTCACCGGCCACGCATCGTAGCGGATCAGCGAATCGGCTCGAGCGTGCCGGTCATTTCGGCGAAATCCGAGGTGGCGTTTGAGGCAGCGGCCTGTGCGGTCTTTTCCAGCGCGGAGGCGTCGGGTACGCGCACGATCAGCGCGCGATGATCCACTGAGAAACGAATATGTTTGGTCTCCGGTAGCATGTCACCGTCCACCTGCGCTTTGGCCGGCTTTTCCAATGTGATTTCGGCACTGACGCCCTGAACCTGTTCGATGGTCGAGTTCGTGGACAGCGGGTTCTGTTCGGGCTTGCCGATGATCGTCTGGTGCACCACGTCGCCGAACAGGTTGGCCCAGCCGAGGATGCCGCCGGTGGTGTCGATGATTTCGAAGTCCAGCAGACCATCGTCATAGGATGCCGCCGGCATCAGCGAGAACATGGGAATCTGGCCGCAGTTGCCGGCCATCACCGTGCGGAAATCGAGATTCTTGATGGTGTGGGTCGAGCCGTCGGCGCTGGTGACTGTCAGCGTGCCGCGGAACTTCGGCGCGAACAGGTTCTTCACGCCGCCCACGAAGTAGGCGAGCCAGCTGATGTTCGCCTTGAGCTCGGGGTTGGTGTCGTCGATCATGGCCGCATCGAAGCCGATGCCGGCGATGATGAGGAAGGCGTGGCCGTGGTCGTCCTCCGGGTGGTCGAGCAGGGTGAGACGGCCCATGTCCACCAGGCGGGAGCCGTGGGAGGTGGCCACGGTCAGCGCGGCGTCGATATCGTCCACGGGAACGCCCATATTGCGGGCAAACAGGTTGCCGGTGCCGATGGGGATGATGCCCAGCGCATGGCCGGTGCCGGAGACGGCGCTCGCCACCGTGCGCACCGTGCCGTCGCCGCCGACCGCGATCACCACGTCGGCGCCGTCCTCCAGCGCCTCAAGCGCGCAGACCCTGCCGTCCTTGTCAAGCTGGGTGTCGTAGAAGCGGATGCGATTGAGCCCCTTGGCCTCGCAGAACCTCTGGATATGCAGCCTGCGGGCTTCGGCCTGCGGTTTGGACGGATTCACGATGAAGGCGTACTGCACCTCGTCGTCCCGGCGCTTCTCCAGCGTCTGAGCCAGCTTGCGGCGGCGCTGCGCGCGCAGAGCGATGACGATGACGGCGATGAGCACCACCACAATGGCGATTGCGGCGATGATCAGAAACACGGTGAGGGCAGGCTGAGGCATGGCTCCTATTGTTATCGGTGGGGAGGTCGTTTGCGGCCATGGTGCGCCGTACGTGAACATTTCCTGCACGCAACAGCCCCGTGGGGCGTGATTATGGTTCAATCGCGTCTCATCTGACGAAATTGGCCGGGTGGACCCGTCCGCGGACTTTCCCGGGCTTCCCTGTGATTTCCGCGTGACTCCCGCGCATTCGGCCATTGTCGGTGTCTGCTTACGCGGCTAGTCTGGTGCCCATGCTTGATATTCAATTCATCCGTGAACACACCGATATCGTCAAGGAATCCCAGCGCAAGCGCGGCGAGTCCGTGGAGCTCGTCGACGAAGTGCTCTCCTCCGACACCGCACGTCGTGAGGCGCTGAAGGCCTTCGAAGAGGCTCGCGCCCAGCAGAAGGAAATCGGCAAGAAGGTCGCCTCCGCCCCGGCGGACGAGAAGGCCAAGCTCATCGCCGAAACCAAGGAACTGTCCCAGAAGGTCTCCGAATACAAGTCCAAGGCCGATTCCGCAGCCGAGGAATACACCACCGCCATGTGGAAGCTCTCCAACATCGTGGAGCCCGAAGCTCCCGAAGGCGGCGAGGATGACTACGTGGTCGTCAAGAAGGTTGGCCAGATTCGCGACTTCGCGGCCGAAGGCTTCGAGCCCAAGGACCACCTGACCCTCGGCACCGGCGTGGCCGGCATCGACATGCGCCGCGGCGTCAAGGTCGGCGGCTCCCGCTTCTATTTCCTGCGTGGCCAGGTGGCCCGCATGCAGATTGCCATGCTCACCATGGCCGTGGACCAGGCCGAAGAGCACGGCTTCACGCTGGCCATCACCCCGACGCTCGTGCGCCCCGAGGTCATGCGCGGCACCGGCTTCCTGAACTCCCACGCCGACGAGATCTACCGTCTGCGCGAGCCCGATGACCAGTACCTGGTCGGCACTTCCGAAGTGGCGCTCGCCGGCATGCACGAGAACGAGATCCTCGACCTCGGCAACGGCCCGCTGCGCTACTGCGGTTGGTCCTCCTGCTACCGCCGCGAGGCCGGTGCCGCAGGCAAGGATACTTCCGGCATCATCCGCGTCCACCAGTTCGACAAGGTGGAGATGTTCGTTTACGCCAAGCAGGAGGACTCCTACAAGGAGCACGAGCACCTGCTGGCCATGGAACAGGAGATGCTCGCCAAGGTCGAGGTGCCCTACCGCATCATCGATACCGCTGCCGGCGATCTGGGCTCTTCCGCAGCCCGCAAGTTCGACTGCGAGGCTTGGGTGCCGACCCAGGGTCGCTACCGTGAGCTGACCTCCACTTCCAACTGCACCGAATATCAGGCTCGCCGTCTGAACATTCGCGAACGTATGGAAGATGGTGGCACCCGCGCCGTTTCCACGCTGAACGGTACGCTGGCCACCACCCGTTGGCTGGTTGCCATTCTTGAGAACCATCAGCAGAAGGACGGCTCCATCGTCATTCCGCAGGCCATGCGTGCCTACATGGGTGGCAAGGAAGTCATCGAGCCGACCAAGTGGGAAGCCTGATAGAGTTTGGGTTTGCTTGGCAGAGTCTGATAGCTTGGGTTGCTCGGTTGAGTGTGGCGACTCAGGTTTGTTTATCGGTCCCACTGAGTTGCTCAGCTGCTGAACTGCTGAGCTGTTGAAACGGACTTCTGCAATACGAAATATGGAAGTCTGAGGATGACCGGCATTTGACATTTGCCGATTTCTGGCTTTTCTGGCTTATGGGAAGGGACTCGCGGTGAGCGGGTCCCTTCTTTTTTGTTTTCGCCGCGTTCTTTCCTTTGTTCTTGCTCGCTTTCTTCCCCTCGTTCTTTGGGTTGTGCTATATTAGCGTTTCGTGCGTGATGCACATGGGTAGGTGTCTGAGCGGTCTAAAGAGACGGTCTTGAAAACCGTTGAGGTGCAAGCCTCCGCGAGTTCGAATCTCGCCTTACCCGCCTACAAGGCTTACTGAGAGCGCTCTAAGCACCCGGTAAGCCTTTTTTGTTGCTGCAATCCGGGTAAACTCCACCCAAGTTCGGCTCAGCACCGTCCAAGTCTCAATTCTTCCATCCACCGGAATAATCTCCCCGCTAGGGAGCGCGTGAGAGTCCGTATTTTTCCATCCGCTGGAACAATCTCCCCGCTGTCGGCCCTGTGAGCGTCCAGATTCTTCCAGTGGGTGGAGGATTTGGGTCGCTGGGATGGTCTGCGGCGGGGTGATTCTTCCAGTGACTGGAAGGATTGGGGAGGGATTGTGATGTTGTTCGGTGTACGATCAGGCTGAGTTGTGAGAAAGGCTGCTGTGACTATGCGTGAGAATGGGATGCAAATGAAGGAACGAGCGATGGGAGCTATGGCTGGGCTTGCGTTGGGCGATGCGTTGGGAATGCCTACGCAAAGCATGTCGGACAAGCAGATTCGCCGGTATTACGACGGTCCGATCACGAAACTTATGAATGCCGTGCCGCAGCAGCCGATCGCACCGAATATGAAAGCTGGTGCCGTCACCGACGATACAGAACAGGCTTTCGTACTCGCACGGCGACTTATCGACGATAACGGCTGCATTGATAACACTCGATACGCCCACGATCTGCTGCAATGGGAAGCTGCGATGAAGGCCAAGGGATCGCTTGACCTGCTGGGGCCTTCCACCAAAGCAGCGCTGCAAAAACTTACCGAAGGCGTAAGTCTGGAAGAGACCGGCCGATTCGGCACCACCAACGGCGGTGCAATGCGTGCCACGCCGGTGGGCATCGCATTCCGTCCAGGCCAAGCGCTCGCCGACGCCGCCTGGCGATCCTGTGTGGTGACGCATAACACGGTGCAGGGCATTGAAGCGACCACTTTGGTGGCTGCGGCGGTGAGCTTTGCCATTGAAGGAGAACGTGACTTTTTGCACCTCGCGGTGGAATTCGTACGGAAGCTTCCACAGCGTGGCAATTGGTCGGCAAAGGCTTCGGTGCTTGCGCGTGTGCAATATTTCATGAATTGGGCCGAAACTGATGGATGCAGGCTCAATGACAACGAATTCGCTGCTGTGCTGCAACGGAATTGCGGTACCAGCGTGGAATCGAACGAGTCCGTGGCCGCCGCTTTCGCCATTGCGGCGCGCTTTTTTGACGATCCCACGCATGCTTTGTGTTTCGCGGCTTCTATCGGTGGCGACACTGACACCATTGCGGCTATTGCGGGCGCGATGCTGGGGCGTGGCATGGTATGCAAGGTTTCGACAAAACCATGCTTGATCAGGTGCTTTCACAACTTGCTGAAGATAATCACCTTGATTTGGTCGGCACTGTTACGTCGCTACGCGCGTTACGCGATGATAGTGCGCTTAATGATGTAAATATCGTTTGATCTGCAGGAACCGTAGTTAGCGAAACTATGACGGAAGTGCGAAAGGCATCGCAATGACTGGAAAAGTTATTTCTCTTGGGCAGGTTATTGTCGATCTGACCATGAATGTGGACGCGGTGCCGCGTGCGGGTGAAGATGTGTTCGCCGGCAATGTGCAAACGCAGGTTGGTGCCAGCTTCAACACGCTGTATGCCGTGCGCCGCATGGGCGTTAAGGCGTCTCATGCTGGTGTGATTGGTACGGGGCCGTGGGCTTCGCAGATTCTGCAAACGTTGGAAAATCAGGAAATTCAGCATATCGGCAAGCGGGATGCCGTGCACGATTCGGGATTTTGCGTGGCGTTGACCGACGCGAATGCTGAACGGACGTTCATTTCGACGAGGGGCGCAGAAGCGTACGGCAGTGCCGATGCGTTCGATTCTGTGAATCCAGAAAAGCGGGATGTCGTGCATGTGAGCGGATACACGTTGGTGCATCACACTGCGGACGCGCTGCTTGCTTTTGTGAAAAGAACGACTGAACATCGTGAGTTCACTGCGGTATTCGATCCTTCTCCGATGATCTCGGCAGTTGATGATGACGTTTTCCGTGTGATGCTCGCATATCGTCCGATATGGTCGTGCAATGAACGCGAGGCAACGTTGATTGCGCAACGTTTGGCGGCGCTCGATAGTGGCGATTCTTGCGATTGCAAGGTTTCGCGGGATATGCTGCAAGAGATTGAGAGTGCGAATGTCAATGAGGAGACGGTTGCGTGGCTGTGCGATCGATTGCAATCTCCTGTAATCGTTCGCGTGGGCGCGGATGGTGCGTGGTCGGCGATTCCCGGTGACGAAGTGCTGCGAATTCCAGGTTTTCCAATGAAAGCGGTGGATACCAATGGCGCTGGTGATTGTCACGCGGGTGTGTTGTGCGCCCTGCTGTGCGAAGGCGTGCCGTTGGAGGAGGCTGTACGTTGCGCCAATGCTGCTTCGGCGTTGTCTGTAACGCGATCAGGGCCGGCTACCTGCCCTGATCGAAAGGAGGTTGAGCGGCTCCTAGGAAGGGCGTTCTAAGACTTATGGTACAAATGACTATAAGTGGTTATATCATGTGCACGATTGCGCTGACGCGGCGTGCATGTCGCTTGCCCGCGGCGTTGCTCGGCAGATTCAAGGAGATTAGTTTCACATGAGCAATGAGAAAGGGACCCTCTCCATCGAGGAGCAGGGTATCGACACCATATCCGAAGAGGAGCGTAAGGGCACGCCGGCCAGTCTGTTTTGGCCCTGGTTCGCTGCCAATGTTTCCATGTTCGCCATGTCGTACGGCGCGTGGGCGCTCGGTTTCGGCATTTCGTTCTGGCAGGCCACCGCCATGACCATTATTGGCGTGGTCATCTCGTTCCTGCTGGTCGGCATCATTTCCATCGCGGGCAAACGCGGCAACGCGCCCACCATGGTGCTCACCCGCGCCACGTTCGGCGTGGAAGGTGCCAAAGTGCCAGCGGCTCTGAGCTGGATCGCCACATTAGGCTGGGAGATTTCACTGACCACCACCGCTGTGTTGGCATTATCAAGCACCATCGAAAAACTCGGTTGGGGCTCTGGTGTCGCGCCCAAGATCATCTCCACCATTGTGGTGGTCGGCCTTGTGGTGGTCGCAGGTATTTTCGGATACGACCTGATTATGCGTTGTCAGCAGGTCATCACCATCGTGACCGGTGTGATCACCGTCGGTTTCTTTATCCTCGGCTGGGGACATATTGACTTTTCCGCCATTGACTCGGTTCCGGCGGGATCATTGCCGGCCATGCTCGGCTGCTGCTTCTTCGTGATGACCGGCTTTGGCTTGGGCTGGGTGAATATCGCTGCCGATTACTCGCGCTATCTGCCGCGCAACTCCTCCAATGGCGGCATTGTGTTCTGGACCACATTCGGTGCGTCCATTGCCAATGTGTTCCTGATTTTCTACGGTCTGCTGCTCGCGGTTTCCAATGCCGACATGGCGGAAAACGTTGGAAATGATCCGATTGGAGCCATGGCTTCCATTCTGCCGACCTGGTACTTGATTCCGTACACCATTGTGGCCGTGCTCGGTTTGATGTCCGGCTCCATTATGGACAATTATTCCAACGGGCTTGCGCTGCTGTCGTTCGGTGTGAAGTTGCCGCGTACCGTTGCTGCCGCGCTCACCGCCGCTTTGACTGTGCTTGGTGTGGTCTACGTGACTTTCTTCTCCGACACGTTCATTGGCCCGTTCCAAGGCTTTCTGACCACGCTCGGTGTGCCGATGGCCGTATGGGCCGGCATGTTCGTGGCCGATGTGATCATTCGCAAGAAGGATTACAGCACCGCTGATTTGTATGATCCGAAGGGGCGTTACGGTGCGTGGAACGGTAAGTCTTTCGCCATTCTTGTCGTCGGTACCGTGCTTGGTTGGGGATTGGTGGTCAACACTGCCGCCAGCTGGCTGAACTGGCAGGGGTATCTGCTGTTCCTTATCGGTGGCAAAGAAGGTAGTTGGGCTGCCGCCAATCTTGGTGTGATTGTTGCGCTGATTATTGGTCTTGCGGGATCGTTGATGTTCCAGCGTGGCGATATTGCCAAGCAGGAAGCTGATCTGCCGGTTTCGGAAGCATGAGTTGCTTATTGCGATAATACAAGGAAAGGAAAAGTCATGATTGCGGAAGATGAATGGCTGGTAGTTATCGACAGGCAGCGTGTTTTTGCGGAAAGTGAATGGTCCGCATGGGCTTGCCCGGACGGCTCCTATCACACTACTGATGAAGCGTTCGCACGATTGGCTAAGGCGTTCGGCGATCGTGTGGTCTATACGCGATATGTTGCGCCTGAGCCACCGCAAAACGCTTGGGTTGATTATTTCAAAGATTGGCCGCAGTTTTTGGTTGCTCCCGACGATCCGATGTACGATCTCACCGCGGATACCGCGGAATTGGCGCAGGGCCATGCCGTGGTCAGTTGCGACACTTTCGGCAAGTGGGGAAGCGTGCTGAGCGAAGCCATTAAAGGCGCTAAAAAGATCACGGTATGTGGTGTCGCCACCGATTGCTGTGTGCTTACCACTGTGCTCGCCGCGGCTGACAATGGTGTAGCGGTACGCGTTGCTGCTGACGCTTGTGCAGGCAGTTCGCCAGAAAACCATCAGATGGCATTGAGCACCATGGCATTGTTCACGCCGCTGGTCACCGTCACTGATACTGATTCCATCGTAGGATAGGTAAGGACTTTGATTCTGCGGGGTTTGTTGAGTTCTGCTCAGCAAACCCCGCTTTTTTTGTATGTCGTGCATATTGCGCCAAAACTTGGATGATGCTCGGCTGGCATCGGTAATGAGCCATTAATCTTGCGGTGCGCTTTTGTAACTGCGGCGTAACAGTGCGGTGGTGATTGTAACGGACGATTCCGGCACAATCGTGGGTATCGACAGTTTCGTGAAGAGGTTTTACTGACGGACATGTCTCTCACAGGAAAAATCCCATGTATGAATCGAGGCCACCATGGCACAGCAGATCACTAGCTTGCTTGACGATCCTACGCAAGCGGTCAGTCTAGACACTTTCAGTGGGCTCACCAAAGGATGCCCCGCACCATTCTGGCTTTTCCAAGGCGTTTGCGCGGCTTGGGGCATCGACCACCAGCGGGCGCAACTCAACCTCATCACCGTATCCGAGAACGCGACGTTCCTGCTGTTGCTGGACGGCGAGCCCCAAGGCGTGGTACGTGTCTCGCAGCCGGGCTATGTGGGAGGTCCCGAGGCGGTGGCGTCGGAAATCAGCTGGTTGAATGCGTTGCATGATATCGAAGGTATCAGCCTGATCAATCCGGTTCCCACCATCCGTGGCACGTTCGTAACGAAAATCACTGATCTGAACGGTGTCGGCTGGACGGTGATCTCCACGAAATATGTGGAAGGAACCGTGCTGGAAGATCTTGAGAATCCTGCACCGTATTACGAGACGATCGGTGAATGGGCTGCGAAATTCCATGAGCAGTCGCGCACGTGGAGCAAACCGTACGGTTTCACCCGCTTCAATTGGGATCTTTCGAACATGGTTGGTCCGGCACCGCGTTGGGGACGTTGGGAAAACGCCAATCTCACCGACGAAGAGAAGCAGCTGTGCGACACCGCGCTGTGGAAGGCCATGGACGTGGTGATGAAAGTGCCGAGAACCAACGAAACTTGGGGGCTTATCCATGCCGACTTGCGCCCGTCGAACGTGATTCGCGGCAATGACGGGAGACTGACCGTCATCGATTTCGACGATGCCGGATACAGCTGGTATCTCTACGATTACGCTTCATCGCTGAGTTTCATCGAACATGAACCGTATGCTCCCGATCTTGCCAAGGCGTGGGTCAAGGGATACCAGCGCGTCGCAGGTTCGTTCACGGATGAGGAACTGCGTATCATGTCCGCGCTTTCCATGATCCGACGCATGCAGATGCTCGGCTGGACCACCAGCCACCGTGAGGATGCCCTGCCCGACGGTCTCGCTGCACAGCAGGCTCCCGGCAGCGTAATGTGCGCAAAAAACTATCTTGAGGATCCGCTCTGGCTGCTGCATTAGGCAAGTTGCATGAAACAAGCGTAATTACGCAGAAACCAGACAATCCAAGAAATCCAATCGTAAGCACGTAAAAATACGCAATTACGAAAATCTCAATTTTTATAACTTAACAACATCTGACCGCAACCAACCAAACGAGGAATCAATGGCATAACTCGCCGAACAATAAGAGAGGAAGGCGATTACAATGACTGCGTCAACTGTTTCGGGACGATCGATAGGCGGCGTGACCTACGTTGAAACCGACAAGGACTATTTCGCAAAACGACAGCTTAAGCGAACCGCGGGAGCGTTCGGTCTATGGGCCATCGGCATTTCCGCGGTGATCTCCGGCGACTTCTCCGGCTGGAACGGAGGCATCGCCCAAGCCGGATGGGGTGGCATGCTGGTGGCCGCCATCGTGGTGTACCTCATGTACGTGCTTATGCTCAACTCCATCAGCGAAATGGCGTCGGCCATGCCGCACACGGGTGGCGCGTATTCCTTCGCGCGTGCCGCCATGGGTCCGTGGGGCGGCTTCTTCACCGGCCTTGCGGAAACCATCGAGTATGTGATGACCGCAGCCACCATCGTCTACTTCTCGTCGGCATACGCTGATGCGATCCTGTCGAACCTGACCGGATATTCGCTTGACGATCATGGCTTGGCTTGGGTTTGGTGGCTTGCCTTGTATGCGATTTTCGTAGTGGTCAATTGGCTGGGCGCCGAAACGTCGTTCCGTTTCGCCGAAGTCGTGTCGATCGCCGCGCTCGCCATCGTCGCACTGTTCGGTATCGGCGCTTTCGCCACTGGTAAGGCCGATTTCTCCACGCTGCTCAATATCACGCCTACCGAAGGCAACTCCGCGTTCCTGCCGTTCGGCCCAGGTGCCATCTTCTACGCCATGCCGTTCGCCATGTGGTTGTTCCTTGGTATTGAGCAGCTGCCTCTGGCTGCAGAGGAAGTGCGTGAGCCGGAAAAGAACATTCCGAAGTCGTCCCGCCTGTGCATTTTCACGCTGGGATTGTCCGCGCTGATCATCGTGTTCCTGAACCCGGCTGTGGTCGGTTCCGAAGCGCTCGCTGGTTCCGATGAGCCGTTGCTGGATGGCTATCGTGCGATTCTGCCGGGCAATCTCGCCGCGGTGCTGTCCGCATTCGCGTTGATCGGTCTGCTCGCTTCCATCCAAGGCATTATGTTCGCGTATGGCCGCAACCTGTATTCACTGTCCCGTGCAGGCTATTATCCGGCGTTCCTGTCGCTGACCGGTAAGAAGAAGACGCCGTACTGGGGTCTGGTCGTCGGCGCGATCATCGGTTTCGCAGCCCTGTTCATCATCGCGTACGGCGGTGATGGCGCCGGTTCGGTGGTGTTGAACATCGCTGTGTGGGGTGCGGTGCTGGCATATCTGCTGCAGATGGTTTCCTATGTGATCCTCAGGAAGAAGATGCCTGATATCAAGCGTCCGTTCACCAGCCCGTTCGGCGTGCCGGGCGCGGTAATCGCAGGTTTGCTTGCATTCTGCATTTTCGTTGCCGTGCTGCTGAACCCGGATTATCGACTGGCCGTCTACGCCATGGTGGTCATCTACGTTCTCGCGACCATCTTCTTCGCGGTTTACGGACGTAAGCACCTGGTGCTTTCTCCGGAAGAAGAGTTCGCCGCTTCCGGCGGAAAGGTCGCATATAAGACTGAAGACTGACTGATTTTCTGCGATTATCGTTTCGTTTTCTTGAAATAAAACGATATTGCCAAGGCCGTGTTCATCTGGGATGCGGCCTTTTTCAATCATCGGAAATATGTAAAAAGGTCAACCAAATAGGTGGAAAACATCGGAAATGGTTTGTTTCTGCGCTGTATCAGCCACTCAACATTACTGCGTTACCGTGTGGGTAACGCCACAGGAAGCCAACGAAAGAAGGAATCATGGCAACTCGATCAACCATCATGGACACCAATAGCTTCCGTCCGGAAATGGCGGCCGCGCTCGACCCAGAAACACGCAAACTAACCGAAGAGCGTGACGTGCTTGGTCCGGCCTACCGTTTGTTCTACCGCAATCCAGTGCATCTGGTGAAGGGCCGTGGCTCGCATCTTTGGGATGCCGACGGCGAGGAATACTTGGACGTGTACAACAATGTCGCATCCGTCGGCCACTGTCACCCGCGCGTGGTGGATGCACTTACCCAGCAGGCTTCGATGCTCAACACCCACACGCGCTACCTGCATGAGAACATCCTGCATTATGCGGAAGATATCCTCTCCACCATGCCTGACGAACTTGACCGCATCATGTTCCAGTGCACTGGTTCCGAAGCCAACGATCTGGCCATTCGCGTAGCACAGACCTACACTGGCGGCGAAGGCGTGATCGTGACCAGCGAGGCCTACCATGGCAATTCGGCACTCACCTCCAAGCTTTCCCCAGCGCTCGGCACCGCGCAAACGCTTGGCTTGACCATGCGCATGATTCCCACGCCGGACACTTACCGCTTGGTCATTGACGGCAAGCCTGCCGCGGAATGCGCCGCCGAGGAATTCGGCAACTGGATGGCTGGCGAAGTGCGCAAGGCCGTTGCCGATATGGAACGTCATGGCATCAAGTTTGCGGCATTGCTTGCCGACTCCATCTTCTCCTCCGACGGCGTGTACCCCGATCCGGTCGGCTATCTGAAGCCGGTGATCGACACCGTTCATGAACTGGGTGGCGTATGGATCGCCGACGAAGTGCAGCCGGGCTTCACTCGCACCGGCGACGCATTCTGGGGATTCGGACGCCAAGGCATTGTTCCCGATCTGGTCACATCCGGCAAGCCCATGGCCAACGGTCTGCCCACGTCGATGATGGCCGCCCGCCACGAAGTACTTGAACCGTTCGCAGGCTCCATTCCTTACTTCAACACTTTCGGCGGCAACCCGGTATGCATGGCCGCGGCCCAGGCGGTGCTTGACGTGATGCGTGACGAAGACACCATGGGCAACGCCAAGAAGGTCGGCGCAATATTCAAGGATGCCGTCGCGTCGCTTATGCCGGCACACCCCTGCATCGGCGACGTGCGTGGCGCGGGCCTGTACATCGGCTGCGAAATCGTCAAGCCGGGCACCAAGGATCCCGACCAGCAGGCAGCGCTCGATATCCTCGAAACCCTGCGTGACAACCACATCCTCACCTCCGTATGCGGCCGTTACGGCAATATCCTCAAGCTGCGCCCGCCGCTGGTGTTCAGCGAATCCGATGTGGATTGGTTCATGGATGGATTCATGAAGACTCTGGAAACATTGAAGCTGTAAAACGACAGATAACCATAAAGAAAGGGCGCGGATATGGAAGATCATACCGGCATCAGGCGCACGCGAAGCGCTACGAGCGAACTGGTCTACCGTATCCGCGCTCGCATTCGTGAACAGGAGCTTCTTCCCGGAGAGAAACTCGGATCGGAACGGGCGCTCGCCGACAGTCTTGGCGTCAGCCGTTCCGATTTGCGCAATGCGTTGACCGTGTTGGAATCCGATCATGAAATCATCCGCAAAATCGGGCGTGCCGGAGGCATCGTCATATCGGACGGACGTTTGGAACGCAATATCAACACGGTGGAATCATTGCCGACGATCGCGCGAAGACAAGGCATGCGCGTTTCGTCGAAAGTATTGCAGGCGGTGATTGCCCCGGCTTCCGTTTCCGACGTGCGTTTGCTGCGATTGCCGGGCGAGCATCCGATGATCTACGACATTACGCGATTGCGGTATATCGAAAATCGGCCGCTTTCGTTGGAACGGTCGCATTTGCCGGCATATCTGTTTCCTCTGTTCCTTACACGCGATTTGACGACCCCGTTCTACACCATGTTCGAACGTGATTATGGCGTGTATCCGTGCAATGTCGACGAAACATTGGAATCGGTGGTCGGCGACGAGCAGGAGAACGAGCTGCTGCAGATCGAGGCGGGAACTCCGCTGATGCGCATTCACCGGATCGCCTATGCGTCGGATGGATGCCCGTTCGAGCGTGCCACTGACGTGTATATCGCTGATCGCATGCGATTCACCATGCATCATTCCGGCTATGTACGCCTGTCCGCAACGTCTACGCAGAATATGACGAAATAAGCCGGAAGATTCTTCGGTTATACGATGCGGCGGTCGGCGGCCCAGCGGGTGAGTTCGGTGCGGTTTGACAGCTGCAGTTTGCGTAGTACGGAGCTGACGTGCGTTTCCACGGTTTTGATGGAAATAAACAGTTCCGCAGCCACTTCCTTGTACGTGTAGCCGCGCGCGATCAAGCGCATGACTTCCTGCTCACGGTTCGACAAGCGGTCCAGCTCGTCATCGTGGATCGGTCCGCTTGCAGAGCCGCCCATGCCAGCCGGTGAGCCATTTTGGAAAGCGGACAGCACGAATCCCGCCAATTTCGGCGAAAACACGGCATAGCCCTCATGCACTTGCTTGATGGAAGAAATCAAATCATCGCCGGAAATCGTCTTTGTCACATAGCCTTGCGCTCCGGCACGAATCACCGAACCGACATCCTGCGGCGAATCAGACACCGACAGTGCCAGAAACACGGTATTAGGGGAGTATGCGCGCGATTTCACGAGAATTTCAGCTCCGCCGCCGCCCTCGCCACCGGGAACATGCACATCAAGCAGCACCACATCCGGCTTCGTCTGCGCGATCATCGCCACCGATCCCTCGACATCGGCCGCTTGCCCGACGATGTCGAAATGCGGCTGCAGCGTTGCGATAACGCCCGCACGGAACATTTCATGATCGTCAACGATGGCGATGCGGATCTGCTGTTCCTGCTCGTTCATTGCTGCTCCTCGAAATGGTTGGTAGGTTGATTGCTGAATTGATTGGTACGTTGATCGTTGGATTGACGGTTATGGTGATTGGGAAAATCGGTTTGTTGTGAGTTGCTTTGCGGCTCGTGCGATTGCTGCGCATTCGTGTCGGTGGCTGCGGATGCGGGCATGTCTGCGATTGGCATATGCATGCGTACCTCCGTGCCCCATTGCGGTCTCGATACTATCTCCACTGTACCGCCACGACGCTTGATTCGTCCGATAATCGATTCACGAATGCCAAGGCGATTCGCGGGGATGGCATTCACGTCAAATCCGTTGCCATGGTCGCGCACGAACACTTCCACCAGTTTGCTGCTTGCCTCGCAGTAGACGGAAATCGGCTCTCCTCCATGCGCTACCGCATTGATAAGCGCCTGTTGCGTGGCGTCAAGCAACGCATCGGTTTGCGCGCTTGGACGTGCGTCGCCCACCGTCACCACTTCGATCGGCTTGCCATGCGTGTCTTCCACATGTGCGGCGATTTCTTTCAAGCCGGCGTTCACGGAACGTTCAGACGTGGTGCGTTCCTGATACAGCCATTCACGCAATTCGCGTTCCTGCGAACGCGCCAGCGAAAACACCGTCTGCTGGTCGTCGGCATGCAACTGAATCAGCGCCAACGTTTGCAGTACGCCATCATGCAGATGCGCGGTCATGTCGGCACGTTCCTCTTCGCGTTCCTTCGATGCGCGTTCCGTACCCAAATCGCGAATCAGCGCCATGATCCATGGCACAATCGCAAGCAATACGCCAATCAGCAGTGCCAAACCGGCGCACAGTATGCGAATCATGGAAAACGCGTCAAAATGCATGCAGGAACTGACATACAAAGCGTATGCGGCGAAAATAATCGCAATGCCGCCAAGCATCGTCCATAACTGACCTTCTTCGGCATTGAAACGCAACCAGGAGACGCCGATGCCGACCAGACCAAGCAGCAGGGGCACAATCAGAGTGCGTTCAACACCGCCTGCGAACATGACGAAACAGATGGAAAGCAGCATCAGACCAGCTAATGCAAGCAAAGCGGGTTTTGGCGCTTTCTTCAGTGTCTGCTCAAGACTTTCGCTGGAAGATTGCGTATCGCCATGCGTTCCGTCGTTGCATGCAGTCGTATCTTCAAAAGATGGTGGTTGCGGGTGCGGACCATCTTGCGGAGCTGTAAAAGATTGATATTCCGGGGAAACGGGATATGTCCCGTACGGCATGTTGCCCCGGGAAAGCGGTGCCTGCCATGGCGAACGTTTGCCGGCAATAATGTACGTCTGCTGTATGGGGTCTCCCACGGGAAGTGCCATCCACAGGAAAATGTAAGCGATGAGCCCTGAACCGAACAGACATGTGGTGGCGAGGAAAAACAGGCGCACCCATAGCACGGCAATGCCCAAATGCATGCTGATCGCCTTGCATACGCCGGCTCCCATGCGTCCGTATGGAGGACGCATCAACGGCAGTTTGGCCGGCTGCGTCGGCAGCGGACGTCCCTCATGCAGGGCTTGATCGCAGCAGTAGCGCATATATACGGCGCTTGCCTGGTCGTATTGGCTTTGCGTATACCACGGTTTTCCTAAGGATTTCATACTTCTATTGTGCCTTGTAAGGGACGCCGTTTCAGGGCATTCATATAGTGTTCAGGGCAGATTCAGGGTGTTCCCCGATACATGTGGCATGCGCGAGTTGCTGTAATGGAACCATGAGCAATGCAAACAATGGTCCGCTGGGCGATCGCGGCAACGCAGGGCCGCAGCCTTCTGCTGGACAGCCGTATCATCGGCAGCCTGCGTACGGTTCGCCGCAACCTTCCCGCGGTGGCCGTTTCTTCGCGTGGATTCGTTCCAGCCAGGTCAAGCGTGGACATGACCGTTGGATTGGCGGCGTGTGCGATGGCATAGCACGTCGTCTTGGTTGGAATACCACGTTGGTTCGTGCGCTTATGGTGGTTGCCACACTGTTTTTCGGCGCGGGTGCCGCGTTCTATGGCCTGGCGTGGTTTGTGCTGCCGGATGAGCGCGACAATCAGATTCTTGCTGAGGATTTGATTAACGGCAAGTGGGATTGGAATTGCATTGGCGCGCTGTTGTGCTGCCTTGTTGCCATCTGTTTGCCGGGGGCAGGATGGTTTGCTTTCGCGTTGGCCGCGTTGGTGCTGTGGCTTCTGCTCAATAGGCAGATTTATGCGCCGAATGTTCCTCCAAATCAGTGGCAGCAGCCCCCGTATGGTCAGGCTCCGTACGGTCAACCGCAATATGGTCAGCCTCAATATGGAAGTCCTTCGTACGGACAGCCGGTGCCTCCTGCATCGCCGTCTCCAGCGCAATCGAATCCTTATACTCAGCCGATGCAGGCGAGCGGCGCATATAACGGGGTGGCCAACACGGCTTCGTCACCGGAATCGCAATCGCCTCAGCCTCAGCGCCCTCAGCCTCAACAGCCTCAGTATCATGCCTACCAACAGCAGGCCAATGGTCCGGCCGCTTTTGCCACGGCCAATGTTCCACCAACATTCACCGCTCCGGTAGCCCCGGTGGCGCAGACGCCTACGCAGCCAAGAAGGGGGCGCCGTAAGCCGGCTGGTCCACTGCTGGTATTGATGATGTTCGGTCTCACGATGATCGCATGCGCGCTATGCGTATGGTGCATTATGACGTACGGCGTTCAAGGCGGGCAGCGGGGCACCGAATACACGTTGCAGGCATGCGCGGCATTCGTCGGTGGCATCTGTCTGGTGACGGGAATCGTTATTGTCGCGCTCGGATTCGCGGGCAGAAGAACGGGAGGATTGCATCCTCTGACATGGATATCCGTATTCATGTCGTTGGTCATGGTGATGGCTTTGGCGGGTTATTCGCTGTTCAGCTATCGGATTGACACGAGCATTCCCTCATCCTACAAAAGGGTCAATGTGTCGGGAATGACCACCATGGGCTCCACCGCCAGTGAAATGAGCGAATACGAGCAGGGCATCGTCGCGCAAGGCGATGATTACGCCACCGACGTGCTGCATATCGACTTAAGCGATTACGCGAAAAACAACGGTCCGCACAAAGTGGATCTTCAGGATGGCACACAGGGCACGACTTCCTGCCCTACAGGAACGTTGAATGTGGTGGCCTCAAGCGCACAGGTCGTGGTGACCTTGCCGAACGGCTGCTGGTGGGCGTTCGGGTCTGACGGTAATTTCTACAACATCACCGATTTCGTCGGCAGTTCGGACGGGCTCACGTTGGATTCCGGCAATATCTATGTCTCGCTTATGGGCAACGATTCCACGAAATCGGTAGTGAAAAAGCGTGCGCTGGGAACTTACGATCGGAGTTGCGGCTCGTACGGAGACGAATCCGGCATCGAGGATTTCGATGATGAGACCGATACGGAAGATGGCATGGATACCGGCGCCGATTCCACTAGGACCGATTCCCCCTTCAAAGACGGGAATGTAGATAAGGCCTACCGCGAAATCTACGACAATCATCAATATTGGCCGTGCTTCACCGATGATGGCAAGGCTCCGGTCATGCCAACCGGACTGCGGATCAATACTATGGCAACGGTCGGCGGCAGCGTCGCGGTGCAGTATGCGTCCGACAACACATTGGGCAAAGCGGGAAAGGAGTGACCATGAGCGACGACAAGACCCAGGAAATGCCGGTCATGGCTGATGCCGGAGATATGCCTACCGAAACGTTGCATACCGTGGATGCGCAGTCCACGTATGACCAGTCGCAGCGCAGTGGGCGTGCAACGCAGGATGATAAGCCGCGCGTGGAATCCGCTCCAGCGCAAGGCGTTCCGACCTATACCGCTTCGGTAGCCGGTGCGAATGATGGGCGCAAGAATCGGCAGACTGGAGACGACATCATCAGACCTTCCGGAAGAAGCGGTTCGACCATCGCGCTCGGCGTGTTCACGTGCTTCATGGGGGTGGTGACGCTGCTTTGCGGCATACATGTGCCAATGAATCTCTGGTGGTGGGCCAGCGATCCGAAACAGTTCTTCGTATTCCTGCTCGGAGGCATCGGCGTGCTGCTTATCGCCGTCGCCGTGATCTGGGCGATAGTCAGCGCGGTGCATTCAAACCGATCCAAGAATGGAAACGATGTGGACGGCGACGATCCATTCGACGCTCCCCATAGCTCGGATACCACGGCCTTTTCGACTGATTCGGATAAGTCGCCGGTTTCGGAACGATCGTGAGAATCGGCTGAATAACCCCTGATATCAGCCGCACCGACGAAATCGAGGCTGACATCGCGAACAAATACGTGGCCACCATGGCATGACCAAATCCAACACTTGCTTTTCCATCTTGACGTTGGATTTTGGTCGTACCATGGTGGTCATTTTTATGGTGATGTACGGGGCTTACTGCAGTTTTCAGTAATTGTCACGGTGTGTTTTCACTGTGTTTTACTGTGCGGCCTCAGCCTGTGCCAAATCCTCAAATCCAGCCAAACGAACCGTATTGCGAATCGTCTCTTCGGTGAGATTGCGCCGCTCATGCCGCAAACGCTCCACAAAATCGTGGTACAACGCCACGGTACGGTCGGAATAGGTGCCCAATTCGCCGCGCAGATACGTTTCGAACGACGTGGTCTCTGGCGTATCTTCGACAGTGGTCAGCACACGCATCGCCTCGCCGAGATGAGGAAAACGCTCACGAAAATCATGCGCCCACGACACCTGAACTGTTATGATGCCTTCCTGCAAGACGTTGCGATTCGCGGAAATCCGGGGAATATACGGCGCAATGTTTGCACAATACTCCTGTGGATATGTGGATTGCATCATGCGACCATACTTTTCCGTCACCAAATTACGTCCAACACGGTCGGCTTCCTGCAAGTCCGACCGGTAACTGCGCAGCAATTCCTCCGGCCACGTCATGAACTGACTGGCACGCATCTGATGAAACATCGGCCAATTGCCTTGGCAGGACGCGCGGCCGCCCTCATTATTGGTTTGCTGAAACTGATTCCACTCCAGTTTGATAATGGATTCAACAAGATTTGCTGTATCGTGACCGTCTATTACATCTGAAATTACGCTGCTATTCATATGATTTCGATTCTTGATTTCGTCTGATTATTGCTCTGATTTGCAATGCTTGCGATGGATTTTTTGGCTGCAGGCACGTCACAGGCTGTGCAGACAACTCGCGTCGGACTTGATATGGTTCTCAACATACGGCCGCTGCCATTCCACAAACGTTTCGTGGGATTCGGTCAATCCCTCCCGCAGCAATTCATCCACAACATCACTGCAGATGCGCTCAACAGTGGCGATAATGCGCTCCGCCGCAGGCTTCGCACCCTTGCCGCCCTCACCGAAACCGACACCACCGAAACATGCGGCGGAACTCAATCGCAATATGCCTTCCAACTGTTCGCACACGCCGGCAAGCCTTGTTGCCATACGGCGGCTCAGCTTGCGCATGGCAGCAAACTGCCATTTGTAATACGGCAGGTACCCAACGCTCACCGGCTCATTGACCAGAAACATCAACGAAGCCGTGGCGTTCACGAACTCATGAATGCTCAACATCGCAGCAGCACCATCGCCACGTTGCAGCATGCGCGGCAGATTGTATTGCCCCGCCTGAGCCATCATGCCCAAACGGCGGGAAATCAAGGAAAGTCGAACATCTTCCGGCATGAACTTGAACCCCTGCCGAGTCTTGGAAAACACCCCCAACGGATCAGCGAACACCTGACCGTTTGTGGCAGTGGCCAACGTATCTTCCTGCAAACTTAGCCAAGATGCAACATCGTTCTGCGCCGGAGCCTCACGAAACAGCGTGATCCGCTCGAAAAAATCGCCGATACGAAACACGCCATCACGGCGGAACTCGCCTTGCGCACGCGGCGTAAGTGGCGATTGAGATGCGGCAAGAGCGTCGGAATTGGCCGAACCATGCCCTGCAAAATGCGGCTTGCCCTGCTCGGCAACAGTGAAATCGCGACTCAACGCATCGTAATCAGCCTGCAATTGCTCGCCAATCGCATCATAATCCTCATCGGTAAGCCACAGGCAGAAACGCGGCGCGAAATCATGATCGCGCGACAACTCATCGTCGAAACCGAAACATTCCGAACCATAACCGACCAAACCTGCGGCAATCCGCCCCTGATATGTCGAATATGCGCCGGCAACCAACGGTTTGCCGAGATCATTCCAGAATGCGCGGGACAAGGCAAGTCCCGAAATATGGTGAGAAATCGCAGGAATCGAAGATGTGCCGGATTCTGCCATACAGTGTGGTTCACTTGATTGCTGAGATTCGCTTGATTTCGGTGAATACTGAGATTCCAAGGATTCTTGCGATTCTTGATATTCTTGCGATTCCCGCGTTTTATGAGATGATGGCATGCGCCTATGCAACGCCTGTTTTGCCACTTCAAGATTGGCTGCAGTCGTGTGATAGTAGTCGGTGTTGCGTCCGTAGCATTCCTCAATCACGTTCAACGCATGCTCATAGCCGGAAACCGCATCCTGCAGGCAGCCGGCCATATAGCAGGCCTGCGCATAGCCGGCCAGTGCCGAAGCGTAATGCGCACTATGTTCCAAATGCCCGGTACGGTAGATTGTCAACGCTTTCTGGGCGTGCTGCATGGCGTCGCTCGCCCAATACCGGTCCATCTGCAGGAGCAGCAATGCAAGATTGGTGTGTGTGGAGGCGACGTCGATGTCAGCGCTCGCATCGGGGGAAGATTGCTCCAACAGGTCCAGCGCCTGTTCCAGCTCGCGCTTCGCCTGATCGAGACGACCGGTTTCGCTGTACAACATGGACATATTGTTGTGCAGCGCGGCCAGGCGTCGGTCGGTGGGGGAGAAGGCGGACGTGGCCGCGTCAAGCGCCTGACGGTACAGCTGTTCGGCCTCCTCGTACTGGCCTGCGGCTCGCATGCCCGTGGCCGCGTTGATCAGCGTCGTAGCCCACGCCTGCGGGTCGATTTCCTGAAGATGCAAATGATCCGCAATGCTTAACGATTCGCGGATAATCGGCAGATTGTCGGTATGGCGACCTTGCGAACGGTAAAACCCCATCGTTTCGTTCAACACCGTCAGCAAACCGGCGTCATTATGACTGTGTTCGGCTTCGGTCCGCGCCTTCTGCAGATACGGTTCAGCCTGTTCAGGAGCCTTATGCGCATCGAAAATCGCATCAAGACCACGCAAAAATCGTTGTACATCAAATGTTGCGCATCCGTCATCGCAATTATTCATATTCAGATTGACATCACTGTCTGCCATCGCAATCCCTTCATCGGTGACTTTCATCATCTCCCGAACTGCAGACGGCATCGCAGACGGCGAAACAACGAAAGATGGGGAACATGCGATACGTCGTACAAAGAACAACGGGATATCTCATCACAATAATTGTGATGAGATATCCCGTTGCATAACAGAAATAATCGAAATAACTGACTGTCGAATGTCAGACATGCACTTCGCGCATACGCTCCGTAGCGCCCGTATGCGTTTCGTAACGACGCGAATAGGTGACCAGCATAATCACCGCGATCAAAGCGATCGGAGCACCGGCCAAACCGGTGTAATGGTAGTTCATGGTGTTTGCCGTCAATGCGGCACCACCAACGATCGAACCAACCGCATTGCCAAAATTGAACGCGATCTGCACGGCCGCGCCCGCAATCAGCTCGCCGCCGCCCTCACCGGCCTGCACCATCAGCAGCTGCTGTGGAGACGAGTTGAAGAACAGTGCGAAACCAATCAGGAATGTCAGCAGAGCGGTGGTCACATGATTGCCAGGAACAAAGAACACCAGCAACAAGCCAAGCGTGGCAATGGCCTGCGAAAGCCCGGCGGTGGCACCAGGCTTCCACAAATCAGTCAAACGACCGCCCGCAATACCACCGATCACCATGCCGAAACCGGCAAGCACCATTAACAGGGGAACCAGCGAAGAATCCCATCCACCGACCTTCTGCAGCCACGGTGAAACGTAGCTCCACCAGCAGAAAATACCGGAATTACCGCAGAACACCGCCATGAGAATAAACCACGGACCGGCGTGAGTGAGGAAACGGAACTGCCCCTTAATGCCAGCGTCCTTAATCGGCGCGACGAACGGCACCCACGCAATCACCAACAGCATCGTCATCAACGCCCAAGCGGCAAGAATCGCAAACGCCAAACGCCACGACAGCATTTCCGAAAGCAATGTGCCCGCAGGCACACCCAACATATTGGCAACCGTCTGACCCGTCACCATCATTGACACGGACTGCGCTTCCTTGCCCTTATCGGCCAACGTCTTGGCGATCAGCGTGGCCGTGCCGAAAAACGCGCCATGCGGCAAGCCCGAAATGAAACGAGCGGCCAACAACATGGGGGAATTGAACGAAACCGCGCTCAACGTGTTGCCGACCAGTGCGATGATCATGAACAGAATAATGAGATTCTTCGGCGGTACCTTACGGCCGAACACCAGAATCAGCGTGCCTACGCACACGCCGATCGCATATGCGGAAATATAATGGCCTGCCGCAGGAATGCTGACCTGCATGGCGGCGGCTGTCTGGGGCAGAATGCCCATCATCACGAATTCTGCGGCACCAAGAATAAAGGCGCCGGAAGCCAAAGCCAGAATGCTTCTTTTCACAGTCTCTCCTCCATGAATGTGAAGCGTGTTGGTGTGCGCGATTGTTTACGCGCTTTTTTGATTTTCAGGTGGTTGCGTCTCGCATATGCTGTTTTGCACCGCTGATGCGCTGGAAATAAAAAAGGCGGAACCGAAGTTCCGCCTTGAGTTGTCGGGCTGGCGGGATTTGAACCCGCGGCCTCTTCGTCCCGAACGAAGCGCGCTACCAAGCTGCGCTACAGCCCGTTTTGCAACAGTTGGAAATATTACACGATTGCTTAGGTAATGCAAATACGGCGTGTCGCGTGTGGTGTAGTGGCTTCTCGGTACACTGTGGGCTTATGAGTGAGACCATCGAATCGCAAGAAAATCAGAATGAAGAGGCTGCCGTTCCCGCTATGACTACGGTGGAGCGCGCCGAAATGCTGCTGCAGCAGGATGCGGCTATCTACGCCAAGATCAATGACGGCGCCACCCTGGATGAGGCCGTCGATCCGGGCAATAAGGAATTCGGCCCGCTGGCGCATCCGGAACAGGTGCAGATGCGTGTGGCCAAGCGTGCCATGATGCTTAAGGACGGCATTCAGCCGTACCCGGTGACCTTGGACGTCACCGCCACCATTGAAGAGGTTCGCGCCAAGTATGACGGCAAGCTCGAAGCCGGAGACGAAACCGAAGACGTGGTCGGCATCGCCGGTCGCGTACTTTTCCTGCGTAACGCCGGTGGCCTGTGCTTCGTGCAGCTTTCCGCTGGCGACGGCACCAAGATCCAGGGCATGATCTCCAAGAAGGAGATTGGCGCCGATTCCTTGAAGCAGTTCAAGCAGCTGGTTGACTTGGGTGATCACCTGTTCATCAAGGGTCGTGTGATTGCCTCCAAGACCGGCGAACTGTCCGTGTTCGCCACCGAATGGGCCATTGCAGCCAAGGCTCTGCAGCCGCTGCCGGCCCTGCACAAGGACCTGAACGAAGACACCCGCACCCGCAAGCCGTACATCGGCATGATCGCCGACGAGAAGATGCGCAATATGGTGCGCAACCGCTCCAAGGCCGTTGCTTCCCTGCGCAAGACCTTCGCCGATCACGACTTCCTCGAGGTCGAGACTCCGATGCTGCAGACCGTGCACGGCGGTGCCGCCGCACGTCCGTTCACCACGCACATGAACGCGTTCGACCTTGACCTGTATCTGCGTATCGCGCCGGAACTGTTCCTCAAGCGCTGCCTGGTCGGCGGCATCGACCGCGTGTTCGAGATCAACCGTGACTTCCGTAACGAAGGCGTTGACGCCACCCATGCTCCGGAATTCACCATGGTTGAGGCCTATCAGGCTTACGGCAACTACGACACCATCGGCGCGCTCGTCAAGCAGCTCGTGCAAGACACTGCCATGGACGTGTTCGGCACCCACAAGGTGACGTTGCTCGACGGTTCCGAATACGATTTCGGCGGCGAATGGAAGACCATCAGCATGTATGATTCCCTTTTCCGAAGCGCTCGGCGAGGAAATCGTGCCGAATGGCGGCCCGGACAATCCGGGTACTTCCGTGGAACATCTCGGTGCCATTGCCGACAAGCTCGGTGTGGAATGCGACGATGTGGAGAACCACGGCAAGCTCGTCGAACACCTGTGGGAGCACTTCTACGAAGACAAGCTGTTCGAGCCGACCTTCGTGCGTGACTTCCCGGTCGAAACCTCCCCGCTGGTCAAGGGCCACCGTTCCAAGCCCGGCGTGGTCGAAAAGTGGGATCTGTATGTGCGCGGCTTCGAGCTGGCCACCGGCTACTCCGAATTGAACGATCCGGTTGTGCAGCGTGAACGTTTCGTGGCTCAGGCCAAGGATGCGCTCGCGGGCGACGAAGAAGCCTGCGATATTGATGAGGACTTCCTCGAGGCTCTCGGCGTGGGCATGCCTCCGGCAGGCGGCATGGGCATGGGTATCGACCGACTGCTGATCGCCCTGACCGGCGCCACCATCCGCGAAACCATCACCTTCCCACTAGTGAAGCCGCTGAATTAAGGCAAAGCCTTAATTCAATATCGGCTTCACGTGAAGGCGGATCAAGAGAACAGCCCTGTGGGCTGTTCTCCCGCCGTAACCTTCCTTTTCAGTTGAAGCCGCTGAATTAAGGCGAAGCACAGTTCGCAATAAACTTGATACGGACTGAAAGGGCTGACGACCTACTCGGCCGTCAGCCCCTTCTGTTTTTGGCTGGCGGCGGGTCCGCGTGCGAATCAAAAACATGATGAGCGGCCTCCGCCGTCCGAGTAGCCGCCGATTAAGAATGACGATGGTAAATTCGAATCCATATGGCTCACTCAACAATGGGGACGTCAGGAAAACTGGACCGCACATAGAATGGTGTCCATGCAAATATCGACTTGGATTCGTGGCGCTCGCCCTCAAACGCTGCCGCTGGGTCTTGCCCCGGTTCTGGTCGGCGTTGCCGCCAGTTGGCGGTGGGAGGCTTTGGGTGGCCTGCGGTCGTGCCCAGCTTTTCCGGGAAGATTGCTGGAAGAGCATGATGCTGGTGATGTGCTGGGGTATTGTGCGTTTTCTCGGCCGTGGTTTGCGGTCGTTGCGATGTTGTGCGCCGTGGTGGCGGTCGGTCTGCAGATTGCTGTGAATTATCTCAACGATTATGCCGATGGTGTACGCGGCACGGACGCCCGACGAGGCAGTGACGCCGCGGGACCTCGGCGGTTGGTCGCTTCCGGAGTGGATCCCAGTCATGTGTTGCTGGCTGCCGCGGTCGCTGCTTTAGCCGCCTGTGCCGCCGGACTGGTCGCTGTCGTCATAACTGGTCGCTGGTGGCTGATAGCGCTTGGCGCAACCTGTCTGGTGGCGGCCTGGGGATATACCAACGGTCGGCATCCTTACGGATATCGGGGTCTGGGCGAACTTGCGGCATTCGTATTCTTCGGGTTGGTTCCAGCCCTCGGCACGCAGTATGCGCTAAGCGGGTCGATCACCGTGACGGGGGTGGCCGGTTCGGTGATCTGCGGCCTGCTGTCCGTCAGCGTCATGATGGTGAATAACCTGCGTGATCTCGAAGATGACGCCGAGCACGGCAAGCGCACGCTGATGGTGCGCATCGGCAGTGGGAAGGGCAAATGCTGGTGCATGCGTGCGCTGGGATGGGCTGCTGGTCTGACGGTGGTTTTCGCCATGCCATTATCGGTGTATGCCAAACTTCTGGATCTGCTCATAAAGCTGCCTGCGGAGGTGGATCGCGACCGTTCATGCACGGAATATGGCATATGCGGTGACTGGTCGTTGGGAAACGCCGATTGGATGAGCCTTGCGGCGTTCGTATCCATCGCAGGGTGTGTGGCGATTGCTACTCGTGCCGTCGCGGCCGTCCGGCATGACCAGTGGCGTCGGGCGTGCCATTGTGCTCGATGACCTCGTTGGTCGCAGCCGGCGCGTTCGTGCTCAATGCCTGTCAGGCCGGTTTCATGGCGTAGCTGCATCCTGCATTTACGATTTCGTCATTGAGCACCGGCGATTGCCTGATGATGCAAACGGCATGCAACAGAATGAAAATTGTTGCATGAACGTAACCAAATAATCGTCATCGACGGTTGTGTTGGGCGTGCTAGGCGGTAGACTGGCAGGTATGACTTACAAACTAGTACTGCTCCGTCACGGACAGAGCGCATGGAATAAAACCAATCAGTTCACCGGCTGGGTCGACGTCCCGCTGACCGAGCAGGGTGTCGAGGAAGCCAAGAACGGCGGCCGCCTGCTCAAGGAGAAGAACGTCCTTCCGGATATCGTTTTCACCTCGATGCTGCGTCGTGCCATCAACACCGCCAACGTGGCTCTGGATGAGGCAGATCGTCTGTGGATTCCGGTCAAGCGCAGCTGGCGTCTGAACGAGCGTCACTACGGCGCTCTGCAGGGCAAGAACAAGACCGAGATCCGTCAGGAGTACGGTGACGAGAAGTTCATGCTGTGGCGCCGTTCCTACGCCACTCCGCCGCCGGAGATCGATCCGAACGACGAGTATGCGCAGAACAACGATCCGCGCTACACCGGCGATCCGGTTCCGGAAGCCGAATGCCTGGCCGATGTGGTCAAGCGCGTTGAGCCGTACTTCAAGTCCGACATCGAGCCGGAGCTGAAGGCTGGCAAGACCGTTCTGATCGCCGCTCACGGCAACTCCCTGCGCGCCATCGTGAAGATGCTTGACAACCTCTCCGAAGAGGAGATCGCCAAGGTCAACATTCCGACCGCAATGCCGCTGCTGTACGAGCTGGACGAGAACTTCAAGCCGATCAAGCCGCGTGGCGAGTATCTGGATCCGGAAGCCGCCGCTGCTGGTGCCGCCGCTGTCGCCGCCCAGGGCCAGAAGTGAGTTTGTTGCGATTGATACGCAGGTAATCGCGTTCAATCGTACGGAACGTATATGAAAAGGTGGAAATCCACAGTATGTGGGTTTCCACCTTTTTGCGTCCGGTATCTTTGTTGGGTTATTACGTCCGTCTGCCGGATGGAATACGGAACATGGGATGTGCGGCAGACGGACGTCAATCGCAATCGGCTCAGATCACACCGTATTCCTTAAGTAACATCGGAATATCGGTGGAATCGAGCTTCTTCAGAATCTGTTTCAACACGGTCTTTTCAATGGGGTTGAGTTTCATGTCGGTAATCGGCTTGCCGTCACGCAGCATCACCGTGGCGTTGAGCAGGTTGCGTACGTCGTAGACCGAACCCCACACTTCCGGCACGCCACGGTCCACATCGCACAGCGTGTACACCGCTTCCATGCCGGTGCGCATCGAATACTCGGTGGTGAAGATCGTGTCGCGCGGGGTTTCGGCGAACTGGCCGAGGAATGCGAAATTCACGGCACCATCAGGCACCACATCAGGGCGGTCGCCGGCGGAACGAGGCATGAAGAACGCGTCGATGTATGGCATCATCACCGGCACGGTGTTCGCATGGTTCGTGGCGAGTTCCTTGATCTTGTCGGTCGGCACGCCCATATGGTAGAGCCATTCCTCGCAGATTTCCTCGCCAGTGCATTCCTGCATCGGCTTCTTCACATAGTTGCCGGGCTTGTCGGGGAACAGACCGTACACCCATACGCTCAGCTGGTCTTTCGGCTGTTCGCGGAATTGCTGTTGACGGTTCAACGTCCAGCTCATCAGCCAGTTGGAATCCTCGACGGTTACGATGCCGCCGGTCACCACATGGCCGGTGAACGGGTCACGCTTGCAGATCTTCTGAATATACGGCGGAATTTCCATGTCAAGCGTGGTCACGGTGGCGCTCATCCACTTCGAATGCTCCGGATCGCCGCAGAACACGTCCGGGTGACCGAAACTCGGGTCTTGCTTGGCAATGCGACGCCACATGTCCCAGCCGCCGCCGGGCTTGATTTCCGGAGCCCATGCGGCCGCTTCGGTTTGCGAGCCCATGGTCGAGTTTTCCACGCAGCCACCATTGGTGATGAACACCAAGTCGTTTTCGCCCAAATCAATGCTTCGCGCGGTGCCATCCGCTTCGGTCAGGTCGATGCGCGTAGCCATTTTCTTGGTTGGCGAACTGTACGGATTGCGTACGAACACGCCGGATTCAGCCTGCTTCTTCAAAATCGTGTCTTGACCGGTGCCGGTATGCGAACGTACCGGTCCCATGCCTCCGCCAATCTTGAAATCGACATTCTCCACTTTCGCGTTGTAGTGGAACTGCACGCCGAATCCTTCCAAATATGTGAGCATCGGAAGAATCATCGACTCATACTGGTTGTAGCGGGTGAAACGCAACGCACTGAAGTCCGGCAATCCGCCAATATGATGAATATATCGACGGATATACAGCTTCATTTCCAACGCACTATGCCAATTTTCAAAGGCGAACATGGTGCGCCAGTACATCCAGAAATTCGAATTGAAGACTTCATCGTCGAAATAATCGGAAATTTTCTTGCCGTACAGTTCCTCGTTCGGCGTGAAGAACAATTTCATGATCTCCATCGAGGCTTTGTCTGACAGATTGAATTTGCCGTTCGTGCCTGCGTCGACGCCGCGGGCTTTTGTGGAGCGGCAGAGTGAGAAGTTGGGATCTTCCTTGTTCAGCCAGTAATACTCGTCAAGTACGGAAACGCCTTCCGTTTCAATGGATGGAATGGAACGGAACATGTCCCACATCACTTCGAAGTGGTTGTCCATTTCGCGGCCGCCGCGCATTACGTAGCCGACGCCGGGAATGTTCGCGCCATCGCAGGCGCCTCCTGGAACCGCGTCCTTTTCGAATACGTGAATGTGGTTGCCAGGCATTTGCGCGTCTCGTACCAGATAGCATGCTGCGGTGAGCGCGGCCAAGCCGGTGCCGATGATGTACGCGTTTTTGTCGTCCACGCCTTCGGGCTTCTTCGGTCGGGCGAATGCTTCGTAATTGCCGTTGGAATAATACATGACTGCCTCCTTTGGATGTCACTGCACATATTGTGCCGTGACATTACGTAAAAGTATATGGGCAAAAAATAGACAGATTGTTTAATTTTTCTTACGGCTTGACGAAAGTGAAATAATGCGGGAGATAGTGCTTGACGATTCGTGCTGAAAGATTGCAAAAACAAAACAAGAAGGCGGCTTCAGTGGGGAACGGAAGCCGCCTTCTCAAAAAGAAGATGAAAAAGAAGATCGCAAGAAAAAAATCAGGCGATGTCGGTGTCTTCGTCGCGGGTCGGCTCCTTGGACGGGTCGAAACCGGAGACGATGTACACCACGCGGCGAGCCGCGGACACGGCGTGATCGCCAAGACGCTCCATGAAGCGGCCGATCAGCACCACGTCGATGAGCTGCTGGTTGGTGCCGGACCAATCCGCGGACTGAGCCAGTTCAAAGGTCTTCTTGTGCAGTTCGTCGAGCTTGTCGTCGTTGATGATGATCTGTTCGGCGGTCTTGGTGTCGCGGTCAGACAGCATGGCCACGGTCTGGTCGGCGACGTCGTTCAGGAACGCCTGCATTTCGGCGAACAGCGGTTGGGCTTCGGCCGGCAGCGGGGAAGCCGGGTAGGTGCGGCGGGCGGCTTCGGCGATGTGACGGGCCAGATCGCCCATACGTTCGAAGGTGGTGGCCAACGCATGGTGGAAACAACCACGCGCAGATCGGTGGCCACCGGGTTCTGCTTGGCCAGCAGCTTCACGCACTGGTCGACAACGCTGGCTTCGAGGGCATCGATTTCGATGTCGCCGTCGATAACGGCCTGGGCGGCTTCAAGATTCTGGTTCAGCAGCGCGTCGCCGGCACCGTTGATCGCCTTGCGCACGCCTTTGACCATGTGGTCGAGATCATCGGCAACAGCCTTGAGCTCCTCGTTGAAAATAACGCGCATGTGACTTGCCTTTCAATGCTTCATATATATCTGGGTTCGATATAACCTCTCACAAGTCTATTAGACAAACGCCATATTCGTAACCACTGCTCGTGTTGTTCCGTCAAAGTTCACCAACGCGTTCACCTTGTGTTCACGAACGAGCGGTGGTGTCGCGAGTTGGGGAGCCTCAAGAGTGTGCAACAATGAAACCATGGTTGAATCTTTGGGTTCGTGGTGGCGTTCGCTGACGCACCGCAACGACGATGATGAGCATGATGCCGATGACGACACATTGGATGATGCCACCAACGCGTTGCTTTCCATGCTGCCGTTGGCATCCGTCGTAGTTGACGAGCATGACGAAGTGATTCGCGCGCACCCGTCGGCGTATGCGCTTGGCGTGGTGCGCGATGATGCCATCGCGGAAGAGACCGTGCTTCGCGCAGTGCATGAGGTGCGTTCCTGTGGCGGCAACAAACAATTTGATTTGACCACCACCACCCAATATGTCGCCCCGCAAGTGCCGAAGGCAGGCAAACCAACCACACGTGAAATCGCGCGCCAGGCACTGATAGGGCAGTCAACCCCCAATACTTCCGGCGCAACCGTTTCCCGACCCAACTGGCTGAAAATCATCGTCGGCAAACTCAATGAGAATCTCATGGTTGTGCTCATCAGCGATGTGAGCGAAAGCGTACGATTCTCGCAGGTGCGCGATTCGTTCATCACCAACGTTTCCGAACAATTGCTTGAGCCGACGCAATCATTGGAACAGCTGGCGGACATTGTGGAACGGGGCGGTGCCAGCCAACAGGACGTCGAACGCAACGCCACGCAGCTGCGTCAATCCTGTTCCCGTCTTGAGCATATGATTTCCGATCTGCTGCTGCTGATCAAAGCGCAGGAGCCAATCCTGCCGACCGCCGACAATCGCATCAACGTGATGGAACAGGTACAAGCCGTGGTGCAGGCGCATCTCGATATGGCTGCGCAACGCGGCATCACCATCGAGACCGGCGGTGACGAATCGCTATGCATCAATGGCGAAGCCGATCAGATTCAGGCGGCGCTCGCAAAATTGATTGAAAACGCGATTACGTATTCAAAAGACGGTTCTACGGTGAATGTCGTCGCCAAAGCCAATGAGGAGCATACGGAAGCGGTAATCAGTGTTCTCGATCGAGGCAAAGGCATCGCCATCGGCGAACAGAACCGTATTTTTGAACGGTTCTATCGCGGCAGCAATCAGAATGAGCATTCCGGTGACGGCATTGGCTTGGGACTTGCGATTGTCAAGCATGTTGCGTTGACCCACCATGGTTCCGCGTCGGTGTGGAGCAGCCCGGGGCAGGGAAGCACGTTCGCCTTGGTGCTGCCGTTGGGCGGGGAATGATGTAAGACATTCGGCAGATGTTGCAAATATCTCAAATGGAGATAATGCGATGCCCGTCTCGTTTTCGATAAGGCGAGACGGGCATCATATTTTTTTGAGGATTTTTCGGGGGTATATTGCCGATTACTCGCCAAGACGGCGATAATCCCAACGGTCGAAATGCTCCCAAACCAGCATGAGCACGCCGATGACCGTACCCGCTTCGCAGACGGTTTGCGCGCGTTCCGCGTCGATGCCGAATGCGATAAGTACGATGCAGACCACCAAAGCGATGGCCCCATAGCGCGGTGCCAAACATGAATACCTTGCGTAGGTCGACGCGCACCGGTTTCGGCGAAGGTTTCCTCACGCTGGGATCAATAATCGGAGCAATCTTCATATCGCCACACCTTACCTTGCATCAGAGATGTTCCACCACGTAGTCGATACAGCGGGTGAGCGCATCCACATCGCTGGGTTCCACGGACGGGAACACGCCGATGCGAAGCTGGTTTCGGCCGAGCTTACGGTATCCGTTGGTGTCCACAATGCCGTTTTCGCGCAATGCCGCCACCACTTGGGATGCATTGATGCCATCGTTGATATCGATGGTGACCACGGCGTTGGAGCGCGCGTTCCTGTCGTTTACGAACGGGGAGGCGTAATCGGACTTCTCCGCCCACTGGTACAGCAGGGACGCAGACCTTGCGCAGCGGGCCGAAGCCCAGGCGAGCCCACCGTTGTCGTTGAGCCAACGAACCTGGTTTTCCAGCATGATCAGCGTTGCCACTGCCGGCGTGTTGAGCGTCTGATCCTTGCGGGAATTCTCGATGGCCGAAGTCAGGGAAAGGAACGGAGGAATCCAGCGGCGTGCGCCCGGAAGATCCACGCTTTTGGCGATGCCGTAGGCGCGTTCGATTGCAGCGGGGGAGAGTACGGCAATCCATAGTCCGCCATCGGATCCGAAAGCTTTTTGCGGCGAGAAATAGTAGGCGTCGGTCTGGCTGATGTCGACCGGCAGCGCGCCGGCGCCACTGGTGGCGTCGATCAGCGTGAGCGCACCGTGCTCCTTCGGTGCCTGCGATGCGTTTGATCGGTGCGGCAACGCCGGTGGAAGTCTCATTGTGGGCCCAGCAATAAGTGTCCACGTATTCCGTGAGCTCAGGCAGGCGATATGTTCCCGGCTCTCCTGCGAAAATCTCCGGCTCCTCAAGGAACGGTGCGGATTGCGCTGACTTGGCGAACTTCGAGCTGAATGAGCCGTACGTGCCGAATGCGGCCTTGCGGGTGATCAGCGAGGCGCAGGCGATATCCCAGAACGCGCTGGCTCCGCCGTTGCCCAGCACCACTTCGTAGCCATCGGGAATCTGGAAGAATTCGGACAGTCCTTCGCGGATTGAGCCGACCACCTGCTTGATGGGGGTCTGTCGATGGGAGGTTCCCAGAAGATTACGGGCTCCCTTATCGAGCGCTTGGATTTGCTCCGGGCGGATTTTGGTCGGCCCTGAGCCGAAACGTCCGTCTTCCGGAAGCACGTTGGAAGGAATGGTCACAGTGTTCGTCATGACAACCTAGGGTAGTCAGATGGTCGGATTGTGCGTGGTGATGACCGCTTTTCGGAACCATGACGTGGCGATGATGACTGCGATATCCCGGTGTCGGTGTAGCCTGAGCTTCCGTGACGGTTCTGTAACCACGCGGTCATAAGCCTGCTGTGGTTGAAGTAATCCGCAAGGAGTGTTGATATATGAGGCATGCGGCGCATAAGCTGCCAAGGTTTCGAATGAGCGTTTCAGCGTTGCCAAGGCGCTGTTCACCTCGAGCCGCGGTTCCCACACCGCCAAGGCCGTTCGTATGGTCCAGCTGGCAAATGGTGGGGGTGCCGTTGTAGGTCTTGAGCCTGCGGTTGCCGAAAAGCTGAATGAAGTGGCTCCGATGAGCCGCCGCGCCATGCGTGAAGCCGCTCGTGCGGCCGGTCGTCGCTCCGCATTCATGGCTTCCGCATCGCTGGCCGCGCTGGTCGGCACCGCGGCCACTGCCATGGCGGTCGGCCAGCAGAATGCGTCTGAAATGACTTTTGCCGACAATGCCGCCACTACCACGCAGATGAAGCGTGTCTCCGACGATGCGGCATCCCGTTCCGAGTCCCGTAGCGATCTAGACGCTCTGGCCTCCACCAGCAATAGCGGTGATTGGCAGCTTGGCGAAACCAGTTCCTCCATGGACACGAATCTTCTGTCAAAGTCCATTGCCGACAATCCCAATGTCGCCGTTCTCATGGATCAGGACGCCGGTCTTCTTCCTTCGGGCTTCAATCCGAACCACGGCACCGGTGATACCGGCAATGACTATCCATACGGTCAGTGCACATGGTGGGCGTATACCCGTCGTGCACAGCTTGGCCTGCCTGCCGGAAGCCATTTTGGTGATGCGCGGAGTTGGGGTGATTCCGCTCGCGCTCTCGGCTATTGGGTTGACAATACGGCACGTCACGTTGGCGATATTGTGGTATTCGCTCCAGGCCAAATGGGCGCGGACAGCTATTACGGGCATGTCGCGATTGTCGAAGGAGTGAATGCCGACGGTTCGATTAAGATTTCGGAATCCAACGTCAAGGGTCTTGGCGTGATTTCCGATCGTACGTTCACTGCGCAGGAAGCTTCGCAGTTGACATATATCCATTACTGATTTCTCTGTTTTCGTTAATCTGCGCTTGCCGTCACTTTTTTGGCATAGCGTGATTGCGTCGGCGTGTCGCGTGATATGACACTGTTCTGGTTATCTTGCTGTTCTGCTGCGGGGGAACGTGTATGGTAGCTTCAGACACGATGAATATTGCTAAACGTTTCACGAGTATCTTCGCCGTTGTTGCTGTATCTGCCTTGTTGGGTGCGGCGGTTCCCGCCGCAAGCGCAGGCGGTGCTATGGCTGATACCACGGTAACCGCTACACGTTCTTTCCCGAAGACCACCGCGGCCAAGCGTGATTTTCTCGCCGAGCACACATCCACGGATGTTGAATCTAACGCCGATTGGGGTGGCATCGAAAGCTTGGATGTTCCCCAGACCGAGTCTCAGGCGGAAAAGGACCAGAAGGTTCAGGAGCAGGCTGAGGCCGAAGCTCAAGCACAGGCGGCCCAAGCTCAGGCACAGGCTGAATCTCAGGCTGCCAGTCGTTCTTCCGATCGTGCTTCCATCAGCGTTCCTACGGCTCCCGCGAGTGCCACTGGGCAGGCTCTGGCCGACTACGCTCTGCAGTTCCAAGGTTATCCTTACGTGGCCGGAGGCAATACTCCGTCCGGCTGGGATTGCTCTGGTTTCGTACAGTGGGTGTTCGCCCAGTTCGGTGTAAGCCTGCCGCATTATTCTGGTGCCCAGATGAGCGTTGGAACGGCAGTTGGAAGCATTGCCGAAGCAGCTCCTGGGGATATCATCGTCAATACTCAGCATGCCGCGATCTATATTGGCAACGGCATGGTGATCAACGCGCTGAATCCGGCTCAGGGAACGCAGGTCACTTCGCTGGCCGTGTTCTCAGGTGGCTATGCGATTCGTCGTGTGCTCTGAGTGAACATACGGTTTGATTTTTTAAGGCGTATCCTTTCGGGGATACGCCTTTTTGTATGGAAAAGACCGAGTCGTTACTGACAAAACCGCATGTCGCGCGGTATGGTGGAGCCTAGAGGCGACGCATGGTCGCGTTGCCGAGGTGATTCAAGGAGGTCGTCCATGATTAACGACAAGGCAATCCTCGTTGGTGTTGATGGATCCCACGCCAGCTATAAGGCCACTTGGTGGGCTGCGAACTATGCGAAGCATGCGGGACTGACGCTGCAGATCGTATGCGCATACTCGTTGCCGAGCTATGCCGCTGTTTCCTTCGACGCGACATACACCGCCATGGGGGATGACAATGCGGCCCATAGCGACGCGCAGGAGATTCTTTCGAAGGCCAAGGCCATCGCCGACGAGCAGGGTGTTGAGGCTACCACGCTTATTGTTACGGGCGATCCGGCTTCCGTATTCGTGGAACTGTCTCGTAACTACAATCTCATCGTCATCGGCAATCGCGGCAAAGGCGGTCTGGCGGAACGTCTGCTGGGCACGACCAGCTCCAGTCTGCCGGCGTATGCATACTGCCCGATCGTAGTGGTGCCGTACACTGACGATGACGGCAATCTGATGCACTTGAACAACACCATCACCAAGGTGGCCGTCGGCTCCGACGAATCCAAGTGGGGTTTGAAGGCGCTGGAGATCGCGGCGAATTTCGCCGCCGCATGGGATGCCGAGCTGGATGTTATTTCCGCGGTGCCGAACATGAAGGGTTCCGACGACGAAGGTGTGATGGCCTCGTTCAAGGATGATCTGGAAGTGCGTATCAAGCCGCTTGAGGAAGCCCATCCGGATTTGAAGATCAACAAGCAGATCGTGCCTGGCCCGGCGGTTGGCGCGCTGACCAAGGCCAGCTATGATCACGACGTCGTCGTGGTCGGTTCCCGTGGTCGCGGCGGCTTCACTGGCCTGCTGCTCGGCTCCACCAGCCAGGGCTTGCTGCAGCACGCGGTCGGCCCGGTGTATGTGGTGCCCCGCAAGTATGTCGAGGCTGCGGAAACCCGTCTTGACACGGTTCCGAGCTCGCCGGCGGAAGTCAAGCCGAAGGCTCTTGACGATATCAAGGGTGTCGAGGAGGTGCCGGTTTCCAAGGCCGAGCCGGATGTGGTCGAAGCCATCGAAACCAAGATCGATCCCGATCGTCAGTAAATTCAACAGGTACATATAAAAAGGC
>ENA-OPZZ01000318-OPZZ01000318.1-human-gut-metagenome-genome-assembly--contig:-NODE-318-length-39131-cov-6.046380_pt1 | contig 39131 bp, 46 predicted proteins | sample MGYA00242487_ERZ504511 | MGnify/ENA primary metagenome ERZ504511 (study PRJEB26092, sample SAMD00036241) | human gut metagenome | host: Homo sapiens | study: EMG produced TPA metagenomics assembly of... | reverse complement strand
GGGGTTGTACCTGACCAATGAAAGTGGTACGGCAACTAAAAACATCTCTTATGATGAATTCCAGCAATATGTACGAGACGGTTATATAAGCAAAGTCATCGGCTACGACGACAATTCCGTCGAAGCATACGTCAAACCCCAGCACGTAGGAAACGTATTCGCAGGACTCCAGCCGCGTAGGCAAGAATCCGCTTATTACGACCGAGGCCCCCTCACGCGAGAGCCTGGGCAATTTCCTGCAAAAGGAAAGAGACGACGCCCACTTTGACGGCTCCATTAACTACGAAAAAAAGCGGAACTACTTCGGTGCCATTTTGTGGCAGATTCTCCCCTTTGCATTCCTTATCGGTTTCTGGATTTTCATGTCCCGCCGCATGAGCGGTGGTGGAGGCATGGGCGGAGGTGGAGGCATCTTCAGCGTAGGAAAGTCCAAGGCCCAATTGTTTGAAAAAGGTTCCCCCATCAAGATTACATTCAAGGATGTGGCAGGACTTGCTGAAGCCAAGCAAGAGGTAGAAGAAATTGTCGAGTTCTTGAAAGAGCCCCAGAAATATACCGATTTGGGAGGTAAGATACCCAAGGGCGCCTTGCTGGTAGGCCCTCCGGGAACCGGAAAGACCCTGCTTGCAAAGGCCGTGGCCGGAGAAGCCAACGTACCTTTCTTCTCTTTGGCAGGTTCCGACTTTGTGGAAATGTTTGTCGGCGTGGGAGCTTCCCGTGTCCGCGATTTGTTCCGCCAAGCAAAGGAAAAAGCGCCTTGTATCGTGTTCATCGACGAGATTGACGCTGTAGGGCGTGCCCGTGCCAAAGCAGCCGCTATGGGTGGCAACGACGAGCGCGAGAACACATTGAACCAGTTACTGACCGAGATGGACGGTTTCGGCTCCAATAGTGGTGTTATCATCTTAGCCGCCACCAACCGTGTGGACGTTTTGGATAAGGCATTGCTGCGCGCCGGACGTTTTGACCGCCAGATACATGTAGACCTACCCGACCTTAATGAGCGTAAGGAAGTATTCGGTGTACACCTGCGCCCCATCAAGATAGACAATAGTGTGGATGTAGACCTTCTGGCACGCCAGACTCCCGGATTCTCGGGGGCAGACATTGCCAATGTATGTAACGAAGCAGCTTTGATAGCCGCCCGCCACGGCAAGAAGTTCGTCGGAAAGCAAGACTTTCTGGACGCCGTAGACCGTATTGTGGGTGGGTTGGAAAAGAAAACCAAAATCACTACCGAGGCCGAACGCCGTTCCATTGCCATACACGAAGCCGGCCATGCCAGTATCTCCTGGTTACTGGAATACGCCAATCCACTGATTAAAGTAACCATTGTACCCCGTGGACGTGCTTTGGGCGCGGCTTGGTATCTGCCGGAAGAACGGCAAATTACCACCAAGGAACAGATGCTCGATGAGATGTGTGCCACCTTGGGAGGACGTGCCGCCGAAGACCTATTCTTAGGTAGAATATCCACCGGAGCCATGAATGACTTGGAACGCGTGACCAAGCAGGCGTACGGTATGATTGCCTATCTAGGTATGAGCGAAAAACTACCCAACCTCTGCTATTATAATAATGAGGAATATTCCTTCAACCGCCCGTATAGCGAAAAGACTGCGGAATTGATTGACGAAGAAGTGAAGCAGATGGTTAATGAACAGTACGAACGTGCCAAGAAAATATTGTCCGAAAACCAAGAAGGGCACAACCGGCTGGCACAACTGCTGATTGACAAAGAAGTAATCTTTGCCGAAGACGTTGAACACATCTTTGGGAAACGTCCATGGGCTTCCCGTTCGGAAGAAATCAGTGCAAACAAGACTGCTGCCGAGCTGAAAAAAGCGGAGCAAGAAGAAGAGCAAAAAGCCATAGAAGCAGAAAAGGAAGTTAAGGAAGAAGAAAAGCATGAAAAATAACTTTATCCAACGTGCCGTTACCGGCGTGTTATTCGTCATAGTATTGGTGGGCTGTATTCTTTACAGCCCCCTTTCGTTCGGTATACTGTTCACCATTATCAGCGCACTGAGCGTACATGAGTTTGCCCAATTAGTCAGCAAGAGCGGCGAAGTAAGCATAAACAAGACCATCACTGCATTGGGGGGAGCCTACCTTTTCCTTGCGTTGATGAGTTTCTGTACCCAGCAGTCTGTAGGAGCACGAGTATTCCTTCCTTATTTGGGACTATTGCTCTACATGATGATTACGGAACTTTACCTCAAGAAAAAGAATCCGACGGGTAACTGGGCCTACTCCATGCTAAGCCAATTGTACGTGGCACTCCCCTTTGCCCTGCTGAACGTACTTGCTTTTCAGAATTCCCCGGAAACGAGCAGTGTGACCTACAACCCTATTCTACCGCTTTCCATTTTCGTATTTATCTGGTTGAGCGATACAGGTGCCTATTGCGTAGGTTCGCTGATAGGCAAACACCGTCTGTTCGAACGTATCTCACCTAAAAAATCCTGGGAGGGCAGCATCGGCGGCGGAATATTCTCCATCGCTTCCTCTCTTGGCTTTGCACATTTCTTTCCTTTTATGCCAGGATGGCAATGGGTAGGTCTGGCAATCGTTGTCGTCATTTTCGGCACTTGGGGCGATCTGACCGAATCACTCATGAAACGCCAATTGGGCATCAAGGATTCCGGTAACATTCTGCCGGGGCATGGAGGAATGCTCGACCGTTTCGACAGTGCCCTGATGGCAATTCCCGCAGCAGTCGTTTATCTATATGCCTTGACGATGTTCTAACGACAGTTCACATGACCAAACTTACATAAAACAGATATAAAAAGAGCACCCGGGCAAGATGGATGACATCAAAATCCCGGGTGCTCTTTCTAACTATATACTCTCGCAAACTCTTTCTTACTTCAACTGCATATTGGACAAATCCACATTAGTAGTCAGCTTTTCATTACTCCCCGCAGTTTTCAAATCAAAGGTTACTTCCACCTCTCCATTCTCTTCTGAATTGAGTTTCAACTTGATGCCTTTGGTTTCAGAGGGGATGTCCAGACTGTTCAAGTTATAGGAGACAGCACCAGGACTACGACGTCCCGTCAGGTCATCATAGTCGTTATAGCGGAGTTCCAAATGGACGTATCCATCTTCGCCATACAAAGCATCATCTTCTTGCGGACGCACCAGGCTGATACGGTGTTTATTATCAGTCGAAGATGGCAGGTTCTGCATGAAAAAAATGTTCATATAGCCACCACTGATGGTAATATCACCTTTATATATACGCACGGGGTCATTACCGAATTCCTCTTCGGTTTCGGGAGTCAGCGTCTCCACCTCTTTCGTCAAGACGTTCTGCAGACGCAGCAGCTTCACAGCATGGTCATATCCTGCATAGTTGTCCCACAAAGGATTGAACACGGTAATCACACGCTGCCCATCCACGGCATCATACCACCCTATGTCCGTATTCACCGGCCAGAGCGTCCCCCAAACATCGCAGTTTAAATAAAAGGCATTTCCCGTAACACGCACAGTGGCCCACAAAGGCGGGGTAAAATCACCCAAAGAATATCCGTCGTTATCATCACATGATTGCAAAGCGGGCATCACTGCCAAACATATTGCCATAAATAACCAATGTAGCTTTTTCATAATCAAAGTCCTTTTCATTTGTTTCTGTATAGAAAATACAAAAGCCGGGCATTTACTGCACCGGCTTTTCCCATTTTAACAAATTCTTAATTTTTCGATTATTCTTCCCTCCTCCTCAGTAATGCCACCATCTCGCGGGCAGCATGTTTGGGTGCCCCTGCCTCTCCCAGACAGGATGCCATATACTCATATCCCTCGAGCATCTGACGGCGGTATTCCTTATCGTACAAAATGCGGTTCAGCTCCGAGCGTACCTGCTCTACCGTCATGGTATCTGCAACCAGCTCTTTCACCACCTCCCGGTTGGCTATGAGATTGACCAGGGAAATGTACTTCACTTTCAGTATATGCCGTTTCAGGAAAGCGATAACCTTCCCTATCGGAGTATGGTAACATACCGCTTGCGGCACACGAAACAGAGCTGTTTCCAGCGTTGCCGTCCCCGAAGTGACCAGTGCAGCCTCTGCCTGCCTCAACAAAGGGAATGTCTTGTTGAAGATAATCTTCACATCCACCCCACCCACATAACGTTTGTAATACTCGGGGGAAATACCCGGAGCACCGGCCAGCACCAGTTGATAATCGGGAAAAGAAGCTGCCGCACGAAGCATGTCGGGCAGATTGTCCTTGATTTCCTGCTTGCGGCTACCAGCCAGCAGAGCAATAACGGGTTTGGCCGAAAGTCCATTTGCCCGGACAAAGTCGTCGAATGTCTCTGAGCTGGAAGCAAGAAAAGCCGTCACTTCATCCACTGTCGGATTGCCGACATAATGTATCGGATACCCGTGCTTCCCTTCAAAAAACTCCACCTCGAACGGTAGGATGGAGAACAGCTCATCCACATCCCGTTTAATATTCTTGATGCGGTATTCCTTCCATGCCCAAATCTTGGGAGAAATATAATAAAAGACAGGAATCCTTGTGTTGGCATGGACAAACTTGGCTATATCCAGATTAAAGCCCGGATAGTCCACCAAAATCAGCACATCCGGCTGCCACGCAACAATATCCTCCTTGCAGCGCTTCATATTGGCAAAGATGGTGCGCAGATGCAGCAATACGGGAATGAACCCCATATACGCCAACTCTTTGTAATGCTTCACCATCACACCGCCCACTGCAGCCATGAGGTCGCCTCCGAAGAAACGGAACTCCGCTTGCGAGTCCTCCTCCTTCAATGCAGCCATCAGATGGGAGGCATGCAGGTCGCCGGAAGCTTCACCGACAATCAAGTAATACTTCATATCAATTGATAATTGTCAATTAATTCAGAACCATGCTTTCAGTTCATCAATCAAGCCGTATGCCGTTGCATCCACCGTGGTCGGGGTGATTGCCACATAACCGTTATCAAGCGCCCAATGGTCATTCTTCTCATTTTCGGCATCGTTGTTCTCAAACTCGCCGGTCAGCCAGTAGTAATGGGCATCTCCTCTATGGGCAAAGTTTTCCCATTCATTGGTCCATTGCCCCTTGGTTTGTTCGCAAATCTTCACACCCTTCAATTCTTTGGTATCGGGGAAGTTGACATTGAGGCATGTCAACGGAGGGAGTCCTTTCTCCAATACCAGCCGGGCTATCTCGCGGATGTAAGGACCTGCAGGTTCAAAATCAGCGTTCGGCTCATGGTTGCAAAGGGAGAATCCGATGGAAGGCACTCCTTTCAGGCATCCCTCTATCACAACGCCCATCGTACCGGAATAATGCAGGTTTACAGAAGAATTGTCGCCGTGGTTGATGCCGCCTACCACCAAGTCGGGCTTGCGGTCGAGCACCGTATGAAAAGCCAGCTTCACACAATCGGTCGGCGTACCGGAACACTTGTATACCGTCAGCCCAACATCCTTACGGACCAACTGGTAGTGGATAGGTTCCGTTACAGTCAGCGCACACGCACTTCCAGAGCGAGGTGCATCCGGCGCCATTACCACAATCTCGCCCAGCGGACGGAGGAATTTGATTAACTCGCTAATACCTTTCGCAATGATGCCGTCATCATTGGAAATCAATATCAAAGGTCTCTGATTTTCCATAACTTTCTTTTTTATTATCGTGCAAAAGTAGCTAAAAAGGCTTTAAACAGAATACTACAAAGATAATAATTCTTTTGTATTCAAAGATATTTTCAGAAAAGGCTAACTTTGTACCGACAATAATTGGAATATAATCATTCATAAAATCCATGCTATAATGAACACTTCTTGCCATTCTACCATTGCTGCACGCATCGAGACGGCAGCTGCCGCAATTATTCTGTTTCTAACAACCCTGACAAGCTGTGGCAGGAGCAGTTCTCCCGAGCCACTTGACCAATGGAATGACGGGACATCTACGCTTCACACGGCAGACCCGGTCATTGCAGAAGGCCGGAAGCTCTTCAACGACAAAGAATACCAAAATTTCCGACTCACCGGAGAAGCCCTCACACAACCCGGCTCCGAAGCAGGCCTCCTCTTTCATACGGACGGCGAGTCCGGTTATGAAGTGATATTCCGTAACGGAGACATCGACGGCACACGCAAGAGCGGCTCACTCGCCTCGGTGCGCAACCTCTATCGCTCACTCGCAAAAGATGGAGAATGGTTTGACTTCGAGATAACCGTACGCGGACAAAACATCATTGTCTGCATTAACGGAACCGAAGTTGTTTGTTATACCGAACCCGGACACCCATATCGCACAGAGGAGCACGCCCGGCAACTGCTGAGTCAAGGTTCCATTGCCCTGCAAGGCATACACGGCGAAGTGTCATTCCGGAATCTCGCCATCGAACGGCTTGCCAAGGAGGCACGCAACGAAGCCGACACGCTTGCTCCGGTAGACGAGCGCACGGATGAGATAATCAGGCTACAGCAGCACGATTTCCCAGTTATAGACTATCACGTTCACTTGAAAGGAGGGCTGACGAAGGAAATGGCACACGCCATGTCCATGAATTACGGTATCAACTATGGTGTCGCCCCCAATGCCGGAGAAGGAGGCGTAGGACGTATGCTGGCCGATGACAAAGAAGTGTACGACTATTTTAATGAAGTAAAAGGGATGCCATTCCTGTGCGGTGTACAAGGTGAGGGACGCAAATGGACGGCAACTTTCTCGCAGGAAGCTTTGGGGATTTTCGATTACCTGTTTACCGACGCCATGACCATCATAGACCACAAGGGACGTAATTCGCGCATCTACCGGGCCGAAGAAGCACTCTTTGATGACATTACGCTTGAACAGTATATGGACCACCTTGTCGACCAAACAGTCCTGATTCTGACCAACGAGCCAGCCGACATTTATGCCAACCCTACCTTCTTGCCCGATACTATGGCGCATGATTACGACAAGTACTGGACGGACGGACGCATTGAACGCGTATTGGATGTATTGCAACAACATGGAATCGCTCTGGAAATCAATGCACGCTACCGGATTCCCAGTTTCGAGATTATCCGTCGCGCCAAAGCACGTGGAATCAAACTCACATTCGGTACAAACAATGTCGATGCCGACTTCGGACGACTGGAATACTGCGCCGAAGCCATCAAGCAATGCGGCCTCACAGCCGACGATATATGGTTCCCGTCGATGAGCACACGCCGCTCCCGCCCCATTGTCATATACAACCGATTCGAGTAGCAGGGAACAACCGCTGTCATCTTCACCAACAGAAACGATACACCTATGGACATTCTTCTCATCATCTTGGGCATCCTCTGCCTGATTGTCGGATTGGCAGGCTGCATCCTGCCTATGATTCCGGGACCGCCCGTAGCCTATGCAGGCTTGTTGCTTCTACATTTCACGGACAAGGCGCAGTTTTCCACCACGCAGTTACTTTTATGGCTGGCAGCAGTCGTCCTTGTACAGATACTGGATTATTTCGTCCCGATGCTGGGCAGCAAATACAGCGGAGGCAGTCGGTGGGGAACGCGCGGCTGCCTCATAGGCACCATCGTAGGGTTGTTCTTCATGCCTTGGGGCATCATCCTCGGCCCCTTTCTCGGAGCCTTTGCCGGCGAACTGATGGGAGGCAGCAAGACAGACCAGGCCTTGAAATCGGGGCTGGGCTCGCTGCTTGGATTCTTGCTGGGCACAGTAGTGAAATGTGTGATGTGTGCGTACTTCTGCTGGGAGTTCGTCAAAGCCTTGGTCTGACACCAGCTCCTCTCCTTCTGCCCGGGAACAACTTATCCCCCGACCATCTTCCACACGGTAGTCCATCTGCATGAGATGTACATCTCGAGCAACATGAGATGCACGTTTCAAACAACACGAGATGTACATCTCATGCAAGTAGAGAGAATAGTCCAAGCCAATGTCTTCCATTGGTTTACAAATCTTAATCTTCTGCAAGCGAGACAAAAAATCAGCTTCATTTCAAGATAAATACGTATATTTGCCCACTAAACAGAGAAAGAACGCTTTACGCGCAATTTACAAGAAGAAAAACAGCGGTAAACGTCTGTGAGTTATTAACAAAACAGCCGACTTATCAACCGTTTTTGCAATCTTTCTCCAAATTTGTAGGCGCTATCCGGAATTATCACTTATTTCGCTGCCAATAAATATTGAGATTATGGGAAAAATAATTGCTATGGCTAACCAAAAGGGTGGTGTAGGCAAGACTACGACGACAATCAACCTCGCAGCCTCACTCGCCACGCTTGAAAAGAAAGTGCTCGTTGTAGATGCCGACCCGCAGGCCAATGCCTCCTCAGGATTGGGTGTGGACATCAAGCAGTCGGAATGTACTATCTACGAGTGCATTATTGACCGTGCAGACGTACGCGAGGCCCTTCATGACACGGAGATAGACACACTGAAGGTAATCTCCTCCCACATCAATCTGGTAGGTGCCGAAATAGAGATGCTCAATCTGAAAAACCGCGAAAAGATACTGAAAGAAGTACTCGCTCCGCTGAAGAATGAGTTTGATTATATCTTGATAGACTGTTCCCCGTCTTTGGGTCTGATTACGGTCAACGCACTGACTGCCGCCGATTCGGTAATCATCCCCGTACAAGCGGAATATTTTGCACTGGAAGGCATCAGCAAATTGCTGAATACCATTAAAATCATCAAGTCCAAGCTGAACCCTGCCCTCGAAATCGAAGGCTTCCTGCTGACGATGTACGACTCGCGTCTGCGCCAGGCCAACCAGATTTACGATGAAGTGAAACGCCACTTCCAGGAATTGGTATTCAACACCGTCATCCAGCGCAATGTGAAACTGAGCGAAGCTCCCAGCTACGGCCTGCCCACCATTCTCTATGACGCAGACTCAACCGGAGCCAAAAACCACATGGCACTTGCCAAGGAATTGATAAGCAGAAACGAAAAGAAGTGATTATAGTGGTTAGTGATTAATGATTAGTGATAAATACCATATTTACAATGCACAAACAAATCATCCCGTATGGTTAAATTGTAAATCGTCAAATAGTAAATAAACAGATGGCACAAAGAAATGCATTAGGACGCGGGCTAGACGCCCTCTTCTCCATGGATGAAGTAAAGACCGAAGGCTCCTCCTCTATCAATGAGATAGAGCTGTCGAAGATTACGGTCAATCCCAACCAGCCCCGTCATGAATTCGACCCGGTTGCGTTGCAGGAGTTAGCCGATTCCATCTCCGAAATCGGCATCATACAGCCCATCACCCTGCGCAAGCTTAGCGACGACGAATACCAGATTATCGCCGGCGAGCGTCGTTTCCGTGCTTCGCAGCTTGCCGGACTGACAAGCATCCCTGCCTATATCCGCACTGCAGATGACGAGAACGTCATGGAAATGGCGCTCATCGAAAACATACAGCGCGAAGACTTGAACTCCGTAGAAATAGCCCTCGCTTACCAGCATCTGTTGGAACAATACGGACTGACGCAGGAACGCCTCAGCGAACGCGTAGGTAAGAAGCGTACCACCATTGCCAACTACCTGCGCCTGCTCAAACTGCCCGCCCCCGTCCAGATGGGACTGCAGAACAAGCAGATAGACATGGGACATGCCCGCGCGTTGGTAACGCTTGGCGATCCCAAACTGCAAGTGAAGATTTTCGAAGAAATCCTGGAGCACGGGTATTCCGTACGCAAAGTGGAAGAAATCGTAAAGTCACTGAGTGAAGGCGAAAGCGTGAAGAGCGGTGGTCGTAAGATTGCCCCCAAGCGCGCCAAACTGCCCGAAGAATTCAATATGCTGAAACAACAGCTCTCGGGCTTTTTCAGTACCAAGGTGCAGCTAACCTGCTCGGAGAAAGGAAAAGGTAAAATCAGTATCCCGTTCAATAACGAAGAAGAATTGGAACGTATCATCGGCATTCTTGATACGCTGAAGAAATAAATGAGGAAAAAAGGAAGAATATATCAGTTAGCCATTGCCCTGCTGCTCTGTTTTTTACAGATGGCAGGGATTGCTATGTATGGTCAGGACCGTCCACGTGCCGCTTCCAAGCGTGCGCAGCGGCATCAGACCGATACACTCAACACCGTGGTGAACCGGGACAGCCTCACTGTTGCCGACAGTCTTGCAGCCGAAAACAAGCGGAAGATGCTGGAAATGACTGCCAGCCCCGACCTGAAGGAACAGCCCGTGCCTACAGACAGTCTGCAAAAGGCCATCGACCCCAAAAGGTGGGTACCTAATCCCACAAAAGCCACCTGGCTTGCCCTCGTCATTCCCGGCGGTGGACAAATTTACAACCGCAAGTATTGGAAACTGCCCATCTTCTATGGAGGATTTGCCGGTTGTGCCTATGCCCTTACGTGGAACAGCAAGATGTATAAGGACTATTCGGCCGCCTACAAGGATGCCGTAAATGGTAATTTCAACTCCAGTACCATTACCGACCTGCTGCCTCCCAACTATAACTATACCGAAAGCCAGCTGACGGAGACACTACGGAAGCGTAAGGATACCTTCCGACGATACCGCGACTTGAGCATCTTCGCCTTTATCGGTGTATACCTGCTGTCCGTTGTCGACGCATACGTAGACGCAGAGCTGTCCAACTTTGACATCACCCCCGACCTCAGCATGAAAGTGGAACCTGCCATAATCAACAGCCAGATGACTGGTTCCTCTAATAAGAACGTCGGCGTGCAATGCAGTTTCCGATTCTAAAAACGAAAATTAAAGCATAAATTATTACCTAATGACACACAAGGCCATATATATGAAAAGAATTATTCTCGGTTCCTCGCTTCTGTTTTGCGCCCTCTTCACCGCTCCGGCCATGCATGCGCAAGAAAGCGTGGAAGTGCTTATCCGCGAAAACGGCACGGAACGCCAGGAATCCATCGAGCTGCCCAAAAGCATGACCTATCCGCTGGACAGCCTGCTCAATGACTGGAAAGCCAAGAATTACATAGACTTGGGAAAAGACTGCAGCACCTCTACCGTAAACCCGATGTTCAGTGACTCTGTATACATAGACCGGTTGTCGCGCATGCCGACCGTCATGGAAATGCCATACAACGAGATTGTGCGCAAGTTCATCGACATGTATGCCGGACGTCTGCGCAACCAGGTTGCCTTCATGCTGAGCGCCTGCAACTTCTATATGCCCATCTTCGAAGAAGCGCTGGATGCCTACGGCCTGCCGCTCGAGCTGAAATACCTGCCCATCATAGAATCCGCTCTCAACCCTTCTGCCGTATCCCGCGCGGGAGCCTGCGGACTATGGCAGTTTATGCTCGCCACCGGAAAGATATACGGACTGGAAAACAACAGCCTCGTAGACGAACGCCGTGACCCGATAAAGGCGACCTGGGCGGCAGCACGCTACCTGAAGGACATGTATGACATTTACAAAGACTGGAACCTGGTGATTGCCGCCTACAACTGCGGTCCGGGCACCATCAACAAAGCCATCCGCCGCTCGGGAGGGAAAACCGATTATTGGGAAATCTACAACTATCTGCCCAAAGAGACACGCGGCTACGTGCCCGCCTTCATTGCCGCCAACTACGTAATGACCTACTACTGCAAGCACAACATCTGCCCCATGGAAACCGACATTCCGGAAGCAACCGATACGGTGCAAGTAAGCCGTAACCTTCATTTCGAGCAGATTTCCGACCTATGCGGCATCAGCCTGGACCAGATAAAGAGCCTGAATCCCCAATTCAAGAAAAGCATCATCCCCGGAGAGAGCAAGCCGCAGACGCTACGCCTCCCCATCAACTACATCAGTGCCTTCATTGACAAGCAAGACACCATCTATGCCCACCGCAGTAACGAGCTGTTCAAGAACCGCAGAGTCGTGGCCGTTTCCAATACACGCTCGACGGCACGTAGCAGCAAAGGCAGTACCGCTACGGGGAATGTCACCTACCACAAGATACGCAGTGGCGAGAATCTCGGCAGCATTGCACGGAAATACGGCGTCACTGTCAATCAGTTAAAAAGTTGGAATGGATTGCGCAGTACCAGAATCTCCGCAGGAAAGCGCTTGAAGATTTATAAATAAAGACATAAACGCTTGCCCGGTGTTGAAAATTGCTTATTTTTGCAAAAAGTGAAGTGAAGAAAGGAGAAAGCAGTATATGGAAGAAAATATAAGTCAGAAGGAAAAGGAAAAAGCCGAAGAGGAAATGATCGAACAGGCATTCCAAGAACTGTTGAACGACTATTTGGCCACCAAGCACCGCAAGCGCGTCGAAATAATAACCAAAGCATTCAACTTTGCCAACCAGGCGCATAAGGGCATCAAGCGTCGTTCCGGCGAGCCCTACATCATGCACCCCATTGCTGTGGCAAAGATTGTCTGTAATGAGATAGGACTGGGGTCTACTTCCATATGCTCGGCATTGCTGCATGATGTGGTGGAGGACACTGACTACACCGTAGAGGATATTGAAAACATCTTCGGTCCCAAAATCGCCCAGATTGTAGACGGGCTGACAAAGATTTCCGGCGGTATCTTCGGCGACCGTGCCTCGGCGCAGGCAGAGAACTTCAAGAAGCTGCTGCTCACCATGTCCGACGATATCCGGGTTATCCTCATCAAGATAGCCGACCGTCTGCATAACATGCGTACACTCGGCTCCATGCTGCCCAACAAGCAGTTCAAGATTGCAGGCGAAACACTCTATATTTATGCCCCGCTCGCCAACCGCCTCGGCTTGTACAAAATCAAGACAGAACTGGAAAACCTGAGCTTCAAGTACGAACATCCGGAAGAGTACCACGAGATAGAAGAGAAACTGGAAGCCACCGCCGTGGAGCGCGACAAGGTATTCAATGAGTTCACCGCTCCGATACGGGCGCAACTGGACAAAATGGGACTGAAATACCGTATCCTTGCCCGTGTAAAGTCCATCTACTCCATCTGGAACAAAATGCAGACCAAGCATGTCCCCTTCGAGGAAATCTATGATTTGCTTGCTGTCCGCATCATCTTCGAGCCCCGCAATATAGAGGAAGAGCTAAACGACTGCTTCGACATTTACGTCTCCATATCCAAGATATACAAGCCCCACCCTGACCGCCTGCGCGACTGGGTGAGCCATCCCAAAGCCAACGGCTACCAAGCCCTGCACGTCACCCTTATGGGTAACAACGGGCAATGGATTGAAGTACAAATCCGCAGTGAACGCATGAATGACGTTGCCGAACAAGGCTTTGCCGCCCACTGGAAATACAAAGAAGGCGGAGGCAGCGAAGATGAAGGCGAACTGGAGAAATGGTTGCGTACCATCAAGGAAATTCTGGACGACCCACAACCGGACGCCATCGATTTTCTCGATACCATCAAACTGAACTTGTTTGCATCGGAAATTTTCGTCTTCACCCCGAAAGGCGACCTCAAGACCATGCCGCAGAACTCTACGGCACTGGACTTTGCCTTCTCCTTGCATACCGACATCGGCAGCCACTGCATCGGCGCCAAGGTAAACCACAAACTGGTTCCCCTAAGCCACAAACTGCAAAGCGGTGACCAGGTAGAGATATTGACCTCCAAATCGCAACGCGTGCAGCCGGAGTGGGAAGTGTATGCCACCACCGCCCGCGCCCGCGCCAAGATTGCCGCCATCCTGCGCAAAGAGGCGAAAACCTATCAGAAAGAAGGTGAAACCATACTGAACGAATTCTTCAAAAACGAGGATATACGTATGGATGATGCTGCTCTGGACAAGCTGACCAGGCTGCACGGCTTCCACACCCGCGACGAGCTGCTCGTTGCCATCGGCAACAAACGGGTTGTGCTGGGCGATGCCGACAAGAACGTGTTCAAGGAAAAGCAGAACAGCAACTGGAAGAAGTTCCTGACCTTCTCCTTCGGTAACAAGGACAACAAGGATGCCAAAGAACAACCGGAAGAGAAAACACCGCAAGAGAAAATCAACACTAAGCAGATTCTGAAGCTGACGGAAGAGACCATCTCAAAGAACTATATTATGGCCGACTGTTGCCATCCCATTCCGGGTGACGACGTACTGGGATACATCGACGAGCAAAACCGTGTTGTCATCCACAAGCGCCAATGCCCCGTTGCCACCCGCCTTAAGAGTAGCTACGGAAACCGTATCATCGCCACCGAGTGGGACACTCACAAGGATTTGTCGTTCCTCGTCACCATATATATAAAAGGTATAGACAGCATGGGATTGCTGAACGAAGTAACTCAAGTCATCTCCCGCCAGCTCAACGTGAATATCCGTAAACTGACCATCGAAACCAACGACGGTATCTTCGAAGGAAAGATACAACTCTATGTACACGATGTGGACGACGTGCGCACTATCTGCAATAACCTGAAGCAGATACAGAATATAAAACAAGTGACGAGAGTAGAGGAATAAACGGAGTGGTATTTATTCTACTTCAGTCCTTGAATATTTTCCTTCAAGCTCTCCACATCCTCGTAAGTAAACTCATCCAATGCCAGTTTCATGCCTACCAGTTCTTCGCGGATAGCTCTCAGGCGATCTACGATTTCAAAGTTGCGTATCGTAGCTTCTTTATTGTCTTTCATCCGTTGGCGGGCGCCGGGCAAGGTCATTCCGCGCTCCTTCACCAGATGATAGATAAGTTTCACTGTCTCAATGTCCTCCTTACGGTACTGGCGTATTCCCCGCCCCCCCTTCTTCGGATTGAGTTGCGGAAACTCCTTTTCCCAGAAACGGAGCAGTGATTCGTTGACATCGAACATGGCAGCCACCTCGCTGATGGAGTAATATAACTTTAAATTCTTATCTGTATTCAGCATGATGTAATCCTTTCTCTATAAATCATCCGTCAATCAAGCACCTTACCATGGTTCGCCGCAATCTGTATCATGCGGTCATAATCCTCGGCACTGAGATCCATGAAGTAGTAGTTGACGGGATTCACAACTTTTCCCTTGACGTGTACTTCGTAGTGCAAGTGCGGACCAGTACTCTTGCCCGTACTGCCTACCCCGCCAATGACCTCACCACGTACCACTTTCTTGCCCAACTTCGTCCGGAAATCGCGCAAGTGTGCATACACCGTCTGATAACCGAAGCCGTGGTCTATCACAATTCTGTTGCCATAGCCCGATTGCCAGCCCATCTGCACCACGGTGCCATCTCCCGTGGCATAGACATCCGTGCCCTGGGGAGCCGAAAAGTCCATACCCTCATGGAACTTGCTGGTACCATAAATGGGGTCGATACGCGTACCGTAACCCGAAGCGGTCTTACGGAGGTCTTTATTGGAAACCGGCTGTATGGCAGGAATGCAGCGCAGCATTTCATCATGATTCTTGCACATCTCCACCACATCGTCAAAGGAGCGGGACTGGATATAGAGTTGCTTGCTAATCATATCCATTTTCTGCGTGGTATTGATAACCAAGTCGGAGTTAGCCATATCCATCAGATGCTCATAGCGGTTGGTACCGCCGTATCCAGCCTGACGGATGGCAGAAGGAATAGGGTCGGCCATGAAAATCACCCGGTACAGATTGTCATCACGCTGCTGTATGTCTTGCAGCACTCCCATAGCCTCGTCCAGCCGGCGGGAGAGGACGTTGTACTGCGCCTGCAGTTTGCTGTTCTCCTTTCGCAACTCCTTCTCCGACGGAGAGCCGAAGATAAGCAGCAATACGATGAAACTGCCCGCACCCAGCCCCATACCGATGAACAAACGGCGGAGAATGCTCAGCGCCCGCTGCCTCACGGTAGGATAAATACGGTCGTACGTCTGCGTCTGGGGATTATAAATGTAGTAAACTTTGCGCATCTTAGGAAATATTTCGCTTGTCAATGCGACAAAAGTAATAAAAACAAGCTATCTTTATTACCCATACTGATTACCAAGCGATTAAACATATGGTTATTAAATTCCGTAACAAATATCTCACCTCAACCGCTACAAAAATACATCTTCTAGCCATAACAGCCAATTATTTAAGAAAAGAAAGCAATTAAAATAAAACATTTATCCTATCAGAATATTCTATACGACATTCTTCCAACATAACAATGACTAGTTGGTTCACGATATAATTTCTTGGTATCACTTGTAATAGAGATAAAAAAGCCAGCTATCATCTCGATAACCGGCTTTTAATTTTACTCATCAGTAGAAGTTCTTTGAGATTGTTTGAACTGCTCGTAGAATTTGTTAAGAAGACGATTTATAATGGTCTCTTTGGTATCGCCACCTCGTTGTCCTTTGGCTTTCTCTATCTGCTCTGCTTTCTCTTTGCTCAAACTTGAAAAGAAGTCAACCAGATTGCCAATCACACTAACTTTTTGTTCATCGTCTGCTTCATCGTATTTATTGATAACCCAATCAACGAGAGTTCGACTTTTGAGAACCTCTTTAGAGAGGTGTTTTGCTGCTGCTTTTAATAATTTCTCACCTCTTTCCAATCCATTAGTTTTCCGTAATTTATCACTTATCTTACCTGCCATTGCATCTGCCATTATCTCTTTAGTAATACTCGCTTTAAACGTTCCCCATTTTGAGGCAGTTGGTAATGGATAACCTTGTTCAGTAAGCTTCACGATAAAATCAAGTAGCGGAAGTTCCTCTTTGCACGCCATTTTAGCCCCCTTAGGAAAGTCGCCTCCCTTCCAAGGATTTGTACAAATGTTAATTTCTGAAAACATTCTCGAGACTGTAATTTCTTCATTCAAAGCATAGATAAGATAGAACTCACCTTTGTACTTTTCTTCGTCTTTTAAGTCCTTGTTAGCTTCCAGAAGATTTAGATGAGCTTTGTAACGGTGGTTTGCATCCGCTAACACAACGTACCGGGCTGCATCAGCTGCGCTAATGATTTCTCCCGTTTCAAAATCTACAATTTCCAATCCGGCTTCTATAACCTTCATTGCATCCAGTATGATAGCAGGAACTAACATTCCATTTGCCTTCATGGACTTCATTTTGGCTTTAACCACCTTTTCGTCAAAGTTACGATTACCTGACAGCCTAGCTATCTTGAGTCCTTTACTGGCTAGCACTGCTAGTGTTAAAACTTGAAGTGCTAGCTCATTTTTTTTGTTCATAATAAAAATAGGACATCCCAGTAGAAACATTTCTACTCTCGTTCCTTTCTGGTGGCAAAGGTCGATAAAAAACGGGACATAAGAATTTGTCCTAGGGGGGGATAGAATGAGATGTTGTGTTAATGATTCCCCCAATTTTAAATGGATTGGATAACCTTCATTTTGTGAATATTATAATCTCTTTTATACGGTCTCTCTTAGCCTTATTGATTCGATATTTGTTATTCATAATGGAATAATCATTAGAGAAATACCCCAAAAACATCAAAGTATCATAAATGAAACATGCAGGTTTAGTCTTTAGTTTTGTACGTGATGGAGAAGGAAGAACAAATCCTTTTTGTATCAATCTTTTATATAAGTGGTTAGTAATATAAGTTTGCGATTTTAAAATTTCAGCCTCTTTATTCTTCATTTGCTTAAGAGCACTTTTGTCAATAGAAATAGGTCGTGGATTACTAGCAGCATAGGTGTATATACCCTCCTTTTTCTCATAAATAAAACTGGTGGGAGGATTGGAACGGTTCCAGACTATTAATGGGGCATATTCTTCCAACTTATGGCTTATCTTCAAGTGCTCAAATAATTCGTTCTGTATAGCTGTTTCTATAATTTTCTGCTCGTCAGCTTCTAAGGTTTTACGCTCATTGGTATCAGATACGAGTTTAATCTCTTGTGCCTTTTTAAATAACAACAATAAATTACAGAGACGAATTAGTTTATGGTCACAAATAAGGAAATCAAAACAATTAATTAAGTCCTCAATTTTTTTAGAAGTAAACTCTTCTATGATTTCATATTCTTGAGCACATTTACAAATATATGCTCTCACATCTTCAATCGTCTCAAAAATGGTTGAATAGTCCGCTTGCGTTTGCAATAAATTGGGGGATTCATTAGTAATCTTAATGATAGCCAATAAATGCTCAATCAGATAGGTAGGAACATTTAAATCTTCTTTTGACGACATTCTAACCATACACTTGCATCTTATCTTTTTGGCAAATATAGTAATCTTACTGCATTATTACAAATTTACGAAATTATTTAACAAAACAAAAAGATATTCAATAATTAGTTTCTTTCTCATATATCTCATTGTTTTACCTATTTATCAGTCTAACATGAGAAAAACATTTTTATATTCTCCGTTCCTTATCATATCCCAGATTGTAGAACTTCTTAAAGCCTTTCCATATACAGCATGGAAATTCCACCATAACACCTATGATGATAAATGGAAGTATGGGGAAAAATAGACATCTCTAATCATAGCCCAAATACAGTCCTATGGTAAAAAGCTCATTGGTTTCTTTATGAGTAGAATTTCTAAATGCTATGACTTTACCGTAACTATTTTAAAGAAATATGCACTTATCCTTCTATGTTTCAAAATGAGCATATTGTATTAGATTTTTTTATTTCTTATAGGTAACTTCGTATCAGATTAATTCAGTTATCAATTATCAAATTAATACAATTATGAGACTTACTAAGAAGAACTCCCCTAAGAGTTACACTATTTACTACCTACCACAAGAGATTAAAGAAACTATGGTTACAGAGGTCAGTTACCTGCCTATTACCAGAGAGAGACTGGAACAGTTTTTTAGAGATGCGGCAAGTAAACGAAAGCCTAAATTAGTCAAGAAGCGGAAACAGTCAAGGCAGCAAGGGAGTTAATTCCATGCTGCCTTTATACTTCAATGCAATAATATTTAATTACTGTTTAGTCCAAGTTGTTACATAAGAATCATCTCCTATTTCATCATCGAAGAACTGTCTTGTTGTCATGGTATTACCGCTAAATGTAACATAATAAGTATCAATATCCGTTGGAACCAAATCTCCGTCCTCTTTATATGTAACGGTTAGAACGGTAGTCTTAGCATCATAAGTATAAGTAAATGAGTATGTATCGGTAGGTTGACCTCCCTCAGTAAGTTGTTCAATTCCTGTTCCATCTGCATTAAATTTCCATATTATAGCCTCATAACTTCCATCATCGTCTATCCAAGTACCTACCAATGGATTATTACCATTATTACCTTCTTCGTCATCATCGCTACATGCCGCGAAGTTAACACTCATAATTATGGCTACGATAGCCATTCCAATAAATCTTAATGTCTTCATTTCTGTTAATTTTAAAGTTTATAAATAATGTAATAGTTCAATAAAACGTTTTTGAATACAGTCTATTTATATTTTAGATATGACATTGAATATATGTTTTATTCAGTAATATTATTCTTCAATGATATTATGAAATTCTTTCCACACATTTGCATTTTGATAAACCTTTTTACTTCCTTTAGGTACATATAGCGTTGCAGAACTATAGGCATAGTCTGAAAACGTGTCATGCTCTATAGTAGGAGGTGCTAAAGCTTTTATATGAATTTCTTTTAATTTAGTTGCCTTAAAAGCCCATTCACCAATTTCCTTTACTTTCTCACCTATTACTAATGAGGTTAACTTAGTACAGTTATAAAAAGCATTATCTCCTATTGTTGTTACATTATTAGGTATAATGATAGAAGTCAATTTTTCTCTGCCTTGAAAAGCGTAGCTCCCTATAACTTTTATTGAATTTGGCAAAATTATTGATGTCAATACGTCGGTAGCATTAACAAAGGAGAAAGCAAACATACTTTCCCCAATTTCATCATTGGAAGTGTAATGTTCAACATTATGTGCTGCATCATAATCTTCACCTCCTTCCACGATATTTGCATTTGATAAGTCCAGTACAGATAACGCTCCATAATAAACTCCTGATAATTCACATAACATTTTTCTTAAAAGAAGAATGTCTGTGCCATTCAAATTCCCTTTTAGAGTTAATTTGGTTATCTTCGATATATAATCATATTCTTCAGAAATAATTCCCGGTAATGTTCCGGCTTCCATGTTGATAGTGTACACTCCCGAAATATCATCTGCTTCCTCTTGCTGTATAGTAATACAACAAGATTTACTTCCATCGTTAACACTTGCAAGAGTAAAGTCATACCTTCTGTATGGTCCTATGTTTTTTAATATTTTGAATGTTATGGTATTATCACCTGTATTTCCTTGTTTGGGGGTGTAAGATACCCAATTTGTTGCTTGGTATAATGGAAAAACGGCCCATTCTTTATCATTAAATTTAAATGAAATTGTTTTTTCTCCACCTTCTTCTGTAAAAGTAAATATTGTATCATCAAGAGGAGTATTTTCGTCTAATGAAATAAAAGTAGCTTCTTCATTATCAGAACAAGAGATAAGGTTTGTACTTATTATTATGGCTATGATAGCCACCCCTATAAATCTTAATGTCTTCATTGCTATAAATCTGTTTATGCCCCTACGTCCCTAATAGGTGGCAGTTAATAATAAATAGTTGTATCTGTGTGAGGAACACAGCGATAGCTACACACTTCATAAATGAGTTGCTAATTAATAAGTAGTAGTCTGTATCTTTACGGTTAATTCATGTATTATAGTCAGTGTCCCCTAACTGACTGTTATACAATAAAGAAGCGTGGGAACATTGAATATTACCTAATCTGAGGCTCTGGACTGCCCTAAGTCAAGTAATAAACAATAGCCCACGCCAAACGTTATATAGTCCACTTGAGTAAGTGGGTATATAGCATTGACGTGAGCGTTCTTGCCTATTATCCTTGACTTATGAAATTGTCCAGATTTCAGATTAAGGATAATATCTTAAACGCTCTTCGTTAACTAATATGTCCTTCCAACTTCCCAACGCATTAGGCTGTTAGAATTGCTGCAAAGTTACGAATTTACGTTTGATTGGCAAGAACTTATTGTTTATTAAATGCAGAAAGGCATTCCTACTCCATAAATCAAGGTTAGGAGCAAATTTGTAAAAGGTCTATATAAGTAGAAATTTATAAATTTACTCCCAACTTGAATTATTGGCTTAAAAGGCAGTTCCGCTCCATTCTTAATAATTGGTGAGCGCAATCGCCAGTAATCAAAAACTAAGGCAGTCATAGGTATTAAGTAGTTCTTCCTGCCTTAATCCCAAGTATCTCTTGGTAATTGATACACTGGAATGATTGAATAGCTCCATAAGTTTTACTAATGCCAACTCCGAACTCTCGCTGTTCATGTTATAGACCTGCCTGCCGAAAGTCTTTCTAAGGCTGTGGCATGAGAAGTTGCCTATATGCAGCCTATACTTCCTTTTAACCTCTTTGAGGATTACATTTATCCTCTGTATGGAATAGACCGTACCTTTCCGGCTAACCAATATAGGCGCGTCTATGCCTATAGGACTGATATGCTTGTAGCAGTCACAGATATGCTTCTGTAGCTGCATGTTAATTCTCACAGTCCTTTGCTTTCCCGTCTTGATTTCGATAACGGTAAATTCCTCCGCATCCAATATCTGCTTCCAGCGTAAAGCCAGAATGTCAGATATTCTTAAGCCAGTAAAACAGCCCAGAGCAACAAGAAGCGAAATTTTATAATTCCCGTCTTTGGCTAACTTCCTTATCAAGTTCATTGCCTCGCTCCATTGCAGATAATCTGCGGTTGTACTTGAATATTTAAGTGACATAACGTTCAGTCTTATAATGAAATGAATAAAAGTGAATATCATTTTTAAGTTGAAATATCCAACTTATTGATAATCAAAGAAACATTCACTAATAATAGAAGTGAACATTTCTCCCATTAACAGTAAGAGGACACCTATACCTTATTATATAGATGCCCTCCATACCAAGCTATCCTTTGATAATGGCATAGCCCAGCAGCAGGATATATCCCACCGCTATAAATGGAAACAATGCCATTGCAATGAAGAATACCAAAGTAGCCAGTAACACATAGAATAAATTCCGTAGCATAATCTCCAGTTTTGAGAAACCAGTAATAGGATATAATTCCAGATACAGCTAAGAAAGAAACCAACTGTATCTTTCATCACCATGCAGAGCGGATGCAATACCCGTTGCCAGTTCTGTAGCGTTGTAGGCTCTATCCAGAAAGCTGTCTATGTAGCTGCTTTTGTTGCTGCCAGTAAGCAGGTTGTAGAACTTCCACATGGATAGGTCACTGCCAAGACTGCCAAAGTTATCGTCATTGATATACGCTTTAGCTACACTGTTTATCTGTGTATCAGTAAGCAGCATTCTGGGGATAGCCTTCTGATAGCCTTGTGGCAAGCACTGATAAAGTCGCATCCTGCCAAGTAAGGTCACAAACTGGTGCTCATTTAGGCAGGTATCGCCTAAACTCTGCATCATGTGGATATTTTTGGCTGCATTGAAATTATTAAGCAGTTCCAATGTAGCCTTGAACAGTTCCTTTGTGCCCATTACCTTTATATCATCCTTATATCCGTCTGTAAACACGCACATGTTACAGCATACGGTATTCTTGAACGATACCGCCAGTCTGAATAATTCTGGACTTTTCTTGGTAGCAAGGTTCTCCCTATTCAATGCACGTACCCCCACAATGGAAAGGTTGAGCCTATTCCCAGACACTTCCTCATAGATGGATGGTATGTCTATGGCGAAAGCGCACCTTTCATAATACTGGGTCGTGTCAGCTTCCGTCAGCAGGTTCTTGGGCTTGTTGATGGCTTCTGGACGTCTCCCTTTTATCACATGGCTGCACCTTATGTCTGGTTGCTCTATCCGTTCACCGCTATAGAATGAACTGGCAGCTTCCCAGACCGTTTCAATGAATGCGTTGTGTGAAATGGTAAGTTCATTATCCTTGCTGAATACTGGTATCACACAGTCATTCTTCAAGTGCTCCAAACTCACCTCTACGGAATTAGCCTCAATGAAATGGTTCACCTTTTTGGGCTTTGTAATCTCTTCCACAACTACCGTTGCATCCTCTGCAAATTCTCCTAAATTGCTGTTCCTTCTCTGTGCCATGACTGGCATAATCTGTAATGCTTCCATAATCTGTAAATTATTAAGTTGATAATTAGAAATTTCTCCATCTGAATGCCATATAAATGATAATGTACAGCACTATGGCAAACATTGCCTTTGGTGCTGCAATGAACGGTACAACGAGTATTGCACCAACCGTCAGAATTGCCTTCAAATCTTCCATAAACGATAATTTATTGGTTAGTAATAAGTGAATTAAAGGGAAATGATAACCAGAAACAAAAAGCCTCCCAGCCTTGCACGCATGTGCATTTCTGTAATAAATCTGTATCTGCCCGTAATGGCTGTTACAGAATTTCAAGCGTTTGGGACTGGAAGGTGATTTCGCATCTGGTGTTCATTTCCCCTAAAGATACGGTGAGGGTAGTTAGGGGTAACACAACAGAAGCGCTTAAGACATACACCAGATATGGATATACATGCCAACCGTTTTTCTACTGCCAGTAATTCTACCCTATATGGCTCTGTACCTTATATGGAAACACTTCCCAGAACTAAAGGGGGAGGGGTGTGATTTTAAGTACCTATATTTTTTGAGTTGGGCATAAACACAATAGTAAATCAATTCATCAATAATTTAGATGGACTAATTATAAGAATCCAAAATTTGCTAATACTTTATTTATTTCTACCTTTATAGCCATTAATAAAACAATAAAATTTTATTCATGGAAAAGCAAACAGCAGTTAGAGAAACTTTATTAAAAGAATTTGCCAATTGCAGTGATAAACTTTTCACTTTAGGAATAATTCGTACAGATAGCTTTACTGGAGAAATAGGAGAATTTATTGCCTCCAAGTATTTTAAACTAAGTTTAGCTGGTAAATCCACAAAAGCATACGATGGAGTATGTCCTAAAGGCTATAAATATCAAATTAAATCTAAAGTTATATCTAACAATAATTTTACTCATCATATTTCTAATCTAAAATATCAAGATTTTGACTATCTTGTAGTTGTATATTTTGATATATATTACAATCCTATATCCATATTAAAAATCCCTTCTAATAAAATTAATACGGAAGAATACATTATTGGCGCTTCTTCTGTGCTTTCATTTTCTCAGAATATAGCTCGATTAAAATTACTTCAAAAAGAACAAGTCGCTATCAGAAATTTTGCTCAAAGTTACTTGAATTTACAAAAAGAAGGGATTATTAGAAGCCGTAAAGTAGTAGGGGATATTGGAGAATATTATGCTTGTAAACGTTTGAACCTAAAATTATCTAGCAATAAGAATGAGAAGGGACTGGATGCAATAGGTCAAGGAGGATTAACTTTTGAAATCAAAACAAGGCGAGTATATGATAGTGAAAGACGGACTTCTGAAACAAGAAGAATAAACAATCTAATAGGCAAAAATGCAGATTATTTAATTGTGGTAACTTTAAATCATGCCTTTGAATGTTCTGGAATGTGGATAATGCCAATGAAAAATATAATTAATCCTAAATCAGCCAATCTTAAGATTGTTAATACAACAATAGGAGTAAAGAATTTAGTACCAAGCCAAATTAGTTGGTTAAACACTGGCGAGAAGTTTGTATCATTTAATTGCATGGATAAACAAAATAGCTCTCAAGTGGAAGTCACAAATTCTGATATTAAGGAAAACAGCAATAAAATGCGTATTATTCTAATTATAATCATTATCTTCGCTATAATATGTTTGGTTGTGTGATTATTAATCTCAATTCTAAATATTTATTAATATGATTTTACCAACAATGACATTGACCGAATTGGCAAAGGAAATTCAGTCTGATTACAAGGAAGTCCATGCACGCTGGACTAAATTTAATCCAAAATTCAATAAAATGAGATTGAAGCAAACATATTATCCATGGATATGGAATACAGAGATTATTACAAAGAAAAATAATAAATGGTTCTTCAGCTTTTATGCACAATCTAAAAAGGATGCTAATGTTGTAATTCCTCATGCCTACATTACTTTTAGGTATGGAGGAACTACATGGGCAGCTTATCCGCTTAAAGGAACAAATGTGTTACTGATTTTTTCTTCTCATTTCTTTGAACGGTACATTGAACGTTTCTTGGAACTAAATAAGGATGAGAAGCAATACACATCCCTTGATATAATAAAATTATTTTATTTACGCAATAACCACATTGGATGTATAAAACCTGAATTAGAAGATTTAGCTAGAGGTTTCTGTGAAGATGGAATGATTTTAGGTGAATGGATTTCTGATTCTGCTGCATTAATCAAAACCTTCTTATCTCGCAATGAACTAAAAGTAAATCAATATACAGAGTATTACGATATGTTTCATAATTGGATTATCCAAGATATGTTCTTAGCTCACAAAGGATATTCTCTCTCATCTATGGAAGAATTTGATAATTTACCAGATTCCTACTTCTCGCCTAAAGAATGGGAAAAATTTCTTAAACTAAGAGGTAATGAAATGTGGATAAATATAGCCATTGAATGTAGCGAATTTAGAATTGAACATAAAGAAGAATATGAAAAATGTTCTAATATGCTTCAAGCGATTATGGACAATCGTTCTTTAGAATAAAAAGTAACATTATGATTACCCCAGAAGAATTAATACAAGATTTAATAGATTTTTATGGTTATGAAGTGGACTTGTCGTATGCGATTAACTACATAGACATGGTAGGTCAATATGCCGAAGTTGATAGTTTTCATCTTTGGTTGCAAGATTTGTTAATATGAATGATAGAAATGAACAAGGTATTTACTTATAATTGAGGGCATAAAAAGCCCCAGACCTTATCTGCCAGTCTGGAGCTTTCCCCTATAATATGATTTCAAATTTTTCTGGTTGGGGATATGGTTTAATCTCCTTCTTATATAGACCTAGTGCAGTTAATAAATACTGATAATTCCCTTGCTCTATATGCTTGCATTTCTTAATTAGTGTCTGTTTGAAGTCTTGACGGTTGCTTTTGCCAACAGTAGTGTATTTAGTAAGAATAAGATTTATTTTCTTTCTGTCATAGGCTGGTGGTATAACTCCGTGTTCTATACAGAAGTCCTCTATTGTCTGGTAGATATTGGCTCTTTCCAAGTCTCTGGATAATGGCATGTCTTTGCATCTGGCAATATAATATCCATTAATAAGAACTATATACCCTTTATTGATGAGGCTGTCAATTACAGTGCTGTTTTTACCTACTCCTATTTTATCTTTAATGTCTTGTTTGCTTGCTTTTAAATAATGTGTGTTATTAGTACAAATAGCCATGAACTTTAGCAAGAAGTCTTTTTCTTTAGGGGTTAGATTCTTATCCAGAATAAAGTCATTCCTCAATATGAAATAGTTCTCTGGCTTGGTATTCATTTTATATCTGATATGGGTTTTACTGTTAACATAGAAATATTCCCAGCCTAGAAATAGTGGATTGTCCTTAAAAACAAACTTCCCCTTCTCATCTTTCTCACTTAGATGTGTCTTTATAATGCCCTCTGATATATCTGACAGTCCAGCTATTTTAGGATAGGTGATTTCTGACACCCCGTTATAATAATTGCTGTTCATTTTTATAATGGAGTAGATATAAGCGTTCAGTGTCTTCTTGAAACTGATAATATCCTTACTTATCAATGTCTGTCTGATTGCCCCCATCAGTAGCTATGGATTTGTGGTCGTCTATAAATATTATATCTTTCTTCTCCCGTTCAATCTTGTAATATTTATTAGTTCCAAAATACTTCTTGGCTTCCTTTCTGTTCTTAAAAATAATGTTGTCTGGTTTATACCATATCATACTGCTTTAGCGTTAGAATTGATTGGTTGTCATTCATCTGATTAGTGGAATTATCTGTAACTCCCGTTCCAGAAAATTGTAGTTCCGTAGGAACTTCATTTTTCATATATAAGGTATGTTATATAATAGGTATGTTACTAGGGTATCATTTTAGGGAATGTCCCAGTATTAAAATCGGGAATACTTATTGGAGTCTCAAAATAGGGAATAGGTAAATTCCAGACTAGATGTACATCTGTATTTATCACTTCTGTTCTTGGCTCGCATGGCGGCAGGTTATTGGACTTGGTTGCATATACAGTTGGGGATATATGTCTGGTGGGTATGAACACGAAAAGGGAGAACCGTTTGCACAGTCCTCCCTTATACATTTTATTGTCATCTCTTATACAATACCTTATTCATACATTCGTCGAAAGCGTTTGAGTCAACTACATATCCCTCGTTGGGACTATCCTTTATCAATTTTGGTAACGCATTCAAAATGTCATACTGTCTGAGTTCGTTCAGTTCGTGACAGATGTCCTGCAATTTGTTTAAAATAAAAGATTCATCTCCACATTCTGCATAACGTGAATTTTCGTTGATATAGAAGTACATTGTGTTTAGGTTTCCATAAACTTTATTATTTGAGACATGAAACATGTCCTCGTTCAATCCTTCATGAATGAAGAATCCGAAATGCTCATCTTCCATGTGATGTCTTATACCATCAAAACAAGCTTCCAATTGGCGAATCTCTTTCTTGTAACTTTCAATATCCAGACCGTCTGGTCGTGCAGAAAGTTCATTCAAAATTCTTTCTGATATGATACTGAAATATTTGTCACACATGGCTTCAGAATCATTCTTTAACTCTTTAAGCAGTTTAATTGTTACAGAAATTCCCCACTTGGGAAATATACTAAAGAAGTCGTTCAGTTTGTCTAGATTTGCATTAAATTCAATCATTGATTTGTTAACGCCTCTAACGTCAATGTACTTGATTAATTGTGGTAGTCTATGCTTTCTCATAGTTATTGGTTTTATTGGATTTATCATTGCTCATCTTGATGTAAACGGTGTAAACCTTGTTATCTTTCTGCTTGCGTCTCTTGGAATAGCCGTTCAGCTTAGCCCATATTCCAATAACAGTCTTGCTGTCCTTTACATGGTGGGCTAGTGCAAGCTCACGTAGTTGCTTGAATGTAAGTTCTGTTTCTCCATTCATTCTTAGTCCCATAAATAATTATTAAATAGATAATCTGGCAAGATAAGGTGGATTGAAATGGCAGGTAAATTCAGACAATTCAATTTCAGATGTGCCTCAAGTCGGTAATTCAGTGGTTTCAGTGATACCGCCCTTATCTCATGTTGATGTTGCAAAGATACTGCACTTTGGTGAGGTGCCAAAACACTTTGACAACTTTCTTAAAACTTCGTGTAGGGAGCTTCATGGAGTGAGGATATGTCCTCTTCTGATAGCTTGGAAGTAAGTTTGGAACTTGAAAACTATTCCTGCTCCGGTTTGTGATACGGCAGGTAAACCATGTACATCTTGCCTTGAATCATTTTTCGTTTCTTGATGTATTGGTCAGAAGCCCAAAGCCCAATGTGCAGCCTTGTGTCCTTGATACCGTGCTCCAGTGCCATTTTACGAATGTCAGCGTAGGTCAGTTCTTTCATTTGAAGTGGATTTAGGTTTGTAGTGGTGAATCTGGGTGACGAGGAACTCGGTCATTTCTGACTTTCAATCACAGTGCAAAGGTATAAAGTCCCGACTGCATCACCAAACGACAAGTAGAAATTGTGGAATATTTGGGTTGAGGGGGCAATAAAGCAAAAATTCTCCCCATAACCGGAGCTGTTCGGGGAGAATATGACGTCCAGCCTTACCAGAAACCCTAATTTCATAAAAAACTTGTCAGTCTTGATTTCTTTTATCCAATAAGGCTGTAGTAATTTCTTTTATATTGATGAATCTTTCATTATCCAACAAGCCTATTTCCAAAGCCTTATTGATAAACTGCATAATTGCATCCCTACTGATACCAATCTTAACGCACTTGATAATCATTTCCCTAAAACACTCATGCAGGTATGACAGCTTCCCAACAGATAACTGTTTCACATATTGTTTTGCCACATCAGAATCAGAAGTGGAAGATTGGGAGAACTTTTCTATCTCGCTTATAAGGGACGCAATTTCATTGTCATAGCTACATAGTTTCCCATCCATCAAGTGACCTACTTGTGATTGTAGTTCAACAGCCTTATTGATTTTGGATGCAAAAAATTGAGTGTCCAGCAAGGTTTCAAAGGTTATATTGTCAGCCACGCTCGCCGTTGAAATTGGCTTCTTGACCGTTTCTTGTTTATTCATTGTAGCATCTACCATATTATCAGTCCCTTCAACCTTGAATAATCTACTGTTTTTGATTTTCTTTAAAGAATTAATAAGCCTTGTTCCTTTATCGTTTACAGTTTCATGCAAATAAACATCATCTATCATTGTGGTGTCTGTATGCGCAGTTGCTATTATTACATCTTCTTTAGGAATCCCAGAACGGCACATCAAAGTAATAAATGTATGCCTAGCAATATGAGTATGAATTAACTCATATAATTTCTTTTTTTTATTAATAACCTCCTCACCTATTTGTTCTGTATAAATTACATCACTATCTAGTCCAACCTTCTTGCATACATTTTTAATTACTCTATTTAATTTAGCCTCATTATTTCTTACAACGTTAGCATCTTCTCCCAATAAATTGATGTGCTCGAACCCCTTTTCTTTATATTTATTCAAAATCTCTTTTACCAAGGGAAATAAATACACTGTAGCTTGTTCTCCAGTCTTTTGAACAACAAAAGAAATAACCTCAACATTACCTTCTAACCTCGTAACAGTATATTCACCTTTAAAAATCTTAGGCAAATCAGATATGCGTTGTCCTAGTAAGCACTGGGAGATAAACAAATCTCTAGCCTCTTCTTCTTTTGGTTTAAGATTTGAGCAACCATAAATAGCTAAAAGTTGTTCTTCTGTTAATGGAATTTGCTTACTCTTTTTTTGTTCTTTAGTTCGCCTATCCTTAATAGGAGTAAAAGATGTTATATCTATACCAGCTTTTATTTCCTTGTCTTTGTTAGCATGATTAATCAATGTTTTAATTCCATTGAGTTTATTTAAAATCGTTGCAATCTTAGAATTAAGCGACAATAAATACTGCTGATAATCTTCCATAGTATCTCCATTAATATAAGATACACTATTAAGAATATCTCTAGTTTTCAAAAAGTTCTCAAAAGACCTAACATATCCCATATATATGTTCTTACTATTTTCTCCATCGATATACTTCTCTACCATCTGCCTTAAAATAAAAGTAGCAGATAATTTTTTCTTTTTCTCCCATAGCATTACGTTGCTTCAAATTAGGATTAATAATTTGCTTCATTTCTTCAAAAAGGAAGTTGATTCTTTCCATATCTTCACAAAGATAATTCTTATTCTCTTCAAAAGAAGCAAGTATAGACCTTATTCTTTTATTAACAATTTCATTATTTCTATTATCCAATCTAGTTTGCCCATTACTAATAGTAGCAATTTGTTTCCGCTTATTCCATTGCGAAGGATAAACTTTCACTCCAATATTTACCTTATACTGCTTTCCCCTAAATGAAAATAGAGCATAAATAATAGTCGGTTTATTCAACCTAGTCTGCCTTAGATTGAAATTTAGAGTAAATTCAAGAAACACTTGTTCATTCATCACTGTTTATTGCCAAACGTTATTAAAATCGGTTATTACATTTGGTTATTAATGAGACTATTTGCATAGGTATTTCCACATTATCACCCCTTCCAGAATATATTGAAATAAAGCTTTGCTATATCATAAAAACAAGCTATCTTTGCACAGTTTTTTCAAGAATATTAAGACTAAGTAGCAAGTAGTTAGTAGTAAGAAACGGGCAAAAAACGACAAGAGAAGGTAAATCAAATTAGAATCAGATAAATCAATAGAGAGTATGTTGACTGCAAACGAAATCAGAGACTCTTTCAAGAGTTTCTTCGAAAGTAAAGGTCACCAGATAGTGCCTTCGGCCCCGATGGTGATTAAGGATGACCCCACGTTGATGTTCACCAATGCGGGAATGAACCAGTTTAAAGATATTATTTTGGGCAACCACCCGGCGAAATACAAAAGAGTTGCTGACTCGCAGAAATGCCTTCGCGTAAGCGGAAAGCACAACGACCTGGAGGAAGTGGGTCACGATACCTACCACCACACCATGTTCGAGATGCTGGGCAACTGGTCGTTTGGCGACTACTTCAAGAAGGAAGCCATCTCCTGGGCATGGGAGTATCTGGTGGATGTATTGAAACTCGACCCTAAAGACCTCTACGCCACCGTATTCGAAGGTAGCGCCGAAGAAGGACTGGAACGCGACAACGAAGCCGCTTCTTACTGGGAGCAGTTCTTGCCGAAAGACCACATTCTGAATGGCAACAAACACGATAACTTCTGGGAAATGGGTGATACGGGACCGTGCGGTCCGTGTTCGGAAATCCATGTGGACTCCCGTTCGGAAGAAGAGAAGGCCAAAGTACCCGGCAGCCAGCTGGTGAACAAAGACCACCCGCAGGTGATTGAAATCTGGAACCTCGTGTTCATGCAGTTCAACCGCAAGGCGGACGGCAGCCTGGAAGGACTTCCCGCCAAGGTTATCGACACCGGCATGGGCTTCGAGCGACTGGTGCGCACACTGCAAGGAAAGACCTCCAACTACGACACCGACGTATTCCAACCGATACTGAAAGCCATCGGAGACATGGCAGGCAAGAAGTATGGCGAAGATGAGAAGTCGGACATCGCCATGCGTGTAATTGCCGACCACATCCGCACCATCGCCTTCTCCATCACCGACGGACAGCTTCCGAGCAATGCCAAGGCAGGTTACGTCATCCGTCGTATCCTCCGCCGTGCCGTGCGCTACGGTTACACGTTCCTCGGACAGAAGCAGGCATTCATGTACAAGCTCCTCCCCGTACTCATCGAGAACATGGGCGCCGCTTATCCCGAACTGGATGCACAGAAGGAACTGATTGCCAAAGTTATCAAGGAAGAAGAAGACTCCTTCCTCCGCACCCTGGAGACGGGTATCCGCCTGCTGGAAAAGACCATGGCAGACGCCAAAGCCGCCGGCAAGAACGAAATCAGCGGAAAGGATGCCTTTACCTTATATGATACCTTCGGTTTCCCGCTCGACTTGACGGAACTGATTCTCCGCGAAAACGGCATGACTGCCGACATCAAGGAGTTTGACGCCGAAATGCAGCAGCAGAAACAGCGTGCCCGCAATGCCGCCGCCATAGAGACCGGTGACTGGATTATCACCTCCGCCGTTTCAGAAGACAGTACGCCACCCCTGTCAGAGTGCTCACCGCCGTCGCCGCCAGCGCCGGGCCCACGATGGCAGACGGGCTCACGCTGCCGTACTGGCTCCGGTAGGCGATCATATTAATGGGGATCAGCTGAAGGGACGAGATATTGACGATCAGAAACGTACACATTTCATTACTGGCCGTTCCCCTTCCGAAGGCCCCCGGCTTTTTCTGCCTTCTCCGCTCCTCCTCCAAAGTTTCCAGTTCCTCCATGGCCTTTAGCCCGGCGGGGGTCGCCGCCCAGCCCAGGCCCAGCATATTGGCGATCATATTGGTGGAGATATGGGCCGCCGCCGGATGGTCCTCCGGCATATCCGGAAATAAAAGCCGGATCACCGGCCTCATCTTTTTTGTCAGCGCCTCGATGAGCCCGGCCTCTTCCCCGACCTTAAGGATCCCGCACCAGAAGGACATGATCCCCAGCATCGTTAAGCACAGGGTCACTGCCTCCCTGGCCGAATCCAGCGCTCCATTGGTCACCTGGGCCAGATTTCCATGGAACGCTCCCCACAGGATCCCCAGGGCCATCATCCCGGCCCACAGATAATTTAACATATAAAAATCCCACCCCTCTGCCAGATTTTATGACAGAAGGGCGGGATTTATTCGCTTTCCTCCTCCGGCTCCACGCCGCAAAGCTTCCGCATTACCTCCGGCACAGTCTCGATCCTCTTGCACCGGTACGCGTTGCTTCCGCAGAACAGCAGGGCTTCCTCTATATTTCCCTCAGCAGCATGGATGAGCGCCCGGGTGATGCAGTACGGGGTCTCCGCCGGATTGCAGTGCTCCAGGCACCGGAAGCACCCTTCACCGGGATCCTTCCCTCCTGGACCCTTTCCAGGAACCGGTTCCGTATGGCCCTTCCAGGCATTCCCACCGGGCTCTTTACGATCACGATGTCCTTTTCCTCCGCATCCAGATACGCCTGCTTATAGGCAGGATCCGCGTCACATTCCTCTGTGGTCACGAAACGGGTCGCCACCTGGACGCCGTCGGCCCCCAGACGGAGCTGGCGCAGCACGTCCTCATGGTCAAAGATCCCTCCGGCCGTCACCACCGGGATCTCCTTTTTATACTTTCCGGCAAACTCCTTCACCACGCCGATGATGCCGCGGATCTCCGCTTCATACTTCTCTCTTTTATACGTTTTTGACACACACTGAGTGTCAACTTCATATTCAGAAAGCTCTTCCCTGGAAAATCCCAGGTGGCCTCCGGCACATGGCCCCTCCACCACCACAAAGTCTGGAGCCATTTTATGCTTCCGGTCCCACATCTTACAGATCACCGACGCCGACTTAATGGAGGAAACAATGGGAGCCAGCATGGGACGGCGAAGACACTCTTCCCCCATTTCCTCTGCAGCCTCCTTCACATATCTGGGCAGATCCACCGGAAGCCCCGCGCCGGAGATGATCACATCCGCTCCAGCCTTCACGGCCTCCTTCACATACCCGGGCGTACCCCTTCGTAGCTACCATGATATTAAAGCCCAGGATCCCATCCGGGGCGGTCTTCCTGGCTTTTTTAAGCTCCTCATGGATGCTCTCAGATTGGCCCCTATGGGATCCTTTAAAAAATCCGGATCCTTAAAGCCGATCTGGGCCGTGGAAATGATCCCGATCCCTCCGGCCTTTGCCACAGCCCCCGCCAGGGACGAAAGGCTGATCCCAACGCCCATGCCGCCCTGGATCACCGGGTATTCTGCCGTCAGCGGACCGATCTTCAACGGCTTTAACTGTAACGCTGCTTCTCCCATAACTCCCTCTTTTCCCCGGCTTACGGCCGGTCTGTCCTAAAATATGCGGAACCGCTCATACCGGAGGAGTGCCGTCTCCTCCGGATCCACGTCTCTCCAGTCCTCCAGGAACCGGCTTAAGGCCTGGTCCAGATAAGAAACAATGGCCGGAAGCGTTTCCTTACATGCCGGCTCCTCCTCCGGGATCACCCGCTCGATGATCCCCAGCTCATAAAGCTCTCTGGCCGTGATCTTCATGACTCCGGCCGCCTCTCCGGCCCGCTTGCTGTCCTTCCAGAGGATCGAGGCAAAGCCCTCCGGCGACAGTACGGAATAAATGGCGTTTTCCATCATCCATACCTCGTTGGCCACGGCCATGGCCAGGGCGCCGCCGCTCCCGCCTTCTCCAATGACAATGGAGAGCACCGGAACCTGAAGCCCCGACATCTCCATAAGATTTCTGGCAATAGCCTCGCCCTGGCCCCGCTCCTCGGCCTCAAGGCCGCAGAATGCGCCGGGGGTATCCACAAAGCAGATCACCGGACGGCCGAAGGTCTCCGCCTGCTTCATGAGCCGCAGGGCCTTCCGGTAGCCATCAGGAGAAGGCATCCCGAAATTCCGGTGGATATTGTCCTTGGTGGTCTTTCCCTTCTCCTGTCCGATCACCGTCACAGGGATCCCATGGAACTCTGCGATCCCGCCGATGATGGCCCCGTCGTCTTTGAAGTACCGGTCTCCATGAAATTCCATGAAATTTTCAAATAATGCATCAATATAATCAGAAGCCACCAGCCGGTCGGTCTTCCTGGAAAGGAGCACCGAATCCCAGGCGCTTCGGATCACGGCTCCGGCCCGGTTCTGGACGGCTGAAAGAAGAGAGCCTTTGATGCCGTCGGAGCTCTCTTCCTGCTTCCGCGCCCCGCCGCCGTTCCTAACGCTGTCTCCGCCAGCTGTTCCTTTCTCTTTCCGGTGGAGCCGCAGGATGGTCTCCAGGGTCTGTTTTAATTCCTTCCGTTCCACAATCTTATCCACAAAGCCGTGATCCAGAAGAAACTCTGCTCTCTGGAACCCCTCCGGCAGCTTCTGGCCGATGGTCTGCTCGATGACCCTGGGGCCGGCAAAGCCGATGAGGGCCCCGGTTCCGCCAGGATGATATCTCCCAGCATGGCAAAGCTGGCGGTGACGCCTCCGGTGGTAGGATCCGTCAGCACGCTGACAAAGAGCTGGCCCGCATCATGGTGGTGCTTAAGGGCCGCCGCCGTCTTGGCCATCTGCATTAGGGAAACGATCCCTTCCTGCATCCTGGCGCCGCCGGAGCAGGCAAAAAGCACCACTGGAAGCTTTTCCCTGGTGGCCCGTTCCACAGCCCTGGTGATCTTCTCACCCACATTGTGGCCCATGCTGCTCATTAGGAACCTGGCATCACAGACGCCGATCACCGCCAGATTGCCGCCGATCTTTCCGCAGCCGGTGACGATGGCCTCGTTGAGCCTGGACTTTTCCCTGGCTGCCTCCAGCTTTTTTTCATATCCAGGGAAGTTTAAGGGGTTGGAGACCTCCATTTCCCGATCCCATTCCTCAAAGGTGCCGGGATCCGTGACCATCTGGATCCTCCTCCAGGCATGGACGCGGAAATAGCCTCCGCATTTGGGGCAGACGTAAAAATTCTCCCTTACATCCTCCACATAGATGGGTTTCCCACACTTATTGCACTTTCTCCACATTCCCGCCGGAATCCCCGGTTCCTCTTCCTGTTTTCCGTCCGCTCCGCTTCCGGGGCGCGGTATCTGGTGTCGATCCTTGTATATGTCTTCTTGAACATATCCCGCAGCATGGAAAACCTCCTTCACTATCAGCAGTCTGGAAAATGGGACGGGATAAAATCCGTATCCACATTTCCATCTTCAAAATCCCTGTCTCCGATGAGCTCATACTGGAAATCCACATTGGTGGTGATCCCCTCGATGACCAGCTCTCCCAGGGCGCTCCGCATCTTGGCAATGGCCGATGGCCGGTCCTTGTCGTGGACGATGAGCTTTAAGATCATGGAATCATAGTTGGGCGGGATCGTATAATTATTATAGACCGCCGTATCCACCCGGACCCCGCGCCCGCCGGGAAGATGGATATCCGTGATGGTGCCCGGACACGGCATAAAGTGCTTATCCGGGTTTTCGGCATTGATCCGGCACTCAATGGCATGGCCGGTGATCTGGATATCCTCCTGGGTCACAGACAGCGGCTCCCCCGCCGCGATCCGGATCTGCTCCTTAATAAGGTCCAGATCCGTCACCGCCTCGGTCACCGGATGCTCCACCTGGATTCTGGTATTCATTTCCATGAAATAAAATTCTTTATTTTTATCCAAAAGGAACTCAATGGTCCCTGCATTCTCATAATGTACGGATCTTGCGGCCTTCACCGCCGCCTGGCCCATACGCTCACGAAGCTCTTCTGAGATAGCCGCCGACGGGGCCTCCTCCAGAAGCTTCTGGTGGCGTCTCTGGATGGAGCAGTCCCGCTCTCCCAGATGGACCACATTTCCAAAGCTGTCCGCCAGGATCTGGAACTCGATGTGTCTGGGACGCTCCACAAACCGCTCGATGTACATGGTATCGTCGGAAAATCCCTTGACCGATTCCATCTGGGCGTTCTGGAAATTGGACGCAAAATCGTCTTCCCCATAGGAGACCCGCATCCCCTTTCCGCCGCCGCCGCTGGACGCCTTGATCATCACAGGAAAGCCCACCTCTCTGGCAGTCTTTAAGCCCTCCTCCACCGTAAATACCGGCTCCTTACTTCCAGGGATCACCGGAACTCCGGCCTCCATCATGGTCTTTCTGGCCTCGGACTTATTTCCCATCCGGTGGATCACCTCTGCCGGAGGGCCGATGAACCGGATATGACATTTCTCGCACAGCTCTGCAAACCTGGCGTTTTCCGACAAAAATCCAAATCCTGGATGGATGGCGTCCGCCTTCATGGCCACGCAGGCCGTAAGGATCTGCTCCATATTCAGATAGCTTTCTGCCGACGGGGCGGGGCCGATGCAGATGGCCTCGTCCGCTAACAGCGTATGAAGGGCGTCCCGGTCTGCCTCCGAATAGACAGCCACCGTTTTGATCCCCATTTCCCGGCATGCCCGGATGATCCGCACCGCGATCTCCCCGCGGTTGGCGATCAGAATTTTCTGAAACATATCTTCACCAGCCCTAACCGATCATAAACGTAAGCTCTGCGCTCACTGCGATCTTTCCGTCCACGGTGGCCGTGGCCTTTCCAACGCCCACCGGCCCTTCCGCTTAATGATCTCACATTCCAGGCGGAGTCTGTCGCCGGGAACTACCTTTTTCTTAAATTTCACCCGGTCCATGCCGCCGAAATACGCCGTTTTTCCCTTATTTCCTCCATGCTGAGGACGGCCACGGCTCCTGTCTGGGCCAGGGCCTCCACGATCAGAACGCCCGGCATCACCGGCTCCTCCGGGAAGTGACCGGAAAAATACGGCTCATTATATGTGACCGCTTTATATCCAACAGCCCGCACGCCCGGCTCCAGCTCCTCGATGCAGTCCACCAGAAGAAATGGATGGCGGTGGGGGATGATCTCCTTGATTTCCTTGATTCCCAGCATATCTCTGCCTCCTGTTGTTTAACGGATCCTGAAAAGCGGCTGGCCGTATTCCACGGTCTCCTCGTTTTTCACAAGGATGGCCTCCACCACGCCGTCATACTCGGATTCGATCTCATTCATCAGCTTCATGGCCTCCACGATCCCGATGACCTGGCCTTTTTTCACATGGTCTCCGACCTTTACAAAGTCCTCGGCATCCGGAGCCGGAGAGGAATAAAACGTTCCCACCAGAGGACAGGCAACGACCCGGTCAGATACAGCCGTATCCGTCTGCGGAGCAGGACTGCCCTGGCTCCCGTTTAACGGCATTCCGGAAACGGTCTGGACGGTCTGGGGCACGGCTCCATCGGCCGGCTGGCATCCAGCCAGCGCCGGAACCGCCTGGATGACCGCCGGCTGCTCCTTTTTAATGACGATCTTCGTATCGCCCTGCTCGATCTTAAAGCCCGTCAGCCCATTGTCTGAAACGGCTTTGATCAGTTCGATGACATCCTTGATCTCCATGGCCTTCACTCCTATTCTTCAAACTTCTTTACAACCAGGCTGGCGTTGTGACCGCCAAAGCCCAGGGAATTGGAGATCGCACAATCCACATCCATGGAAACGCCGCCGCCCATTACATAGTCCAGGTCACATTCCGGATCCGGAGTGCGAAGGCCCGCTGTCTCATGGACAAAGCTGTCTTCAATGGATTTCACACAGGCGATGAACTCCACGCCTCCGGCTGCTCCCAGCAGATGGCCCACCATGGACTTGGTGGAGCTGATCCTTGTTTTGTATGCCTGGGCTCCCAGAGCCAGCTTGACGGCCTTCGTCTCAAACAGGTCATTGTGGTGGGTGCCTGTGCCGTGGGCATTGACATAATCGATCTGCTCCGGCTTTACTCCGGCGTCCTTCATAGCGTATTCCATGGCCTTTGCAGCCCCGCTGCCGTCCTCTGCCGGAGAGGTGATATGATAGGCGTCGCTGGTGGCCCCATAGCCCGCTAACTCCGCGTAGATCCTTGCGCCCCGGGCCTTTGCGTGCTCCAGGGATTCCAGCACCACGACGCCTGCGCCTTCGCCCATGACAAAGCCGCCGCGCTCTGCATCAAAGGGAATGGAGGCCCGCAGAGGATCCTCCGCTGTGGAAAGAGCCGTCAGGCTTGTGAAGCCGGCCACGCCCAGAGGGGTAATGGAGCTTTCCGTGCCCCCAGCCACCCATCGACTCTGCCTCTCCGTCGCTGGATGGCCCGGCCATGGCCTCTCCGATGGAGTGGGTCCCGGTGGCGCAGGCCGTCACCACATTCAGGCTCTTGCCCTTTAAGCCAAACTGGATAGACACGTTTCCGGCGGCCATGTTCGCTGATCATTAACGGCACCAGAAGGGATTGATCCGTCCCGGCCCTTTTCCAGAAGCTTCTGATACTCCCGTTCAATGGCCTGGAGGCTGCCGATGCCGGAGCTGACGCAGACGCCCACCCGGTAGGGCAGTCCCTCTTTTTTGCCATATCAATTCCCGGCATCCTCTAAGGCCTGCTTTGACGCGGCCACAGCCAGCT
>ENA-OPZZ01000317-OPZZ01000317.1-human-gut-metagenome-genome-assembly--contig:-NODE-317-length-39186-cov-5.919302_pt1 | contig 39186 bp, 31 predicted proteins | sample MGYA00242487_ERZ504511 | MGnify/ENA primary metagenome ERZ504511 (study PRJEB26092, sample SAMD00036241) | human gut metagenome | host: Homo sapiens | study: EMG produced TPA metagenomics assembly of... | reverse complement strand
GTGGAGTCGTAGATAAGAGGTTCTTTCTGTATGGATTACAAGGTCTATGCATAAAGGGGAATTAGCAAAGCATTAATCCCCCAAGAATTATAACTGATCCCTTATACCGACATACCCTGCACAAAGCAGGGCTAACCAAATAAAAAAGCCATCTGATTATCGTCGTTTATTTTTTATTTTGTAGCCCGTGGGGGAATCGAACCCCCCTTTCAAGAATGAAAATCTTGCGTCCTAACCGATAGACGAACGGGCCATCCTTTTTATCGAGGATTTCTCTCTCGATTGCGGGTGCAAAGGTAGTGACTTTTTTTGAATTTGCAAACATTTCCCAAACTTTTTTCTAAACTTTTTGTTCATAGTCCATTGAATTGACTATTTACCTAAACTTAACTTTTATGAAAAGTATCTTTAAATCAATGAGTTGCCTTGTGTTGGGCGCAATGATTGTTACGCCGATGTTTGCGCAACAAAAAAAACTTTATCCGGAGTTGGAAGGACCGGGACCTGTTGTTATTATCTCAAAAGATAAAAATGGCAAGGAAGAATTAATCAATGTATTTGAAGAAACGCAACGTCCGCATTTCCATGATCCCCGTGCTCCTCGTTTTTTACTTACTGACCAACAGGGAAAGTTTGCATTGGGTATCGGTGGTTATTTGAAAACTACAATGGAATATGATTTTAATGGGATAGTGGATGACGTTGACTTTATCCCTGCACTCATTCCGCAACCGGGATCCACGTCTGTCCGTAATCAGTTCCAGATGGATGCAAGCACTTCCACTATCTTTTTAAAGTTGGTGGGGAGAACCAAGCATTTGGGTAACTTCATCGTTTATACAGCCGGAAACTTCCGTGGAAGTGGAAAGACTTTTGAATTGCAGAATGCTTATTTATCCTTCCTGGGCTTTACTATGGGGTATGATACCGGATTGTTTATGGACCTTGCCGCAGCTCCTCCGACTATTGATTTTCAAGGACCTGACGGGATGACTTTCTATCGCGCCACCCAGTTGCGTTATGAAGCCAATGTGATGAAAGGTTTGAAAGTGGGTGTCGGTGTGGAAATGCCGTCAGTAGACGGTACTCCGGCACAAGATGTGAGAATCGGTAAGCAGAGGATGCCGGATATTCCTGCCTATGTACAGTATTCTTGGGCAAAGGCTAGTCATATACGTGTGGGAGGAATCTTGAGAAGTATGACTTATGAGGATCAAGTGAATAATAAGGCAAAGTCATTGACCGGTTGGGGGATACAGGCATCGGGAACAGCAAGACTGGGTGGTTTCCAGCTTTACGGACAATATACTTATGGTAGAGGTATTGCTCAATATTTGAATGATATCAGCAACTTGAATGTAGATATCGTTCCTTTGGCCGATGAGTCCGGACGTATGCAGGTACTGCCCATGAAAGGATGGTATGCCGGATTACAGTATAATTTCTCGAAACGGGTATTCGCATCGGCTACGTATAGCCAGTCACGTCTGTTTACAGAAGATTGCTATGCTCACTTTAATGAAACTCAGTATAAAAAAGGTCAGTACCTGGTTGCAAATGTATTCTGGAATGTAAGTCATAACTTGCAGGTAGGTGCGGAATATCTTCATGGTTGGAGAGAGAATTTTAATGATGTGAACCGTGAAGCAAACCGTATAAACTTGAGTGCGCAATATAATTTCTAACTTATTTTTCCTATCTTTGTGTCTATCAATAATGGAAAGAGAATGAAAAAAATAGGTGCACATGTATCCGTAAGCGGGGGCGTGGAAATGGCCCCCGTTAATGCATTAGGGATAGGAGCGGACGCATTCGCTCTTTTTACAAAGAATCAGAGGCAATGGGTTGCAAAACCTTTGTCTGTCGAGAGTGTTACTCTGTTTAAAGAAAACTGCGAGAAAGAAGGTTTTGATGCCCGGTATGTTCTTCCTCATGACAGTTATCTGATAAATTTGGGACATCCTGACGAGGAAGGGCTGGAGAAGAGTCGTGCAGCATTTTTGGACGAAATGCAGCGTTGCGAGCTTTTAGGATTGAAAATGCTGAATTTTCATCCCGGAAGTCATTTGAACAAGATATCCATAGAGAAGTGTCTGGACAGGATTGCCGAGTCTGTCAATATGACTTTGGATAAGACGACCGGTGTGACTGCTGTGATTGAGAATACAGCCGGACAGGGAAGTAATGTGGGAAATGAATTCTGGCATTTGAGATATATTATAGATAAGGTGGAGGATAAATCTCGTGTGGGAGTTTGCCTGGATACTTGCCATACCTATACCGCCGGTTATGATATTGTGAATGAATATGACCGGGTCTTTACCGAGTTTGATGAGGTAGTGGGGAGAAACTATTTGTGTGCCATTCACTTGAATGACTCAAAGAAACCATTGGGTAGCCGGGTAGACCGTCATGACAGTATCGGAAAGGGGCTGATTGGTATTGATTTCTTCCGCCGCTTTATGCAGGATTCCCGTTTTGACGATATGCCCGTTATTCTTGAAACTCCCGATGACACCATTTGGCGGGACGAGATTAAAATGCTTCGCAGCTTTGAACCATAGTTTGTGGCTGGATGAAAACATATTTAAGGAATTCAGCTATCATTTTGCTTGTAAGGGCGAGGTTTGCTCGCCCGAAAATAGGCTGATTTGCATATTCTCCCAAGATCGTGCCCGTTGGTTCGGGCAGGCAAAAAAACTTATATTCGTCAATCTGAGTTGGCAAATAGTATTTTCACCACCGTAGGGGCAGGCCCGTGTATCTGCCTGATAGTACGAAAGCAGTTGCAGGTTCTCTTTCCAAAGTATGACCGACCGTGGTCTTGTAAGCAGCTTCTTGACGATAAAGTCGGGAGAGAAGCGGAACTCTGGAGGAGCCTGCAGACTGTTATCTAAAACTTATAAAATGAAGAAACCGACCCTTTTGGGTCGGTGTTCTACGGTAGATGTTTTTTCTTTGCTTGACGGCTATGAGGCAATCCCTGCCCCTACAGCTGAATACATGACAGCACTATCGGACTTTCGGCATCTCCTCATTTACTTGAAATCCGGGCCATACTCCAACCAAAATACCATTGCCCAATCCTGGTCATTGGCAAACGGGTCATAAAGATGAGCTTTTTGTCCGTTCACTTTGTCCGGATAGATAAAGGCGCAGCTTCCTCTTCCGTCTTCGGTGAAGAGGCATAGATTGTTCCGGAAAATATTCAAGGCCCGTTCTGCATATTCTTGTTTTCCGGTCGCTTTGGCATAAAGACGGAAGGCAATACCCGATAAAGTGCTCCAGTAATGTGGGAAGGTATCTCCCCAAATCCGGTCTTTTCCAAACCAATAACCATCCCAGTGACGAATAGCGATGTCATAAAGGTGGAAACTGGGCTGTTTTCCGCTAAATGATTCTAATAAAGGAAGCTGGCTTTCGGCCCCTTTCAGATATTTTTCATCCCCGGTGAGCATATATACATTCAGCAGATGGATAATGGACGGAGCTACGATGCTCTGTTCGTAATTGACTTCGGAGGTCGGATAATTAGGCCCGTTTTCACAAAATACGTCTGCCATTGATTTGAAATCGTTCAGCAGAGTGTCCGCTTCGGCAGTAAATCCGTTTTCTTTCAATAGAGTATAGCCGTAGGTCGGGATATTGATGCAATAAAAACCATGCTTGAAATAACGGACCAGTGCACGCAGTGTGCCGTACCCGTCTTTCAGATATTGTTTATTACCTGTGGTGCGGAACATGGTAAACCAGAAATCGGCTACCCACGGATAGTTGTATCCCCGGTTCTTGCTCTTGAAGTCTACGGTGGAATTGGTTGTGTAGTCCGGTTTCTGGATGCGGCGGATGAAAGATACGTAGTTGTTCAGGGCATCTATTAATTTTTTGTCGGAAGTACGTTGGTATTGTAGAGCCAGCAGAATCCCCATAGCCACCCTTTCTCTGGCTTCGTCGCAGTCAGAGCGTTTGCTGCCATTTTCTCCGTTGATGTAAAGGGATTCGGTATCGTTGTCATAAACAATGAAGGCACCGCTTCTAGGGTCACCGGGCTTGATGAACTGTTGGTGTCCGGCAATGAACTGACACCGGTGGTTGACCAGGCTGTCAAAGTTGCTGACGGCAAGACACTCTACCGACGTTTGCTTTCCGTTCCCGTAAGCCAGTGTGAAAATCTTCTCTCCGGGTTCATTTATTATGGTGGTATAATTGATGTTGTCACCGCTTACTTCTGCCACTTCTTTACCGTTCAGCAACAGCTTGCCTTTCAGTGAGGGGCAGTTGCTTTTGAACGAAACATTTATTTTTTCGCCTGCTTCTACTACATAACGGTCTGCTGAGGCTATGATCAGACCGTTGTCTATGGCTTTTGCTTGGAATTCATCCCAGTTGTCCGCCGATAGGAGTAACCATTGTATGGTATAACATTCTCCCGGCTTTAAAGTCTTGTCCTGTGGATTAAGTTGGAAAACACCGCGGAAGTTGGAGCTTCCGTTTTTCTGCGAGCGCTCCCTCACTTCATAGCCTTTAATGGCACCTTCTTCCATAATCAGTCCCAATCCGCCGGGGGCTCCGCTCATCCGGGTGCAATAGACATAGGCTTCATTTCCTCCTGCCCATATATGTGCATTGCAACGGGCTTCGTAGCAAGTCCGGGCATCCGGATAATTGTCATTGAAAGGTGTGTTGATGGCAATGTCCTGTAAGTCGGCGTCTTTTTCTCCGGTGTTTACGAATTCGTAGGATTCTACCAGGTTCCCGTCCCTGTTCCATTTTCGGGCTACGTTTATTTCTATGTCACCTGTCTGGTATTTCACGGTCATGTGATGGCTCGTGTCATGTTTTTTTGTCGGGATATTCCAGGAGTATTCAGTGCCGTTTATCCGAAGATGTCCCAATCCCCATCCATACCGGGAGTCCACCCATTCGTATTGTGTTCCATCCGTACGCAGGATCCAGTTCATGGAAGTGTCGCTTGTCAGATAAAGTCCGCTTAGCGCCCCTGTTTGTGAGTCGGCTTTGAACGTGATGTTTTTAGGGTAGCTACAACTGCCTAGTGCAATTAATGCCAAAGGTAATGCAGCATACAAGAAAAGCTTCATGATGTTTTTCATACTTATTTGGATTATTGATGTAACTGTGCAAAGAAAGGAATAAAAAGGGAAATTAATTTGTACTTTTCATACATAATCCTGTAAAATAGTTCATTTTCTTTATAAAAAGGCTTGAAGTGCCTGTTATTTTGTGGTTTTGAATCATTTTTTAGGTGCGGGTTGTGCGGGATAACGCGGATTTTTTCTTATGATAACATGAGTTTATTATAAGACTAGCTTATAACTGACAGGAATATGAGCAAGACTGATATTGAATTTTAATAATCCTTTTGTCATTTAACTCAAAACCATCCTGTAACGAGTTATTTCTTATATCGAACTTACGTTAATGTTATATCCCGCCGGTAGAGTGGTTTGTGTCTTTCATTGTATGGTTAAGCCTTTTCTATCCTATCCCTAAGCTTAAACGAACGTATCCTTTCTATCTCCATAGCCTTTGGAGTTAACTCCCAAGCTTATGGAGATAACTCCAAAGGCTATGGAGTTAACTCCGCAAGTTTGGGAGATAGAAGTTGTCAGTAAAAGAACCCTTAACCTGAAGGATACAACCGCTTAGCTTGCCGTAGTTTATAGGATAATATATCCTTTCCGTATCCTTCGTTTATTTTATGTCCTGATTACATGTCTTTTATTTCATCCAAGTTCTTCTGGATATCTTCGTCTTTTAACTCATAATTCATCAAGTTACCTGCCAGGTATTGGTCGTATGAGGCCATATCAATCAGCCCGTGACCTGAAAGGTTGAACAGGATCACTTTCTCTTCACCGGATTCTTTGCACTTGTTCGCCTCGCGTACAGCGGCGGCGATGGCATGGCACGATTCGGGAGCCGGAATGATTCCTTCTGCTTGTGCGAACAAACAACCAGCCTGGAAGGATTCTAATTGCTGGATATCAACCGCTTCCATCAGATTGTCTTTCAATAATTGTGAAACGATGACACCTGCACCGTGATAACGGAGACCTCCCGCATGGATATTGGCCGGAGAGAAATTATGCCCCAGTGTAAACATGGGCAGCAACGGGGTATATCCGGCTTCGTCGCCAAAGTCATACTGGAATTTACCACGGGTCAGTTTCGGACACGAAGCCGGTTCGGCAGCAATGTATCGGGTTTGTTTCCCATTCAGGATAGTGTGGCGCATAAAGGGGAAGCAGATTCCTCCAAAATTGGAACCGCCACCAAAGCAACCGATAATCATGTCGGGATATTCGCCTGCCATTTCCATTTGCTTTTCGGCTTCCAGACCGATAACCGTTTGATGCAGTGTGACATGGCTTAATACCGACCCTAGTGTATATTTACAGTTGGGAGTGCTCATTGCCAGTTCGATAGCTTCGGAGATGGCTGTTCCCAGTGAACCTTGATAATTGGGATTACGGGTAATGATATCCTTGCCGGCACGGGTAGACATGGATGGAGAGGCGGTGACCGTTGCTCCGAATGTCTGCATGATGCTGCGGCGATAGGGCTTCTGATTATAGCTGATCTTTACTTGATAAACGGCAGCTTCCAGCCCGAATACCTTTGCGGCATACGATAGAGCGGCGCCCCATTGTCCGGCACCGGTTTCTGTAGTGACATTGGTTACGCCTTCTTCCTTGCAATAATATGCCTGGGCCAGAGCCGAGTTCAGTTTGTGGGAGCCGATGGGGCTGACACTTTCATTTTTGAAATAAATATGTGCGGGAGTCCCTAGTGCTTTTTCCAGTCCGTAGGCACGTACCAATGGTGTGCTGCGATAGTATTTGTACATTTCACGCACTGCTTCGGGAATTTCAATCCATGCGTCTGTCTGGTTTAATTCCTGTTTGCAAAGTTCTTTGGCAAAAATGGGGTAGAGGTCTTCCGGTTTCAGCGCTTCTTTGGTTTTAGGGTTCAACGGCGGCATGGGTTTGGTCTTCATGTCTGCCTGTATGTTGTACCAGTATTTAGGAATTTCATCCTCTGGTAAGATAAAACGTTTCTGTTTTGTGCTCATAATCTTTCAATTTAATAGTTTTGCGGTCAAAATTAGGTAAAAAAAGTATTCCTTACTAATTTTCAACTGCTTTTTTGTCGGGAACAATAAAAAAAGGGATGTCAGAGTAAAAATGCGAAGTTATTTGTTATTATAGGCAGAGATGTGAATATTTTGATTAAGTTTGTTTTCTGTTAATGCAAGATGATATCGACATGGAACCTTTACACAAACTATTTATCTATCGTAAGAAGTTAGTAAAACCGTACATAGAGCGATTGCTGAAATGGATGGACGGGATAACTTATATGATGTCGGCCTTGTTCATCCTTACATTGGTTTATGAGCATGGATTTCTTATTTCTTTTGAAGAAATGGAGATGATAAACACGCTGTATCATTTTGTCTGGATTGTTTTTCTGGTTGATATTTCCCTGCATCTTTTATTAAATTACTCGGATACCAAGCGGAAGTACCGGGGACTGGCATGGATACTGAGTCTGATGCTTTATCTGACTTTGATTCCGGTTATTTTCCATGAACCGGAGGTGCAAGGGGGAATTCATGATTTCTGGTCTTTTTTCCACAGTCGTTTATATCATGTGGTGCTGCTCACTTTGCTTTCGCTGCTGCAATTGTCTAATGGGATAGTCCGGCTGCTGGGCAGGCGCACCAACCCGTCTTTGATCTTTGCATCCAGTTTTCTCATATTTATTCTGATAGGGGCAGCGTTACTGATGCTTCCGCGTGCCACTTATCATGGCATTTCCTTTATCGATGCTCTGTTTACCGCTACCAGTGCCATTTGTGTCACGGGGTTGGTTTCGGTCGATGTCTCTTCTACATTCACGTCCGAGGGGTTGTTCATCATTATCATGCTGATACAAATCGGCGGTTTGGGAGTCATGACCCTGACCAGTTTCTTTGCCATGTTTTTTATGGGGAATACTTCGCTCTACAATCAGTTGGTGGTCCGTGATATGGTAAGCTCGCAGTCACTCAGTTCGCTGCTTTCCACCTTATTATATATATTAGGGTTTACCTTGGTGATAGAGGCTGCTGGGATGGGGGTTATTTTTTTAAGTATACATGGCACTATGGGCATGGATATTGAGGAAGAACTGGCTTTTTCTGCTTTCCATTCCATCTCTGCCTTTTGCAATGCCGGATTCTCTACTTTGTATGGAAACTTAGGTAACGAACTGGTACTTCATAATCATAACTTGCTATATATCACTATCTCTTTCCTGGTTATTTTGGGAGGTATAGGTTTCCCGATTCTGGTAAATCTGTATGAAACGGTTTCTTATGAAAGCAAGCGCTTGTATCACCGTTATGTCAAAAAGAATAAGAGGACAATCCGTAAAATACATTTATATAACCTGAATACCCGTATCGTATTGATTATGACGGCTATCTTGCTAGTGACGGGTACTGTGGCCATTGTTGTTTTCGAATGGAATCATGCTTTTGCGGGAATGACGGCTACAGAGAAATGGGTGCAGGGCTTTTTTAACGCAACTTGTCCCCGTACGGCAGGATTTTCAAGTGTGGGCATGACTACTTTCAGTGTGCAGACGTTGCTGCTGATGGTGGTGCTGATGATGATTGGCGGCGGTACGCAGTCTACGGCCGGTGGTGTGAAGGTGAATGTGTTTGCTGTAGTCATGTTGAACTTGCGTGCTATTCTTATAGGTGCCGATAAAGTCAATATTTTCAACAGGGAGTTATCTCATGATTCCATCCGGCGTTCTAATGCCACATTGATTCTTTATCTGCTGATTGTTTTCGCGGGTATCTTCGGTTTAAGCATTCTAGAGCCGCAGGCTTCAGTGATGGCGTTGGTTTTTGAGTGTACTTCGGCACTCAGTACGGTAGGTTCAAGCCTGGATCTGACACCTACTTTGGGAAGTGACAGCAAACTGATTGTCATTGTTCTGATGTTTATCGGACGAGTAGGGGTGCTTACTTTGATATCCAGCCTTATTAAACAGAAAAAAATAACAAAATATAAATATCCGAGTGATAACATCATAATCAACTAGTTATGAAATACATTATTATTGGTTTAGGAAATTACGGCGGAGTGTTGGCCGAAGAGCTTTCCGTATTGGGACATGAGGTGATAGGAGTGGATACAAACGAGCATCGTGTGGATGTGTTGAAGGACAAAATCGCGACTTCTTTTATTATTGATGCTACGGACGAACAATCGCTCAGTGTGCTGCCACTGAAAGATGTGGATGTGGTTATTGTTGCTATCGGCGAGAATTTTGGTGCTTCTGTGCGTGTGGTGGCACTGCTGAAAAAGAAAGGAGTGAAACATATCTATGCCCGTGCGGTAGATGATGTGCATAAGACCGTGCTTGAGGCTTTTAATTTAGATAGTATTCTGACACCGGAGAAAGAAGCGGCACGGAGCTTGGTTCAGTTGTTGGATTTACACGTCAATGTGGAGTCTTTTCAGATTGACGAGGAACATTATGTGATGAAGTTCAAACTTCCTTCTTGTTTTGTAGGCTATAAGGTGAGTGATCTGTCATTAGAAACGGAATTCAATATAAAAATCATTGCATTGATAAAAGGGGAGAAAGTGCTGAACGGTTTGGGTATTTCGATATTGGAGCATCAGGTGGAGAATCATTTTGAGGAAAATTATGAGTTGGAGGAGGAAGATCAGTTGGTCTGCTATGGGCTTTATAAGAATTTTATGGATTTTTGGAAGGCGTTGTAGCAGGAATGCCTTTCAAAGAAAGAATATTTTTTTCTAAGTGAGATTAAACCTTTTCTTTTGGGTTTAGTCTAACTTAATAAATAATTTAGTTTAGTTTTTAGTTTTCTCTGAAGGCCGGCCAATGTGATATTGCCCGGTTTTCGCTTTTTATGGAGGTTTTCTTGTGAGTGTCCGTTACTTTTTGTTACTTTGTCATCTAGAAATCGAGATTTAGATGAAACAGATATATTTTTTATTTGTCGTTTTGCTGGTTGTAATGACCGCTTGCGGAGGTAAGAAAGAGGCTTCCGTTGATGCAGAACAATTGATGTTCCAAATAGACAGTGTGGATCATGTGACAGGTTTGCAGCGTATGCAGGTTTCACGTATTGACCAGCATATTGTCAGTGGCGGAAAAAAATATAATTTGTTTATAGAGCGTGCTCCCAGTGATTCTCTTCCTTCAGTCAAAAGTGACTTGGGGATTTTTGCCGACAATCGTATCATCGTTAGAATTTCCCGTGAAAATGGGAGCCGGGTCTTTGCCAAAACTTTTACCAAGCAAAGTTTCTCTGGATTCGTAAGTGCTGATCATCTCCGTCATTTTATATTGGAGGGCGTGGTATTTGATGAAGAGAAGACCCGTGAGGGAAAAAATATCATATTGGCTGCCAGTGTGAGTTATCCTCAGACAGATTTGTATATTCCTTTCTCCATCACTATTACTCCTGAAGGAAAAATGAGCATATCTAAAAATGAGGATATGGAGGAGCTTCCTCCCATGTTGGGAGACAGCCTTAATTAAATCTAAAATACAGGAATAATTTTTCGCGTCATAATCTTTTTAGGCGGTTAGTTGTTGGTATGGCATTAACTAACTAAAGAATAAATTAGATTATGAGAAAGATTTTATTTTTAATGGCTATGCTGGTATGCTCTCTTCAGTTCGCCATGGCAGGCGATGTTGTGACCCGCGATGTGAATAAGCTTCCTGTTGCCGCACGTGAAATGATCGGCAAACATTTCTCTCAGACTAAAGTTGCGTATATCAAGATTGAAAAGGACTTGTTTCAGACCACTTCCTATGATGTGAAATTGGCCGATGGCATTGAATTGGAGTTCAATTCAAAGGGAGAGTGGCTTGAGATAGATTGCAAGAACAAGTCGGTTCCTTCTACTTTTATCCCTCAGGCTATTTCCAAGTATATGAAAGCTAATTATAACGGGCATAAAACGGTGAAGATAGAACGTAACCGCAAGGGATATGAACTGACATTGGAAAATGGATTGGAAGTAGACTTCGATCAGTTTGGAGGATTCTTGAAGTTGAGCGATTAAAAAAGATTTTTTCTGTAATAGGGGAACTATCTCTCCTTATAGTAATGATGCCATAAGAGGGTGTATCAGAAATAAATTGAACTATCTTTTTATTATCAGCGTTGAAAAAGATAGTCGCAACGAATTTTGATTCACCCTCTTATGTATTATAAATACAGTTCTCGGTCTTTGCCCTGTTATTAATCCATCGGCTCGTAATCCTTTGCCAGACCGCCTTCACTGGTTTCCTTATATAAGGAAGGAAGGTCATGACCGGTCTGTTTCATTACTTCCACCACTTTGTCAAAGGATACACGGTGATTACCGTCTGTAAAGGCAGAATAGATATTGGCATCAAGAGCTCGGGCCGCTGCATAGGCATTTCTTTCGATACAAGGGATTTGTACCAATCCGCATACCGGATCGCAAGTCATTCCCAAGTGATGCTCCAAGCCCATTTCGGCTGCATACTCTATCTGGGCCGGGCTACCTCCGAATAATTGGCTGGCAGCGGCGGATGCCATTGAACAGGCCACTCCTACTTCTGCCTGGCAACCGGCTTCGGCTCCGGAAATGGAGGCGTTGTGTTTTACTATATTTCCTATCAATCCGGCAGTAGCCAGTGCTCTTAAAATCCGCATATCGCTGAAGTCACGGCTTTTTTGCAAGTGATAAAGTACAGCCGGAACCACTCCGCATGATCCGCAAGTAGGGGCTGTGACGATTTTGCCACCTGAGGCGTTTTCTTCACTGACTGCCAGAGCGTATGAGAATACTAACCCGCGGGAACGCAGATTGTCCTTATAACCTTTTGCCTTAATATAGTAAGTGGAGGCTTTTCTGCGCAGATTGAGTGGCCCGGGTAATACGCCTTCTTGATCCAAACCACGCTCAATGGCTTCTCTCATGGTTTTCCATACTTCTGCCAGATAGTCCCAAATGTCTTCGTCTTCACATTGCTGGACGTATTCCCAGTAATTGCGTCCGGTACGTTCACACCAGTAGAGGATTTCACTCATACGGTTCATATCATAGATTTCCGGAGTTGAGCCTTTGTCGTGCCCTTCTTCGGCTAGAGCACCTCCGCCTACACTGAAAACAGTCCATTCATCTGTCACTTTTCCTTTTTCATTCAAAGATTTGAAAGTCATCCCATTGGGATGAAACGGATAGAAGACATGGGCTTTCCAGATAATTTCTGTAGGCGCATGCGGTTGCAATGTATCTAAAATGGCTACATCGGTCATGTGTCCTTTACCGGTAGCGGCGAGGCTTCCATAAAGAGTAACTTGAAAAGCTTTGGCTTCGGGATGTTTTCCTAAGAAGATTTCAGCAGCCTTGCGCGGTCCCATAGTATGACTGCTGGACGGACCGGTGCCGATGCGGTATAGTTCTCGGATAGATTTCATTTCGTTTTATAAGGTTAGTTATTATGAGGAACAAAGGTATAAAATAAAAGGAGGAAACTAGCAAAAAAGGGAAAAGAAAAACTCTCTTGACAAATAGGAAAGTTGTCAGGAGAGTTTGGAAAACCACCGGTAGGATTTGGTGTATTGTCTTTATTCTAATTGTCTTTGTATACCTTTGTCACCAACGACAAAATACTGATTATTTTCAATCAGCATGGCACGTCCGCGCTTTTTTTCCCGGTTTTCTTTATTGTCTACATTTACTCCGATAACCTTTCCGTTATAGAAAGTGGAAATATCTTTGAAAATGGTATGTCCCACAATAATGTGTTTTGCCTTATAACGGTCCATAAGCATTTCTAGGGAGTCTTTTACCAGCGGATTGTATTTGACATCGGTGCGTACCAGTCCGCGATACCAGATGGGCCCGCTGTTTCCATACAGGAAGGCTGTGAGTGGAGAAAGCGCTTTACGTTCTTTTTTCGTCATAAATAGTCCTTTGCTCATTTCTTCATTGACAGTGGGGATGCTCAAGTTCTTGTCATAGAAGTCTTTGCCTAGTCCGGCATGCACATATAGGTCGTTACCTATCATTTGCATGGTGTTACGGGTTCCCAACCATCTGCCCAGTTCGGTATCAGGACCGAATAGCCGGGGGTACTTCATCTTTAGTTTTTCAGCCAATATTTTATATTTTTCTTTGGTGTATCGGAGGTCATTGGCCAGTACCATCGGTTCATGATTTCCCAGTATGAACGATACGTGTCCTCCGGCTTTGGCTGCTTCCTCTTCCAGTTTGTAAAATAGCCAGAAGATTTGCGGTACATCTTTTCCTCTGTCAAAAATATCACCGATAATCATCAGATGGTTTTTCCCGAAGCTCCATTTGTAGTCTTTATCGATGATATGATTGCCTTGTAACAGGCTGATTACACAGTCCAGCCTTCCATGAGGGTCGGACATGACAAAAACTTTGTCTGCCTGGGGATAATTCCATCCGGGACGTTTTACCGGGTGTAGTTTTACATCAAATGGAAACCTGCCTTTGTGGTCTGTCACATGCAGGGTAAAGTTTTGAGGTAATGTGGTATAAGTGGTATCAATGATATTCCCTTTCTTATCTACATTGATTACTCTGATTTGGCCGTCAGGCTGATACAATACGTATGGACCGTCGGCTGTTAATTCTTCTTTTTTCTCTTTGTCTTTCTTCTTGTCTTTGAAATCAAGAGTTCCGGCACTAAGGCCGGAACTGATGAATGCGAGGGTAAATGCAAGAAGAAAGTAGTTGATAAAATTAGTCTTGCTTGTCATCGATTTGGTATTTGAATTATTTAATCGACATATCCTGGATTCTGTTTCATATTAGGATTTGCGTCCATTTCTTTTTTGGGAATAGGAAGTAGAATTTTATGGAAATTCCAGTCATATTCCATGTAAGCAGTATTATGTTTGGTTTTGTTTATATCACTGTCTTTCACATCGATTCGTTTGACAGTCATTCCATTTCTGATAACATCGTACATACGATGTCCTTCTGCTACCAATTCTTTACGACGTTCGTCTAATACATTTTCTAATGTTAATGTTTTTCCTTCCACTGAATTTTCCGGATTAGCTCGTTGTACTATGGAATTCAAATATTTCACTGCTTTGGCATTATCTTCTGTCTGTACGGCCGCTTCAGCAGCATTCAGATAGGCTTCTGAAAGGCGTATAAGCGGAATATTGGCATCGGTTATGTTTTCTCCTTGCTGAGGTTGGTATTTATTGACGTATGCGTAGTACTTTTTGTCAAAACTCAAGATTTTCAACCGGACGTCTTTGGGATCTTTCTTTAATAATTGATAAAAAGAGCAAGTAATACACATATCGTCATAACCGTTGTATGAGTTCAGATATCCCATGCTTTCTTTGCCCGGACTGTCTGTAGTCAGATTGACAATTTCGAATAATATTTCACCAGGATTGGATGCTGATGCGTCATTGCCCCATGCGGTTGGATATTCTTCGTTTGTCCAAAGAGCGTAGCCTTCTTTTTCTGCACCCTTTATTGCATTTTCAGCCATGGTCAATGCTTCATTGTATTCTCCTTTATATAAATATACTCGGCTCAACAATGTCATAGCAGCCCATCTGTTTACTTTTCCTTTATTAAAATCACCGCTCAGCAGCTCTGTACTGTTTTTGAGGTCGGAAATAATTTCCGTATAACATTCGGCTACTGTATTTCGTGCGGGTTTACTGTCTATAGTTGATAACTCTTTCACAATGGGCACGCCTAATGAAGCTCCGTTATCTTTTAGGTAGGGATAACCAAAAATACGTGTCAGGTCGAATAGTGCCATACCACGGATGGCTAATGCCTGGCCTTTCAAATCATTTTTATATTCGGTTTCATCTTCATCTATAGATAGTTTATCAACATTCATTAGAATCAGATTACAGTTCTGGATAATAGAGTACAGATATGACCAATGACTGCTGGGACCATTGTCTTTAGTAAAATTGAAACGGTAATAATTACCGGTTCGTTTCGTTGAACTTACAGCCTGCATGTCATCTCCAGTTACATCTCCATAATATACCAGACGGCCGGAGTATGCATCTGAACTTTGCATTGTGCTGTAGATTCCGTTCAATGTGAATTCAATATCTGACAAAACATTGATACTGGTTTCTGTATCCACTTGTGTGGAGGGGGCTAGATCTAGCCAGTCATTTCCGCACGAAGTGACGGCAAACATAATGGAACTGATAAATAAATATTTAAATACTTTCATAATTCAAGTTTTTAATGGGTTAGAAATTAACGCTTAGACCAAAGGTTACAGTCTTCAAAGGAGGAGTTCCCCAGATGGCACTACCACCACTGACAGCTTCAGGATCATAATAATCATAAGCAGCCCATGTCCAAAGGTTGTTTGCGGAAGCATATACACGTACATTGTTAACTCCTATTTTTTGTGTCCATACTTGGGGCAGAGTTATTCCAAAAGTTAATGTTTTCAGGCGGATGAAGTCAGAACTGTGTAACCTGCGAGTAGTAGTGGATTTGTTCATCGCTACATCAGGACTTTCAATAAATAGTTCATATTTTGTGATATCACCAGGTTGTTTCCAACTATCGCGATAATAGGTTGGTATATTTGCTTCTAGGTCGTTACCACCATGCTCTGTTTTTTGTGCCCAATTGTCATAAGAATAACCGCCAAATTGGTAAGAGAACATGAAGTTTAAGTCGAACCATTTATAGCGTAATGTATTTGATAAACCTCCGATAACATTAGGCTCTGCATGCTTATCTAATACAATAGCATTGGCTTCACTATATTTTTCTGTAATCTCTTTTATATAGTTGCCGTTTTCGTCCAAATCATTGGTATAGAATTGGGGAGCGCCTGTTTCGGGATTGATCCCTGCGAACTCTATCATATAAAATGTACGGTATGATTTTCCTACTTTCCGTATTTGGGTACCACTGATAATTTCTGTTTGCATGCCATCCAATGTCACAATTTCATTTTTGTTGTGCGAGATGTTGAAAGTGGTATTCCAAGAGAAATCTTTAGTCTTTATATTGGTCGAACTGATTTCCAATTCCACTCCCTTATTTTTTACTTCACCAATATTCATAAGATAGCTGCCGAAACCTGTTGTCATAGAGATAGGACGATCCATCAACAAATTTTTAGTAGTACGAGTGTAGTATTCCAAAGTTGCGTTTATACGATTGAACAAACTGAAATCCAGACCTAAGTTAAGGTTGTAATTGGTTTCCCATTTTAAATCTGTATTTTTGATTTGTGATTGGATAATACCCGGTTGTTCCAAATAACCATTGGTTAAACTACTCAAACCCATATATCCGAAATAGTCAGATGGAAGTGTGCCATTGACACCATAAGATGCGCGTATTTTCAAATCGGTCAGCCAACCTTTGGCCGGATTCATGAATTCCTCTTCAATCATACGCCATGCGGCAGATACTGACCAGAAACTACCCCAACGGCTGTCTTTATGCAAACGGGAACTACCGTCAGTACGGAAACTACCACCTAGATAATATTTATTTTTATAGTCATAGTTTACACGTGTCAGATAAGATACCATGCGGGTTCTGGTAGAGCTGCCACCAACGGATTCGGTTTTCATACCATTGCTTATTTCATCTTTGTCTGCTGTAGCGAAATTAGTTGCATACCCTGACAGATAGTCACGATATTGGTCATCAATTTCATAACCTACCAATGCGTCAAAATGGTGATCGTTGGCTATATTAAACTTATAACTCAGTTGGTTTGCCCATACCATTTTCTTGTATTCGTAGAATTTTTTGCTCATGCCGCCATTTACATCCTCACCATTGGAAGTGCGGGGATCACTCCAATCCTTGCCTTTAGTGTTGGTGTAGTCATAGCTGAATGTTGATTTGAATTTTAAGTTTTTAATAAATTCATATTCGCCATAAATAGTGTTGAAAGCACGATTAACATATTCACGTTGATAGTCGTAAGTTGCAGATAATAGTGGATTACGATCACCGTTGCGGATAAAATCGCGGTTCCAGCTTCCATCTTCATTGTATGGTGTGTCTGAGGGGACAACAGCGTTACGTGATGAATAGAAAGGAGAAGTGTAGGAGGTACCTTCACCATATACATCTTGATTAACGGTAGCAAATAACATATTTGCCCCTAATTTTAATTTATCAGTTGCTTGATAATCTACATTTAAACGTCCGCTGATACGTTCTAAACCGGAGTTGATAGCAATACCTTCTTGTTTTAGGTAAGAGATAGATGAATAATATTTGAATTTGTCTGTTCCACCAGAAATGGAGGCTTCATAAGTCTGGTGATTTCCTTTTTTGAACATGATATCATCCCAATCGACATATCCACACCAAGGAACAGGAGCATAATCGTCAATATTTTCATTAGCATATGCTATGGCTTCGTCGTGACTATTTCCGTCTCTTAACGCACCGGCTACTAGACCGTTATAAATATATTCGCGGCGTTCTTCTCCCCCCATAACAGGACGATAATCCATTGCGAAATCAGAACTACCCCAATCTGCTTTGAATGAAATTTGTGGCTTTCCACTTTTACCTTTTTTAGTAGTAATAAGTACTACACCATTGGCAGCACGTGAACCGTAGAGAGAGGCGGCAGCGGCATCTTTAATGATTGTTATGTTTTCAATATCAGAGCTATTGATAGTTGACATAATGTCAAGACCTGCATCTGAACTCATCGTATTGATAGAACCTGAACGCATAGGAATTCCGTCAATTACGTATAATGGAGAATTACTGGCATTAAAAGATCCCATACCGCGAATATTCAAAGAGGAAGAAGCTCCTGGTTGACCTGACGATGAACTGAATTGTACCCCGGGTGCATTACCTTGTAGTAAATCTTTGAATGAAACAGCCGGAATATCTTTCATTTTATCAGCCTTCACAGTAGAAGCAGACCCTGCGTATGCCGATTTCTTGAAAGTACCATAACCGGTAACAACCACTTCTTCCATAACATTATTATCAGGAGCCATGACTACTTTCAGTATCTTTCCGGCAGTGGCTTTAATTTCCTGCTTGCCATAACCTATATAGGAGATAATCAAAGTGGCAGGTATACGGTCTACATCTAATGAGAAGTGCCCGTCCAAATCTGTAGTAGTTCCATTCGTAGTACCTTTGACTAAGATATTCGCTCCAATAATAGGTTCTCCCGTCTCATCCAGTACTGTACCGGTTAATGTTGTTTTCTGTTGAGGAACAGCAGACTCTTTTTCTTCAATTTGCTTGATAGCAATAACGCCGTTGTGAACTGAATAGGTCAAACCGCTATTCATAAGACATTTATCAAGCACATTGGCTATTTTTTCGTTATTTACATTTAGGTTTTGGACTTTTATTTGTTTTACATCATTGGTGCTGTATACAAAAGTAAAGTCGGTTTGTCTTTGGATTTCCCAAAGAATTTCACTCAACGTGGCATTCTTGAATGAGGCTGTGACAGTGGCTTGTGCAAACACTTTGTTGGCAGCCTGCATAAAACCTGTGGTAATGATACAGAAAAATAGGAACGTAATCCACAAACGTTTACTACTTTTACCGTGATTGGTGTAGTTGTGTTTTTTGTCCATAATACATCATTTTTATTAGTTATAGAATGTGATTGTTTTGTTATTGACTTTTACGTGTACTTTTTGAGTCTCTTCCAACAAACGTACAAATGGAGTGATTTCCGAATACCGATCTACATTGCATCCGAAGCGTAGGTCTTTTATTTTCTCATTGGCAAAAATTACTTCCATGTCATACCAGCGTGATAGTATTTTCATGATATCTTCCAATCGCTGGTCTTTGAAATGAATTTTTCCTTTTATCCATGAGGTATAAAATCCGGCATCTACCATGCGTATCTGTATGCTGCTGTTTCCGAGGCTGATGGTAGCTTGCTGGGAAGGCTTTAAAATACAGCTTTCTCCAGTTTCTGTATTTACTTTGACAGAACCGTTTACCAAAGTTGTCTGATACTCTTCCTGTGGATAAGCAGAGATGTTGAATGTGGTTCCCAACACTTCTACTTGCATGCCTTGAGTGCATACTATAAATGGTTGCCCTGTTTTGCAGACTTCAAAATAGGCCTCGCCTTCCAGTTCCACTTTGCGTGGACCGTTATCAAATGTCACAGGAAAGCGGAGACTGGTCATTGCGTTCAGATGCACTTTTGTTCCATCACTTAACAATAGAGCATATTCTCCACCTCGTGGAGTTTCCACTTTATTATATACAGGCTTGTTTTTTTGGGCTGTTTTTGATGTTACTTGGTAATTCAGCATTGTAGAGTCCATGTGGACTCGGGCTCCGCCTATTTTCTCAAGCAGACTCTCTGTTTCTTTATTTATATGGATTGTCTGGCCGTCCTCCAATGTCAGAATAGCTTTGGATTCCCCAGGTAGAATGGATTGTGCGATGAACTGTTTGTCCGAAAGAGAAACGGGCGAGGTGAATTTCATGGAAATACTTACAAAAAGGACAGGTAACAGAATGATTGCGGCATAACTTACTATTTTGATATATCTGCTTCTGTTATTATTTCTTTTGATTCGCTTTTCCACTTCTTTCCATCCGGATGAAGGATTGAATGCCGTATTTTTCCGGAAATGTTGCTTTTGGTTTTCTTCATCACAAATTTTCTTGAATAAAATCTCGTGCGCTGTAGATTCTTCTCTCCAAGCAGTTAGTTTTATTGTTTCTTCCGGGGTTATTTCTTCCGACAGATACCTTGCTATGAGGTTGGCTATATAGAAATCTTGTTTTATCATATTTTGACCTGTTTTTTATCTCTTTTATAATAAAACAGGTCTGTTTGAAATTTGGGTGAATAATAAAACGACTTTTTTTGAAAAAAAACAAATTAATGTCTTTTTATATAAAGAACAAGAGGAAGTAATAGTAGTCTTTCAAATTCTCTCTGAGTTTCTTGTAGGCTATTTTCTTTAATGTATGGACTGTTTCTGTAGATATGTTTAGTCTGTCTGCTATTTCTGCGTTTTTTTTCCCTTCCAGAGATAGTTGCATAATGGCTTTCATTTGGTCAGGTAATTTATTTATGGCTTCAGAAACGATACGATAAGTTTCCTCTTCAACGATTGCATCGTGAAAAAAGGAATCCTTTTTCTTTTCGATGACATTTTGAGCGTATTCATATACTACTTTTGAATGCTCCAGTTCGTTGAGTGCTTTATTGCGTACAGCTGTATATAAAAATGCTTTTACCTGATGCAGATAAAAAAAATCTTCTCTTATTTGCCATAGTTTGGCAAATGAATCTTGTACAATATCTGCTGAAGTTTCTTGGTTTTCTGTATATTGATTGGCAAATAAGCATAGAGTTACATAATATTTATTGAAAATATCATGAAACCCTTGCTCATTAAGCTTAATACTTATAGTTGTATGAGAAGTTCCCGCTGCCACCTTTGCTTTTAATTTTCTCTAATTTTAGTGCGAATATAGAGAAAATTAATTAAAAACAGCCTCTTATTCTATTAAAATATTATTTTAAGTCTACTACAGTAATACCCGCCCCACCAAATTGTACGTGTTCGTCTTGATAGTGTGCTACTCCTGGAACACTTCCCAAATAGCTGCGAATCAGGGTGCGCAGTATGCCTGTACCTGTTCCGTGAAGGATACGTACACGGTCTATTCCCAATAGTATGGCATCATCGATAAAATAAGTTACTGCCTGTATCGCTTCATCGCCACGCATACCGCGTACATCAATATCTTGTTTGAAATTTAGTTTCTTTTCATATACCCGATCTTGTGTTTCACTGCTGACGAAGGTACTTTTTACCATTGTTTTCTGGGTGGGCTGTATTGGTGTGCTACGTTCCAGCTTATCCAGTTTTACATTGGTTTTTATCATTCCGAACATAACTATTGCATTTTTGCCATTAATTCCTAGTACTTCTCCGACACTGGATTGACCTTTGATCTTTACAGTGCTACCTACAGTGATAGGCTGTTCTTTGGGTATTGACAGTTGGGAAGATTCCGTCTTGGCTTTATCCTTTTTGTTTTTTTTCCGCTCTTGTTTTTCACGGAGTTTTTCCATTTTCCGGATGATTTCATCTTCCTTGTTCTTTTTCTCGATATCTTCTATCTGATTTTTAAAATCAGTCAGTTCCTGACGTGCCGATTGTGTACGTTCTTTGTCGGCTTGTGCTTCCTTGATGATACGGATGGTATTTTCAATTCGGGCATTTGATTCCTGTAATAATTTTTCCGCGTCTTCTTTGGCCTTTCGCAAAATCTCTTTACGACTTTTCTCCAGTTCCTGTAGTTCTTCTTCGTATTTGGCGATGGTTTCTTCCATCTGTTTTTCTCGTTTGCGGATGTTCTGACGCTTGGTTTCCCAATAACGTTTGTCACGTACGATATCTTGTAGATATTTATCAGCATTGATATATTCACTCCCTACAATTTCGGATGCGTCGGCTATAACTTCTTCCGGTAAACCTATTTTCCTAGCTATTTCTACTGCAAATGAACTTCCCGGATTTCCTATTTGTAATTGGAATAAAGCTTGCATTAAATGCCTGTCATATAACATGGCACCATTAACCACTCCTTCGTGATCTTCGGCAAAATGTTTCAAATTTTGATAATGAGTGGTGATAACGCCGAATGTGCCCTTTTCATTGAAACGTTTCAACACAGCTTCAGCTATGGCTCCTCCAATTTGTGGTTCTGTACCTCCGCCGAATTCATCAATGAGGATAAGGCTGCGTTCGTTACAGCTTTTCATCATTGTTTTCATGTTGGTAAGGTGTGAGGAATAGGTACTCAGATCGTCTTCGATACTTTGTTCGTCACCTATGTCTATAAAGATACTGCCGAATAATCCGGCATGGCTACGTTCATGCATCGGAACCGGCATACCACATTGTAACATATATTGTAGTAATCCCACAGTCTTCAGACAAACGGATTTACCTCCGGCATTCGGTCCGGATATAATTAGAATGCGTTGATTTTTAGTTAGTTCTATATCTAGAGGAACAACCTTTTTATTATGCTTGGCCAGCGAGAGTTGCAATAGTGGGTGTATGGCCATGGTCCAGTCCAAAATCTGTTTGTCTTCCAATGATGGTTTGGTGGCGTTCGTCTGAATGGAAAAATGGGCTTTGGCACGGATGAAATCAATTTCTGCCAAAAACTCGTATGACTGGAGGATGGCGGGGACCTGTGGGCGGATTATGATAGAGAAATCTGTCAGGATACGGATGATTTCCCGGCGTTCTTCTCCTTCCAATTCCCGTATTCTATTGTTTGCTTCCACTACTTCGGCCGGTTCTATGAAAACTGTTTTGCCGGTGGATGATTCATCGTGTACAATTCCCTTGATTTTCCGTTTTAATCCCGGTGCGACAGGGATGACGAGTCTTCCGTCACGCATGGTAGGAGTTACATCTTTATCAACATAACCTTCTGCTTGAGCGTTGCGTAGAATTGCATTCAAACTGCGTGATATGCTTCCGGCTGTCGAGGCCAACTCTCTGCGGATGCGTAATAATTCGGAAGAAGCGTTGTCTTTGATTTTTCCGAATTTGTCTAAGATGTTGTTTATACGCGTAATGAGTTGAGGAAACACGATAATATCTCCTGCCAGTTTTTGTAGGGCAGGGTAGGGGGAGTTTTCTTGTTCTTCGTCATTCGGGGTCAGTGTCAGAAAATGGATGATATCACGAATTGTTTCTAAAGAACGGCGTAAATCAAACAGTTCTTGCTCATCCAAATACATACCTTCTACGCGGATACGTTTTAGTGATGGGCGTACATCAAAAAAATATTGGTCGGGAAAACTGTCTTCCTCTTGTATGATGCGTATGAATTCCATCACCTGTTCCAGCCATTCATTAATATCCTTAAAGGATTCTGAGAAGTTCATTTCATCTACTCTTTCTTGACCTAATGTGCTGAGACATTTCTCTTTTAGTAAATGACGGATGGAATCGAAACCTATTTTCTGTTCGAAATTCTGAGGGTATATCATGATTTATTTCTTTCGTTTATTATTCGTATGCAAAAATACGATTTGAAAATTTTATAGCAAAAAAACTGGTAAACTATTTGCTTATTTAAAATAAAGTCGTACCTTTGCAGCGCTTTCAACGGAAAGTACTTCTGAAAAGGAGTCTTGGAGAGGTGGCAGAGTGGTCGATTGCGGCGGTCTTGAAAACCGTTGTACTGCGAGGTACCCGGGGTTCGAATCCCTGTCTCTCCGCTGGAAAGAATTACAAAACAAAGAAAATCCCTGTAAATTAATACTTTACGGGGATTTTTGTTTTTGCTGCATAGCAAAAATAAGCATATCAAAGCATTCTTTCGGTGTACTATTCGGTGTATCTGATTGCTTTCAATGTCAGGTACACCTATTAAGTAAATAATTCATTGTTTATCAGTATTTTGCATCTTGACTTGTTGTTCTTGGAATTTTAGTTTTGTGATTAAAAAAACAAGTAAGATGGAAAGAACAACCTTTTATCTATTGTTTTACATTCGTAGGACGAAATTGAATCGGAACGGTGAGGCTCCGATAATGATGAGAATTACAGTGAATGGAGTTCGGGTTGATGCTTCAGTGCTGGAGCGGGAAATTCCGTAACTGGAAGCGATAGCCGGAAAGACATGGAAGAAGGAGGACGAGCTGAAACAGCTGAAGTCCGAACTCGCCGCACTGGATCGCAAGATACAGCTGGAGCTGGTTCCGCCGACGCTGGAAAGCACGGAAGAGAACCGGCAAGGCAACGAGAAGAAACAGACGGAACAATAGCCGGAAAGTCCGCATGGGGACTTCATACGCAGCCATCTGGTTATCGGAAGACCGGGACTGACGGAACCGAAGGGTATAAAGCTATGGGTCATGTTAAGAGAATATCTGAAAAAGTTCCATGAATTTTCAGATAGATTTATAATCTGATATTTGTTGCCTTATTAAATGCTCTAAAAATGAGCCCTATTATTCTTCGGATTGAGATTTAATAGGACTCATTTTATGTTCTTTTTTTTATAAATCAGTCTGCTATGTTTATTGAATTATAATATCTAACTTCGCGCATAATTGTTATGTTGATAATTACATTGTAGAAATGGGTAATTTTAATTCTTTTGTAGATAATCTAGATATGGACTTCTGGCATGAGATTTGTGCTAAGAACGGTGAACTGTGTCATTACAAAAAGGGAGAATACTTTGTGCAACAGGGAGATGTTATACGATATATGGGAATCGTGAAAGAAGGATATTTTAAATATGTCGTAACTGATTTAAAGGGCAACGAACATATTACCGGTTTAGCACTCTCTGGAGCGTTTGTGGGTGATTATTTAAGTACCACACAAAAAAAACCATGTATGACCAGTCTTGTTGCTGCAACAAACGTGGAGGTTCTGAGGTGTAACTGTGATCTGCTCAATAAGGTATTCAATGGGAACAGAGAGCTCCATCAGCTATTTTCGGATTTATTGTTCCATCATGTTTATACGCAGTATCTGGATATGCACCGTTTATCACCCAAGGAACGCTATATCGCTTTATTGAAAAGATGTCCTGATATTCTTCAAAATATTACGATTGCAGAAGTTGCTTCTTATTTGAATGTTACACCAACCTATCTCAGCCGTATCCGCAAGGAAATTACTTTTGAGAACAAATGATTTTATCAGATGAACGAGTTCAATACATACCTCAATAACTTAGACTATTCTTTTATTAAAGATTTATGTGAAAGGAAAGGGAAAGTACATACTTATCGTAAAGGAGATTTTTTTATCCGTCAGCATGAGAGAAAGCGTTTTGCTGGATGGGTGGAAGATGGTACCTTTCAATATACCCATATTGATGAAGAGGGAGAAGAGCATATTGTAGGGTATTCGTTTACCAATGAATATGTATGTGACTATTCCTCATTCATGAAAGGCAGCTTGTCATTGGTAAGTATTCAAGCAATAACGGATTGCTCTGTTTATGAAATATCACACCATGATATTATTGAACATTGGGAAACAAATATGGAAACCCAACGATTCGGAAGATGCGTAGCTGAAAATTTATATGAGATGGTATATGGACGACTACTCGATTTGTATTGCAGCCCTGAAATACGATACAAAAGACTGATGGAGCGTTGTCCTAACTTGAAAGAAGCAGTTCCTTTGAAAAACATTGCTTCATTCTTGGGCGTAACTCCTGAAACTGTCAGTCATATACGCCGGAATTTGAGGAAGTAGCCGTATTTTTTAACATTTAGAGAAAAAGGTCTTGAAATATTTCAAGGCTTTTTTTATTTATTATCCGGTACTTTGCATTCAAAATCAGAATTTCAGTAGGAATATAAACAGGCACCTTTTTATCATGGCCATACCTGTAAAAGTGAAAAGATGTCACTTCCTACATCATCATTGACAAAGTTTATAAAAAAAGTAATGTTAATTTTAATTTTAGGAATATGATTCTGTTTGTAACTCTCAAATTAGTTTGAGAGTTGTGTCGCTTTTGGTATGTACATTTGCATAAATATCTATCATGTTATGGTCTTAGATAAAAGTATGTTGAGAATTTTACTAAGTGTGCAAAAAACAGAAATAATAGAGAAAGTCTAAAAACTCAAAAATAACTGTAATATGAAAACAAAACATTTATTTGGAATACTAACGTTGTTCTCTTTTTTAGTGTCATGTACAGAACAGCAATGTATAATTCATGGTACAACTACTGGTGTAAAAGATGGTGATTATATGTATATCAATAATTATATGGAAAATACATATCTTGACTCTGCTATAGTTATGAATGGCAAATTTACATTCAAGTTACCGAAGGCTTCAGAAGAAGATTTTTTGCCTAAAGTTATAGTTTCTGCTATAGGCAATGTGCCAAGTGTAGCTTTGGTTTTTACACAAGATTCTGAAGTGTTATATATAAGAAATAGCCAAAACGACATATTCGATATGTATGGTTCTCCATATAATGATTTGTTTCGTATAGAAAACTTTAAAACAGATTCAATAAGTCATGTGTTGGGACATCTCGGTAATCTCCGTTTGAAAGATTCTACTTTGACACAAGAACAGAAGGATTCAATAACATTAAAAATGAATGAGCTTATGAAAGAGGACTCCATTCTCAGCATTCAAAGTATAGAACGTAATATTGATAATCTTGTGGGTGCTTATTGCTTATATGTACAAAGACATTCAATAAACAAAGAAACATTTCAGAAACTTTTTTGAAAGACTTCCCAAGAAGTTTTCATCATCAAAGCATTTTGATGATGTTAGGTAATAACTTGTCTTATTGTCTTAATGATTGATTATCTTAGATTTGTATCTAAGGATTATGAGAATACTTTTCATTACTCCCTTATTTATTACTTATTGTCTGTAAGTCTTCCTTTCGGACAATAATAGTTTCGTCCAGAAATTGAGGGAGTAGCCGTATTTTTTACATTTAGAGAAAAAAGTCTTGAAATATTTCAAGGCTTTTTTTATTTATTATCCGGTACTTTGCATTCAAAATCGGAATTTTCAATAGGAATATAAACAGGTACCCTTTTATCATGGCTATACCTGTAAAAGTGAAAAGATGTCGCTTCCTACATTATCATTGACAAAGTTTATAAGAAAAAGCAATGTCAATTTTATGCAATTGGAATATGATTCTGTTTGCAACTCTCAAATAAGTTTGAGAGTTGTGTCGATTTAGGCATGTATATTTGTAAAAATATATGTTTACACAATTTAGATTCAATATGAAATTAAAAATAACTATTCTTTTAGCTTTCTGTATTCTGCTGGTTAGTTGTGCTTCTTTATTAGGTGTACAAAGTAGCAAATATATTTCTGAAAAGATTGAGATAGGTATGAGTAAGAATGAATTTCAAAAGCTTTTTGGTGAACCATACGCAAAGGAAATGATAACAGGCAGATATAATCGTCATGTTGAACGGCTGCTATATCAGGAAAGCCTGTACGGCCAAGAATGGATACCTTAGTAATTGCTTTTACTTTTCAAAACGGGAAACTGGTAAGTCAAGAGGTTGTAAGTAAATAATATGTCAATAGAAAAGGGAACAAATAACTTAACTTTTATGAAGAATATAAATTACTGTCGGATTTAAGTTTATTTGAGAATCACTTATTTTTATGCAAATATTTAAAAAGTTATACTTTGAACTGCAGAAAAATTGAACCGGTGGGTGCAGGAAGACGAGGAACGGGAATGGATGCGGAAAAGATAATGAGAAAATGGGGCATTGGCGTCATAGTCTGCAAAAAATTGCTTACCTTTGCAGAAACAATTATAATACAATAGATTATGGCATTAGAAATTAAAGCAATCCCCACGCTAAGAGGCAAAGAGGCAGAGCGTTTCGTGAAGGAAGCGGACAAAGCCTACAAAAGCAAGGAGAAGATTGACTTCAGCAAGCAGGTAAAGATAGCCCGTGCCATACTGAAAAAAGCCAATATGTTGTAGGCATGGGATTCCTGTTAGACAAATGCAGTTTTTCTCCGCTTGACGAGGAAGTTATAGGCAAGTGCTGTCCTTTTTCATGCGGCAATGCCGATTTGGACGACTTTTTCCGGCAGGACGCATCGCTTTACAGCCGTCAGATGCTCGGAAAGAGCTATTGTTTCCGGCTGGGCGAAGACCCTTCCGTCATAGTCTGTGCATTTACGCTCTCCAATGACAGCATTCGTGTGGACATATTGCCGAACAGCAGGGAAAAGAAAGTGCAGAAAGACATCCCCCGTTCCACAAGCAGATGCGGCGTTATCCAGGCGTACTGATTGGACGCTTGGGTATCAATGTGGAATTTGCCCACCGTAGCATAGGCAGCGAGCTGATGGAGTTCATCAAGTCATGGTTCATTGACGCAGGCAACAAGACTGGTTGCCGCTTTCTGATAGTGGATGCCTATAACGAGGAAATTCCGTTGGGGTATTATCAGAAGAACGGTTTTACCTTCTTGTTATCCACTGAAAGCCAAGAAGCGGAGAATACCGGATTCAGCAAGGATACGAAACTGCGGACACGACTGATGTACTTTGACCTCATATCACTGATCAATGAGCCAGAAGAATGACAACGGAATAGTCAAACGAAAATCCGTAACATTTCACATTGGAGTGCTACGGATTTTCCTTTTTTCGCCTACGATGCGTTACTTGTTCTGCAAGAGGTATTGCAGTTCCGGGTCGGACTGGATACGTTGCAACTTGTCGGCGACAATCTGCCGCACCTCTGTACGGATGCGGTTGTAGTTCTCCTGAGTCATCTCCTTCATGCGGTCGTTGCCGTCGGCATCGGTAAAGTCCGTGATGACGGGAATAGGCTTGTAAGCCTGTTCTTTACGTTTAACCTTTTCGGCATCTGCCACAATCTCGCAATGGAAAATCTTCTGCTCGATGCACTCGCTGAAGTTGTCGGTGACCGCCCCGACGAACATGCCCTGCGTGAGCGTGGAAATCTTGCTTGCTGGGATAAGGCTCTCCATCTGCGTATTGATGGAGGTGGACTTGTCCTCTCTGTTGATGGTGATACTCTGCCGCTTCTGCAAGATTTTACCGAAACGTTCAGACAGGGGCTTGGCGGTTTTGACCACCTGTCCAGAAAAGATGTTGCCGACGGTGTTCATCACCACGGCGGCTTCCTTGTCGTCGTAGTCGCGTTTCAGCTGGGAGAAGTCCTGAAAGCCCAGCATGGTGGAAACCTTGTTGCTTCGGGCGGTGGCAATCAGGTTGTCCGGGTCCTTGAAGTAAATCGTGGGCAGCTCGTCTATGATTATCGAGGATTTGAGCCTGCCCTTCTTGTTCACGAGTTTTACGATGCGCGAGTTGTACAGTTTCAATGCCGCCCCATAGATGTTCTGGCGGTCGGGATTGTTGCTCACGCAAAGGATTTTCAGTTCGTCGGGATTGTTGATGTCGAGCGTGTACTCGTTGTTGGACATGACCCAGTAGAGCTGCGGGGAAATCATGCGTGAGAGCGGAATCTTCGCCGAGGCTATCTGCCCGGTGAGCTGTTCTATCGCTCCGCCCTGCCATGCGTCCATGGACGGGAAAAGGTAGTTCTCCAGTTCGGGATAGCTGGTCAGAATAGGAAACACGTCTTCGTATGCCCAATTGGATTTAGAAATAAAAATTGTATCTTTGTAATGTAATGATGGAGCATAGATAAGCGAAAGTCTATGAATGACATAAAAAGACAAAAAACGGTTACTAAATCGTTACAATTGAAAAAATGAATTTATATAAAATATAGATTTATAAGGACTTACGAGAGAAAGGTTCATAATCCTGTCTCTTCGCTGAACGCTAAAGATAAATAGTGGAAAAGTTAAGATAAGTCCCGTAAAATCAATGTTTTACGGGACTTTTTTCATTTTGTCGACAGGCAAGAAAAGGACAAGAACAGAGTCTCCTTGTCAAGGCCGAGTGCGTTCAGATCTTTCCATAGCAACTGGTGCTCATCAAACTTATACTGCCGGGGCAGTTTGGCGATACGTCCCTCGTCGTTGAGTTCGCTGTTTTCTACCAGTTTCTAGCCGTTCGGTCCGGGGGCTTCCCCCCTTCCGAATCTGGATGACCGCGTTTAGTGTCTTGTCCAAAACAGCAAGTGGTACAAGGAAGAAACTGAAGCTTGTAGGATTTTGGTACTAGTTTTTGAAATTCGTGAAGAACAGTTCCAGAGGTGTGGTACGGTCCTGTTTGAGAAAACTGTTGTTGTTCTTTTTGTTTGGCGGTACGACTTCGATGCTGCCGTCCTGTTCGTTCATCTTGGAGATGACTGCGGTCTTGTTTGTTCTCTTGTCAAGAACTGCCGTTACATGCTCGTCCTGATTCAGCTCTTGTTGCTTTTTCTTAGTCATAAAATCAATAATTTAAGTGATACAATAATTAATCAATACAGGTAAACCTTAGCCCGTCGGTGCGAATGTAGATTATTAATTGATAAGATGTTATGATCTTATCTGTATGTGGAACGAATGGCGGGAATTGATGCAAAATGGCATATTTGCAAATACTTAATGAAGGAACTATTTTATAATGTAGAGTATTATATAGTTGTTGGCGAGAGTTTATTTCTCTACATTAAATTTAAAACTGAATGTATATGACTAGTATAACAGTAAAATTTCGTCCATCTTCTATCATCCAAAAAGAAGGGACTCTACATTATCAAATAATCCATCATCGTAAGGTACGGAAACTTCGTACCGGTTATAAACTATTCCCGAGCGAATGGAATAGCACTTTACAGCGGATAAATGTTTCAGCTGGAAAGAATGAAGAGCGAAGACTCTATCTGGCAGCATTGAAAAAGCACATCGATGTAGATTTGTTCAAAATAAAAGAATGCATCAGCCGTTTGAAACAGGAAAATAAACCTTATACAGCTGACCGTGTTGTGGGGCTTTACTTTACTCATCAAGCAAGTTGTCCTTTCCTTTTGTATGGAAAAAAACTGCTTGTTGAATTAAAAAAAATAGGAAAAGTACGTACAGCCGACACCTATCGGAACGCTTTGGGCAGTTTTGAACACTTTTTGAATAACCGCGCAGATATCCTGCTGGAAGAATTAGATTCTAATCTGATGATATCCTACGAAAGCTGGCTCAAAGGAACCGGTATTTGCCCGAATACCAGTTCCTATTATATGCGTAATCTTAGGGCTATCTATAACCGTGCAGTGGAACAAGGTCTTGTCGCTCAACAAAATCCTTTCAAGCATGTATATACCGGTATTGATAAAACAAAGAAACGTGCCGTTTCCTTGGATGTGATTAGGGAAATACGAGATTTAAATTTGGCAAAAAAATCACAGACCTTTGCTAGGGACATCTTTTTATTTAGCTTTTATACACGTGGAATGTCTTTTGTGGACATGGCATTTCTAAAAAAGAAAGATTTGCAAAATGGAATTCTTACTTACCGGAGAAATAAGACCGGTCAGCAACTATTTATCAAATGGGAAAAGCCCATGCAGGAACTCATTGATAAATACGATACCTCTGATACTCCTTACTTACTGCCGATTATTCGAAACAGTAGTGTGGATGAGTGGCATCAATACCAAAATGCAGCGCACCGTATTAACAGAAATCTGAAACAGATTGGCAAACAGATAGGTTTAAGTATTCCACTTACTACCTATGTTGCACGTCATGCATGGGCCAGTATTGCTCAAAGTAAAAATGTCTCTTTATCTGTCATCAGTGAAGCGTTGGGACATGATTCGGAGCAAACTACCCGAATTTATCTTGCTTCTTTAGATACATCTGTTGTGGATAAAGCAAATAGTCTTATTTTGAAGTCTATATAGGTAGCGTGATTTATATGGTAATTATTAGAGAATGTATCAAAATAATATTAAAGTTCTTTGAATAGGATACATATCTTCATAAGAGATGTACATCTTCAGTTATGAAATCTGAAATAGAGTAACCATTGTGATTTTATCTTCATAAGAGATGTATATTTTTAAAGCAAAGTTACTACAAAAAAGTGGAATAAGGAAGAATGAAGTAATAGAATTGATTTACAGAGGTTTCATTTAAGCTGCCGATTATCTCCAACGCCACCACAATCCTTGCCGAAGCCAAGTCAAGACGTCGCTACGTTACTTGTTCGTAACCACACCATATAGGTGACGAAATGGATAGGAATGGCAAAACAAGGCATTGTGATATAGTGAGTTACTGACAACTCACGCGACAAATCCGGTTACGGAAAAAGATTGCGCCGTTCCTCCGTGTTTTGCGTACTGACGAAGGATTCTTCACCGACTAATTTTGAACCTAAAAAAATTAAGGACGATGAAGAGTACATTTTCAGTTATCTACTACCTCAAACGTCAGGTAGTGAAAAAGGACGGGACAGTGCCCGTCATGGGACGCATAACGGTGGACGGCAGCCAGACGCAGTTCAGCTGCAAACTGACCGTCGATCCCAAGCTGTGGGACACCAAAGGGGGACGTGTCACGGGCAGAAGCACGGCGGCACTCGAAACGAACCGCATGCTTGACAAGATGCGGGTGCGCATCAACAAACATTATCAGGAAATCATGGAGCGTGACAATTTCGTCACGGCAGAAAAAGTAAAAAACGCCTTTCTCGGACTGGAACACCGCTACCACACGCTGATGCAGGTGTTCCGGCAGCACAACGAGGACTATGCCAAGCAGGTGGAGGCAGGCATGAAAGCCAAAGGCACGCTCTTGAAGTACAAGACCGTTTACAAGCACCTGCAAGAGTTCCTCACCATCCGCTACCGCGTGAAGGACATCGCCCTGAAAGAGCTTACGCCCGCTTTCATTTCCGATTTTGAAATGTTCCTGCGCACTGACAAACACTGCTGCACCAACACCGTGTGGCTGTATGTCTGCCCCTTGCGGACGATGGTGTTCATCGCCATCAACAACGAGTGGCTCACGCGCGACCCGTTCAGGGAGTATGAAATCAAGAAGGAAGAAACGACCCGCAGCTTCCTGACGAAAGAGGAAATCCGGCTGCTGATGGAGGGCAAACTGAAGAACGCCAAGCAGGAGCTATACCGTGATTTATACCTGTTCTGCGCCTTCACGGGCCTGTCGTTCGCCGACATGCGCAACCTGACGGAAGAGAATATCCGCACCTATTTCGACGAACACGAGTGGATAAACATCAACCGCCAGAAAACAGGTGTCGTTTCCAATATCCGGCTGCTTGACATAGCCAAGCGCATCATCGACAAATACCGGGGTCTGTGCGAGGACGGGAGGATATTCCCCGTGCCGCACTACATGACCTGCCTGTACGGAATCCGTGCCGTCGCCAAGCGTTGCGGCATCACCAAGCATATCACGTGGCATCAGAGCCGCCACACGGCAGCCACGACGGTGTTCCTATCCAACGGCGTGCCCATTGAAACGGTAAGTTCCATGTTGGGGCACAAGAGCATAAAGACAACGCAGATATACGCGAAAATAACCAAAGAGAAGCTCAACCAAGACATGGAGAACCTTGCCGCGAGATTGAACACGATTGAGGAATTTGCAGGTTGTACCATCTAAAAAGAAAAGCCATGAAACGTGACATAATCATCATAGAGGACAAGGCGGTCAGCGTAACCGGTAACGAGGTATGGATGACCGCCGGAGAAATCGCCGGGCTGTTCCACACGGGCGTCCCGGCAGTGAACGCCGCCATCAGGGCCGTTCTAAAGACGGACGTACTGAGCGATTACGAAGTGTGCCGCTACATACAACTTGAAAACGGGCTGTACGCGGATGTTTACTCGCTTGAAATCATCATTCCCGTCGCCTTCCGGCTGAACACTTACTGCACACACTTGTTCCGCACGTGGCTGGTGGGCAAGGCACTCTCGAAGGAGAAGCGGCAGGCATACGTGATGTTCATACAGAACGGAAAAGCCGGGTATTGCTGAACACGCATACGTGCCAACAAAAAGGAAACGGACAGCCCAATTTGAGTTGTCCGTTTCCTTTTTTTCGTTTTCAGGCTTCTTTTATTCCAGCGGCTTGCGGTAATTCGCTTCCAACAGTTCCCGCAGCCCCGATTCGGGGTAAAGCACCTTCCCGCCTAAAAGGATAAAGGGCAGCACCCTGTTGTTTCGGTACTCCTGCAAGGTGCGGCGGCTGACACGGAGCAGTTCCGCCACCTCCCTGTCCGTCAGGTAACGCTCCCCGTCCAGCGGCGGGCAGTAACTTTCCAGAAATGCGGAGAGCCATTTGGAGCCTTTGCGCATGTTCTGCACCACGGTGGCAAGCGGCTCGTCCTCCAGTGTAAACACTTCATTGTTCTCGTTCATCATAACTTCGGATTCAGAGGGTTGTGAATAATAAAAAATCATCTTCTGCCGGGATAGAGCGTGCCGATAAGCGGAATCAGCCGTCTGACCTCCTCCGGCTTGTAATAGAACCTGCGGTTTATCTGCGAGTAGCCGATAAGCCGCCTGTCGCGCAGCGTCTGCAACGTGCGCGGGCTGATCCTCAACTGCCCGCAGACCTCCTCGCCCGTGAGCCACCTTTCCAGCCGCCCTCCGTCGCTCTTGCGCCTCAGGGCGGCAACCTTCTCCGAGAGGGCGTTGAAGGACGCCACCATCATCTCGAAGGTCCTTTTCTCGATAGATACTATTTCCATAAGCAAAACATTTCAGAGTTTGCCGCAAAGGTAACGCCGTCCCCGTGAACACATATCGTTTCCCGCTAAAAGGCAGCTTGTTGCGCCGTCTGTCCGGGTTACGGAGCCATTTCCCATAAAAATCTTACGTGAGACACGTAGTGAGCTGTTAAAGCCCCTTTGGTTTATTGTCGAATTTTGCCACAGAAACCAAAAGAAAGGACTGAATATGAAAGTAATAACGATGGAAAGTTCCGCCTTCACCGCATTGACGGAACAGATAGCCGAAATAGCGGCACACGTGCGTGCCGTTTCGGGCGAAAGCAAGGGAGAATCCCCTGACAGGCTGCTCACCACGCGCGAGGCGGCGCACCTGCTGAACGTGAGTTGCCGCACCCTCCAGCGCATGCGCAGCGAACAGCGCATCGCCTATGTCGTGCTGCGCGGCAAGTGCCGCTACCGGCAGTCGGAAATCGACCGCCTGCTTGCGGACTGCACCGTGGTGGAGGACGTGGCGACACCGACGGAACTGAAACGCAACCACACGCTGCGCACAGGTGGCAACAGAACCAAAGGAAGGAGGACGTGACGTATGGAACTGCTTACCCGAAACAATTTCGAGAGCTGGATGCGGAAACTGACGGAACGGCTCGACCGTCAGGACGAACTGCTGCTCTCCTTGCAACCATCCGGCAAAACCCCAAACCCGATGGAACGTATCAGGATGTTCGACAACCAAGACCTCTGTATGCTGCTCCAGATAAGCAAGCGTACCCTGCAACGCTACCGCAGCATCGGCGCATTGCCGTACAAGACGCTCGGCAAAAAGACCTATTACAGCGAGGAGGACGTGCTGACGTTCCTTTCCGGACACGTAAAGGACTTCAAAAAAGAAGATATAGCCTTCTACAAGGCTCGTATCCATAATTTCTTTCAAAAATAACCCATTAAAACATTTTTCAAATGGCAAAGAAAACAACTGAAAAGGACGTGCTGATAGTCCGTGACGAGAAGACTGGCGAGATCAGCGTGGTAGCCGGGCTGAATGCCGACGGCTCCCCCAAGCGCACCCCCGCTAAAGCGGAGAATGCGCAGAGTTTCCTGCAATTCGACCGCCACGGCGACGTGCTGGACAACTTCTTCAAAAACTTCTTCCGGCAGTGCAAGGAACCCAGCCGCTTCGGTTTCTACCGTGTCGCGGCAGACCAAGCCGACAAACTGATGGAGGTGATGAAAGACCTGCTGAAAGACCCCGAAGCCAACAAGGAACTGCTTGCGCCCCACAAGGTGGACACTTCCGGCTACGAAAAGCAGGTGAAGGAAGAACAGACCGCCGGAAAGACGGAGCAGACGGAACAAAAGCAGGAAGAGCAGCCCAAAGAAAACCAAAAACAGGAAGAAATGGAAAAGAAACAGGAAAGCCCGCAACAACAGGCACAGGGCAGACGGGGCTACCAGCCCATCGACGAGAGCAAAATCAACTGGCAAGAGCTGGAAGAGAAATGGGGCGTGAAACGTGACGACCTTGAAAAGTCCGGTGACCTTCAGAAGATGCTCAACTACGGCAAGTCCGACTTGGTGAAGGTGTCACCCAAGTTCGACGGCGAGGCTTTCGAGCTGGATGCCCGCCTCTCCTTCAAGAAGGACAGTGAGGGCAATGTCAGCCTCGTGCCGCACTTCATCCGCAAGGAACAGAAACTTGACGAATACAAGGAACATAAGTTCTCCGATGAAGACCGTAAGAACCTGCGCGAAACGGGCAACCTCGGCAGGGTCGTGGACATTGTGGACAGGGAAACGGGCGAAATCATCCCCTCGTTCATCAGCATAGACCGCAAGACAAATGAAATCACGGACATTCCGGCAAACAAGGTGCGCATCCCGGAGCGCATCGGCAAGACGGAAATCACCAAGCAGGAACAGGATATGCTGCGTGCCGGGCTGCCCGTGCGCGACAAGCTCATCGAGCGCAACGACGGCAGGAAATTCGTCACCACTCTTCAAGTGAATGTAGAGCAGCGAGGCGTGGAATTCGTACCGGGAACCGGCAGGTCGCCGCGTACTGTCCAGACGCAGGAAGCCAAGAACAATCCCACACAGGGACAGGCTCAGGGTATGGAAAATTCCGCAGCCCCACAGAAAGAGCAACGCCGCAACACGTGGACGAACGCCGACGGCAGCATCCGCCCCATCAGCAAATGGAGCGGCGTGAACTTCACCGAACAGCAGAAAGCCGACTACGCGGCGGGCAAGGCGATAAAGCTGGAGAACGTGACCGACAAACAGGGCTTCCACGCCACGATGTACATCAAGTTCAACCCGGAGAAGGGACGCCCATACCGCTACGACACGAATCCCGATAACGCGCAGAAGGTCGCCCCGTCCAACGAGAGCCGCACGCAGGTGGCGGTGAACAGCGAGGGCAAGACCAACGAGGCGACCAAGAACCTGAAAGAGCCGTTGCAGAAGGGACAGACCGCCCCGAAGGACGACAAGCAGAAACAGCAGCAGGAGAAGCCGCAGAAGAAAACGGGCAAGGGCATGAAGATGTAATATGGCATCCCGTGTCCGCCACTAAATCCAAAGTAAAATCCAACGTATCAATAAAAAAAGCAAGAAAACATGAAGACAATCATTGCAGAAAAAGCCATCCGTGGCACGTGAGATTGCCCGCATCGTGGGCGCGACAAAGAGAGAGGAAGGATATTTCGAGGGAGGCGGCTATGCCGTGACATGGGCATTCGGACACCTCGTTCAGCTTGCCATGCCCGACGGCTACGGCATACGCGGTTTTATCCGTGATAACCTGCCCGTTATCCCCGAAACCTTCACGCTCATCCCCCGTCAGGTCAAGACGGATAAAGGCTACAAACCCGACAGCGGCGTGGTATCACAAATCAAGACCATTGCCCGACTGTTCAACGAGAGCGAGCAGATCATCGTGGCGACCGATGCCGGGCGCGAAGGTGAGCTTATCTTCCGATACCTCTACCATCATATCGGATGCACCACTCCTTTCATGCGCCTCTGGATAAGTTCGCTTACCGACAAGGCTATCCGCGAGGGGTTGCGCAACCTCGAAGAAGGCAGCAAGTATGACAACCTGTATCTTGCCGCCAAAGCGCGGAGCGAATCCGACTGGCTCGTGGGCATCAACGGCACTCAGGCACTCTCCATAGCCGCCGGACACGGCACGTATTCCGTCGGACGGGTGCAGACACCCACGTTGGCGATGGTGTGCGCACGCTATTGGGAAAACCGCCGCTTCACGGTAGAACCCTTCTGGCAGCTCCATATTGCCGCCGACGATGGCAATGGCGAAGTGGTGAAATTTTCCTCTTCCGAGAAGTGGAAAGCAAAAGAGCCTGCGACGGAACTATATAATAAGGTAAAGGAAGCAGGCACAGCCATCGTCACGAAAGCCGAGCGCAAGGAGAAGGTGGAGGACACGCCGCTTCTCTATGACCTGACCACGCTTCAGAAGGAAGCCAACGCCAAGCACGGCTTCACGGCGGAACAGACGCTTGAAATCGCGCAGAAGCTCTACGAGAAGAAACTCGTCACCTATCCGAGAACGGGAAGCCGCTACATCCCCGAAGACGTGTTCGCGGAAATCCCCAAGCGACTCGCCTTCGTTACCGGACTTCCCGAATGGGCGGGCGAAGTAGGTGTCCCCGTCACGCCCACCCGCCGCAGCGTGGACGGCGGCAAGGTAACGGATCACCACGCCCTGCTTGTCACTGGCGAGAAGCCGCTGTTCCTCTCCAAAGAGGACAATATCATCTATCAGATGATTGCTGGGCGCATGATGGAGGCATTCTCCGAAAAGTGCGTCAAGGACACCGCCACCGTCACGGCGGATTGTGCCGGAATGGAGTTCACGGTGAAAGGCTGCGTCATCAAACAAGCCGGATGGCGTGCCGTCTATTTCGAGGACGACAAGGAGGAGACTTCCATCCCCTGCTGGCAGGAGGGCGACACGCTGACATTGAAAGCCGCCTCCATCACGGAGGGCAAGACCAAACCGAAGCCGCTGCATACCGAAGCCACCCTGCTGTCCGCAATGGAAACGGCAGGTAAAGAAATCGAGGACGACGCGCTGCGGCAGGCATTGAAGGACTGCGGCATCGGCACACCCGCCACCCGTGCCGCCATCATCGAAACGCTCTTCAAACGCGGTTACATGGAACGCTGCAAGAAGTCGCTTGTACCCACCGAAAAAGGACTTGCCCTCTATTCGGTCGTGAAGACGATGCGCATCGCCGACGTCGCCATGACGGGCGAATGGGAGAAGGAACTGGCACGCATCGAGCGCGGGGAACTGCCTGCCGACACCTTCCGCAAGGAGATAGAGGCGTACACAAAGGAGATTACCTCCGAACTGCTCTCGTGCGACAAGCTGTTCTCCCGCAGGGATTCCGGCTGCAAGTGTCCCAAGTGCGGAACGGGCAGTATGCAGTTCTACGGCAAGGTCGTCCGCTGCGACAATGCGGAGTGCGGGTTGCCAGTATTCCGCCTGAAAGCAAACCGCACTCTTGCCGATGACGAAATCAAAGACCTGCTTACCGACGGACACACGAAACTGCTCAAAGGCTTCAAGAGCAAGCAGGGCAAGAGCTTCGACGCCATAGTCGCCTTTGACGGGGACTATAACACGACTTTCGTGTTCCCCGAAAGGAAAACGACCAAGAAATTTTCAGGACGGAAGAAATAGTGTTAACTTTGCCACTGGTTCAGAGTAATGAATTGTTCTTCGATACCGGATTACACTCATACTTTGGATTTAGTGGTGGCACTCGGAGGGATACCGAGTGCCTTTTTCTTCCCCTTTCAGACAATTATCCCGGTCATGATTTATCCAACCACTAAAATCCAAAGTAATGAACAACAAGAAGAAAAACGAGGGTCAGACCGACTTTTCCTATTACGGTCTGTACCTGCTGGACTATCTCCGCACGAACAAGTTT
>ENA-OPZZ01000314-OPZZ01000314.1-human-gut-metagenome-genome-assembly--contig:-NODE-314-length-39219-cov-5.120280_pt1 | contig 39219 bp, 21 predicted proteins | sample MGYA00242487_ERZ504511 | MGnify/ENA primary metagenome ERZ504511 (study PRJEB26092, sample SAMD00036241) | human gut metagenome | host: Homo sapiens | study: EMG produced TPA metagenomics assembly of... | reverse complement strand
CTTTCTAAGTAAAATCTTTCTTACAACAGGCTTATTTATTTCATAAATCTTATTGATAAGAACATCCATTTCCTGTTGGCGAGCATCACGGACAGCTTCAAACATCATCTTTGAATACATATCACGACGTCCCTTCAACCAAACGTTTTTATCCAAGTTTTCATCCATCACCTCGATCGCTTTTCTGTCGTCAGCATACAGCAATCCCTTTTGCTGGAAAAAGCCGAATTCACACCACGCATATTCTCTGAATGTTCTTTCAATTTCCCAACGATATTCATTCAGGTGCATCACCGTCAATGCTTGTTGGTATTGGGGAGTTTTGGATTCAGCAGCAAGATTAATGCCCTTTGCCAGTTCATCTCCACTCCAGGTTCCAATTTCTTCATCGTCTATCAACAACTTATAATTGCCTTTCAGTCCTGTTACTTTCAACGTTTCACGGTTCATCTCTTCCATAAAAGGAACAACTTTCAGCACTTCTGCCTGGCTCTTTTTCTGTCCCCAACCACGAGCAATAGTATCTAAAGGATAAGGAAGAGCTTCTGCCAAATAGTCAAAACTCAAATCTTTTCCATTCTTCTTTATATTTGAAACGGTACAATTTTCCGACTTAACGGCTTGTTTTTTATTAGCATTAATCTCCATATCCGCTACTTCTTTACCTACAAATCCCTGGGCTTTCAGGAAAAGATAGGCCATCACCATGTGTCCGTCGTTATCGGGATGAATACGGTCACTGCCACAAAGGGTAAAGGTAGGATCTTTCTGCTGATATTGCTGATTAATAGCTGTCATAGGAGCATTTAAATCGGTAAATTCCCAATTATTCTTAGCTGCCGATTCTTTCTGATATTCAACAAGCCGTTTGATGGTTTCATTTTTTGTCTTGAACGGTGTATTCTCTTTGAGTTGTACGGTTTCATCATACGGAGAAGTCCCGACCATCACGATACGGGTATCAGGAAGATCTTTAAAACGTTTCTCCATCTGCTGGTAATTCTTTATACTTTCCTGATATTTCTGCTCACCGAATTCTTTGGGCTTATCACCGTTGTATTCAAAATATCCGGAATCATTCATACCAAAAGTAACCATCAACACGGAAGGTTTCATCACAAAAATATCTCCATCCAGGCGTTTGTTCATATCATAGGCCGTATCTCCACCAATACCACCGTTGAAAACACGGATAGGCATATCCGGAAAACGAGTCATATAATATAACCAGATGTATGAATGGTAATGACCACCATCCGTTATACTATTTCCCAGGAACACTGCTCTCTCACCCTCCTTAAAAGGTTTCACAGTTTGTGCAAACGCAGCAGTACATGTCATACAAGCCGCTGCAATCAATACAAAAAGTTTTTTCATGTCTTAATTTCTATTTTATAAATACTATAAGTTTATATACATTAATTCTATCACTCTTCATGCGTTTCGTCTATTTCAGGTTTATCATTCTGAAATAGGCAAATTTCCGCCGGAACCTCTTTCGCTCCACAGTTGAAGCAACCCCGGACGTTGCACCCTGTCCCAACGAATCAGGGATTCTCCTTTTAAGGGAGTGTCCAGTATGGGGTTCCAGATCTTTCCATCTTTACTTTTATAGAAGTTGAAAATACAGCCTTGTTCGACTTCTATCTTCAAATAGATGTCTTTATCAACAGCACCGGATTCATAAAGGATGGATTCGGAATTTTCTTTTATAAATTTCAACTGCAACTGTTTTCCTTTGACTCCCCAGGTTATCAGATTCTTATCGTCACCGTATAAAGTTAATCCCTGCAAACTCTCATTAGCGTGAATCACTTTTGTCTCGCAACTGTAATGAGAAGACTGCGGACGCAAGCATAATGCCGTCCCTCGCTGATTGTCTTTTTTCGGAGTTCCGGATAGGGATAGCTTTCCTTTTTTCAGTACTATGTTGATATCCGAATAAGGATAGTTCCAAGTCCAGTCTACTTTCAGTTTGTTTTCTGTAAAGTGATCTTCAAAATCGGTAAGAGGCTGCTGGATGGTAGTTTTAAAAGGCATGGGTTGTTTGGCAATAGCCAGTTTCCCCGTTGTAAAGCGCACCCAATGGTCTGCTGTCATCTCCATTTCCTGCAGAACAGGTTGGCGTCCGGCATAAAATCCTTCTCCTTTCAAATAAGCATGACACATATAAAACATTTTTCCGTCGGGAGTCTTTACGACTGTGCCATGACCACATGAGAGATAATCCCCCTCACCACCATGCAAAACGGGATTTCCTGTATATTTTTCATAAGGTCCGCAGAAATTTTTAGAGCGTGCTACATATACATCATAGTTACTGGAAGGTCCACAGCAACCATGGGCTGAATATATAATATAATAGTAGTCCCCTTGTTTGAAGTGGTACTGGCCTTCCATGCCTATCTCTTCGTCATCCACCAATAAAGAGAATGGTTCACCTTTCAGGTGCAATCCGTCAGCAGAAAGTTTACAGCCTAATAGTTCTATCGGGCGTTTGTCCAGTCCATACGCTTTCCAACTGATATATAGCTGTCCGTTGTCATCATAGATAAATGCGTCAATAGCTTCTGTGCCATAGGTGATGATCGGACCATGATCGGTAAATTCGTGTAAAGGAGAATCCGATGTAGCTACTCCGATATAGGAAATTCCGGTACTCTTTTGACGTGCGGTGTAGTAACAATAGACTTTGCTATTGTGATAAAACAGTTCTGGCGCCCAAAACGAATTTGAAGTCCAGGAAGGCTGTTTAGAGAAGATATGTCCTGCCTGTTTCCAATTGACCATATCTTTGGAGGTAAATACCGGATAGAAAGGAGCCCACTCGGAAGAGGTACCTGTGGCATAATACGTATCATCTATCCGGATGATGGAAGGATCGGGCATGTCGCCCCGAATGACCGGATTCATAAAATAATGTTGTTCTTGCGCCACAAGTTGCAGCGCAAGACAAACACTAAACAGAAAGATTGTTATCTTCTTCATGAACGTTTTCTTTATTTTTTGAGAGGATCATATACGGCAACTGCCACGCGTGAATCGGCACAGCCATAATATAAGAACCATTTCTGATTGTAGAATACAAGTCCTTCTATAAATACGGTTCCGGCTGGATATTGTCCGCTCTTTTCAAAGTCTGATTCGGGAATATAGAAAGGTTTATCCAAGCGATCGATTAGTTTAGTAGGATTTTTGGCATCAAATAAGGCTTGTCCGGCGCAATAAGAGTTGGCTGTATACAGTGTGTCTCCTTCTGCGCCCGATTTATTTTTGCCGTTATAAAATAAAAGGATTCCTTTGTCAGTCAGGATGGCAGGAGGACCACATTCGGTCAGGTCACTGTCGAACTTACCTGCGCGGGGAGTCATCACTTTCAGGAATTCTCCATTTTCATCCAACATCGGTTCCCAGTTGACAAGGTCCGTGGAAGTGGCTACATTCACAAACTTTTCTCCCCAGTACATCCAGTATTTGCCGTCAATTAATTTGGTTACGATAGAGGCAGATTTGGAAAATTCATCTATGAATCTTCCGTTGTATGCTTTTGCGAAAGCCGGTCCATGTTTTTCCCACGTTTGAAGATCACGCGAGGTGGCCACTGCCAAACGTGCCTGTTTGCGGTTCCATTGTGTGTAATGCATTACGTAAAGCCCGTCTTCTGTTACAGCAACACGTGGGTCTTCGCAACCGCCGGGATTTTCCAGTTCTTTCTGACTATCGTCTGCCGGATAAAATACAGGTACGGACATTCGTTTGAAGTGTAGTCCGTCGTCAGAAGAGGCATATCCCAAACGGGAGGTACGTGATCCGATACCGGTTGCCGAGTTATCTTCAGCCCGGTAGAGGACTACTACTTTTCCATTATAAACAGTAGCAGCGGGATTAAACGTATCACTCGCTTCCCATGCTACTGAATCCTGTCTCATCGGACAATAGAAAAAGGTTGTAGTGTCAGGAGAAATAATCGGATTAATACCTTCCGGACGCTGGAAATCTGCCCATGCCCAATCCGGGAATTCAGATGTCTGCTTCTTCCCGCCACAGGAAGTGACTAATGCGGCAGCCATCAGTAGATAAGCTATGTTTTGTAGTTTTCTTTTCATTTTCACGTTTGATATTATAAATAAGTACTTTTACAAAATAATCTTAGATGGTTAGGAGGCACGGATTACACAGATTTCACGGTTTTTAGAGTGATGAATATATAGAACAACAGCGTTAATCCGTGTAATCCGTGCCTAAATTTATGATATAAACTTATATGCCTCGTTAATTTGCTTTAAGGGAAAGAGGGAGGCGTCACTTTAGTTCCCCATTTCACGTCAGGCTTGGACGAGGTAGTGTATTCTATTGTAGCCCCATTATTCAGTTGGTCCCAATCGATCCATGTACTGTCATACGGTTTACCATTTAGCTTCATGGACTTGATATAAATATTCTTTTCCGAACCGCCTTTTATCACCATATCCCCTTTCTTTAAATGAACTTTCACGGATGAGAATATCGGAGTGTTCACCGTAAAGCCTCCCACTCCCGGTATTTCGGGATAAAGTCCAATACAGCGAATACATACCAAGCCCCCATCGTTCCTAAATCATCATTACCTGGCAGACCATCAATTTTACTTGAATACTGTTCATTCAATACACGGTTAATAATCTCCTGTGCTTTATAGGGAGTTCCGACCCAGTTGTATATCCAAGGAATGTGAAAGCTCGGTTCATTGCCAGAAGCGAACCAGGCATCATTATAGCCGGCATCCAGACGAGTAAAGAATTCATCCAGGCGTTTTTCTGCCGCTGCTTTGCCTCCGATAATTTCTATCAGTCCGGCAATGTCGTATGGCACCATCCAGAAATAATTCTTATAGGTCGATTCACGGAAATCTTCAGTCAGTGGTTTCCACGAACCATCCGGATTACGTGATTGCAACCATCCGGTTTCCGGGTTATACAGATTCTTCCATGAACGTGCAAAATGGAAATAACGCCAACTTGCAAACTCATCTCCTACGGCATGTAAGGCAAATTGTGCGATTGCAAAATCAGCGGAAGTATATTCTAGTTGTATAGAAGCGTTGTAATATCCTTTATCCAAATACTGTTTCAGTCCCGGACGAGCCTCAACCTCCTGTGACATTGCTCCCGGTTCTTCCGCTCCTTTTCTCATGGTTTTGAAAATCGGTTTCGGGTCATAATTGCGGGCACCAAAAGCGTAAGCATTGGATATTAGGATAGGAGTCGGATCTCCTTGCATCACGCCGGTCTCTATATTAGCCATCACCCAACGCGGGAAAGCACCACCAGCTTCTTCGGCAAACAATTGGTGAGAAATAACAATATCAGAGGCTACTTCAGGATCAAGGATTGATAATAGTTGAATCTGTGTACGATAGGTATCCCAGTTGCTAAAAGAAGTATAGTGCTTGGAACGTGATTTATGCACTTTGAAATCAGCTCCCATGTATTCCCCATTCACATCACTACATACGTTCGGGTGAATGAATGAACGATACAGATGGGTATAAAATTGAGTGGTACGATCCGGATTGGTTCCTTCTACTTCAATCTTACCCAAATAATGATTCCATTTGGATTCTGCCTGATTCTGAATCTGCAGGAAATCCCATCCGGTATTCTCCGCTTTCAGATTCTCGCGTGCATTTTCTACTGATACATAAGAAACCCCAATCTTATATTGGATATTTTTCTTCTTATTTACATCAAAAGTAAAATAGACTCCAGAGTATTCTCCTTCAGCAAAAGTCGTGTTCGGCTTCAGTTCATTTCTTTTCCATGTTCCCGATTCCAACGCATCCGTATCAAACTCTGCTACAAAATAGACTTTATACGGTGTACGGAGTCCACAGAAATTACCACCTTCTGCATATCCTTCACACTTATTCGGTGCAGTAATAACGATGGCGGCCTGCTCTATCGGAGTAGCAGAAATACCTCCACCGATAATTACCGTACCATATTGCTGATCGGCCGGATATTCATAACTCGCCATACCAGTTCTTTCGGTCACAGTCAGTTTAGCTTTGATGTCTTCCTGCACCATTGCCTCATAATAACCTGCATGTCCTTTTTCTTCAGAGATATTGATACGATAGTTGAGAATATTGTCCGGAGACATCTTCAGTTTGCCTTTTACCGGAAAAGTAGGGAAGTTGCCCATGTGTTCGCAACCGCCGCCACTCAATTGGTTGATGACGAATCCGGAACGTTTAGAAAAGTAAGAGGGGGTAAACTGCACCATTCCATAAGGGTAGGTGGCTCCGGGATAAAGATATCCCGAAGTCAGACCCACACCTTTCGTTCCTATCAGGGTATTTACCTGACGGGAATAATTACTCCCGGCGCTCTGCGCCGAGAGACTCCCCCACCCTCCAATCAAAACCAATAATAAACCTGTTAAAACTTTATTTTTCATACTGTATTCTCGTTACACTTTTTAGTTTCTTATTCTTTCGACAAAGAGAAAGGAGCGGCATACTTCGACGTACATCGTTCTTTATTCGGCTGACTCCCCATTTCGAAGCGGATGATTCCTCCGTCTGCTATATCGTCGTATCTGATAAAATTCTTATCCAACACACGTCCATTTAAGGTAGCAGACTGGATATAGAGATTCTCTTTACTATTGTTGTTCGCTTCAATCACGAATTTATTGCCGTTTTCCATCGTTATAGTAGCTTTCTTAAATAACGGACTGCCAATTACATACTCATCCGTACCCGGACAAACGGCATAAATGCCTAATGAGCTCAAGATATACCATGATGACATACCGCCTTGGTCTTCGTCTCCCGGATATCCTCTTTCTGTGGAATTATACAATCTTTCAACGATCTGGCGTACCCAATACTGGGTTTTCCACGGTTGACCGGCATAGCTATACAGATAAGGCATGTGCTGAATCGGCTGATTGCCGTGTGCATATTGTCCCATACCTGCCAGTTCCATTTCTTTCATTTCATGGATCACTCCTCCGTAAGTTCCCGGTTTAATAGTGCTGGGAAGGGCGAATACCGAATCCATTTTGGTCGTAAATCTTTGGTCGCTTCCGAACAAGTCTATTAATCCTTCTACATCATGGAATACGGACCAGGTATAATGCCAGGCATTACCTTCGCAGAAAGGTCCACCCCACTCCAACGGGTCAAACGGTTCCTGCCATTTACCATCGACGCCTTTTCCACGCATAAAACCGATAGACGGATCGAATACGTTTTTATAATTATACATCTGACGGGCAAAGACTTCCTGATAGTGTTTGTTTCCAGTCATCTTAGCCAGTTGGTAGCCACAGAAATCATCGTATGCATATTCCATTGTCTGTGCACTCGATCCCATTGATTCCGGATAAGGAACATATCCCAGTTCAAAATATTCTTTCCAGAAACCGCGTCCGTTGGCGCCTCCCCAAGGACCTTTATTCATGGCTTCGTGTGCGTAGGCTTTCAAAGCTTTCTCCGGATCAAAAGTCCGAATCCCTTTTGCCCACGCATCTGCCAGTAATGAAATGGAATGATTACCCAACATTCCTCCTGTTTCTCCGGGAGCTGACCAGGAAGGTAACCAACCGCATTGTTCTTGTGCGGCAAGCAAGGCATTCATGTAACGTCCCTGCATAGTAGGATGCAGAATATTAGTTAATGGAAATTGAGAACGGAAAGTGTCCCAGAATCCATTATCGGTGTACATATATCCGTCATATACTTTACCGTCATAAGGACTATAGTAATAAGGTTCTCCGTTTGCTTTACGTTCATAGAATTTGCGTGAAAAGAGATTGGCACGGAACAGGCAGGAATAGAAAGTCTTCATTTGTTCGTCTGTTCCGCCTTCTACCTGGATTCGGTTCAATAATTCATTCCACGTTTTATGTCCACGTATTTTGGTGGCTTCCAAATTCTTATCTTTACCCAGTTCGTCGTTCAGTGTAATCACAGCCTGCTCTGCGCTGATATAGGAAGAAGCAGCCTTTGCCTGTACTTTCGATCCTTTCTTAAATTTGATATAAGCACCATAGCCTTTGCCTTCTCCTTCCAACTTTTTAGGGAAAATCTCATCTTTCTGATTTTCCCACATACCGTAATCCTCAAATGCTTTATCGAACTGCACTACAAAGTAACTACGGAATGTCTTAGAGTTATTTACAAAACGTTGGTTATTCACCCAACCGGAAATTTGTCTCTTAACCGGATCAATCTTGATTTCACTCATATCTGTATATCCGTCAATTACCAGATAGGCGTCTTCGGTAGAGGGATAAGAAAAGCGTAAATGTACACCACGAGTAGTTGGAGCCATCTCGGTTGTAATTCCATTATCCAGCATCACTTTATAATAATGCGGCTTGGCTATTTCATTATTATGGCTGAACTTCGTTGCCCGCATCTCCTGATTTACAACTAATTTCCCCACCATCGGCATAAAAGAATACACTGCATAATCACTCATCCACGGACTGCATTGGTGAGACTGGCAGAATCCTCTGATATTATCTACCGCATATTGATATTTCCAGCCTTCTCCATTTTTCCCTGTTTGGGCAGACCACGTATGCATGGCATAAGGCATACCGGTAGTAGGGTATGTATTTCCATAACTTAATCCGAAATGAGAGTCGGTACCTTGCAGTGTATTGACATATTGCACAAGGTCTTTCATTTGGGCATATATACTTGTTGATAAGAAAGAGAAGATTACTAAATAAATGAGCTTGTTCATGGTTATTTTTTTATGTGTTACATCTATTTCACTTGGCAAATCGAAACAACTATATCTATTTATTACCATAAGTAATACCCTGCCAGTCATCTGTACGGAAAGGGGACGCCGGAAGGTTAACTCCATTGTATAAATTACAAATTGGATTATCTGCCCAAGCATAACGCACTGCTATTGGGAAAGCAACTTCAGGAGATGAGACGATGATGGAATTACCATCAATCACAGCATCAGCCCAATGAAACTTATGATCAACGCCAGAGATAGTAAATCCTTTTACTCAAGTGGAGCATCGTTATCGTACAATGATTCCCAATTAAATACACGATAGAAATAAGGACGATAAAAGTCGGCACTACCCGGTGCATTGAAATTATCCCAAAAGTTGGAACAGTCTGTATTGGTAGAGATCACCAATTCACCGGTACGTGATAAAGCCGGATGAATATTTACCATATAAACATGTTGATAACGTTGTTCGCCAATCTTATCAAGAAATTCGGGCAATGTAAAGAGAGTCTTTTGGTCGACAAACGGCCCATAAGGGTGCTTACTACGGAACATCAGCACGTCTCTCCCGAACCACATGGATTGTCCGATCATGTAGTAGGTATCACCTTTTTTAAATACCCAAGGCATAGAGCATGCACTTTCCAAAGGGATAATTGTAGAATTTTCAGCATCTTGGGTTGAGGGGTACTGCGTTGTCCACGAGAAATTTCCTTGCGGGTCGGCCACATAATATTCCCACTGGCTGCCAAGGTCGCGTGTAGCGGTACGTGCCACAGCCACCTTATAATTGGAAGTTGTGTAAAGATAGATATGTCCGTCTTCGTCTTCCCACATAGTGTCGCCATAACCTAAAGTGTGGTCGTTAAAATTATCATTACGACTGATAAGTTTCATATAAGTAGCATCACCCGGCTTTCCTTCCAAGCTATAAGTAGCCAAGCAAGTACCAAAGCGGCGCATCAAGTTGTTCGGATCGGTATTATCAACGGCTCCCCACAACATTTGCATCTGATTGTTATATATCGTAGCATCTCCTGCCCAATAAAGATAATCCTGATCGATTTCTCCAGCTTGTATTTTTTCATCCGATAGTGTAGCTTTCGGATGACGAATGTGAGTACGTACCTGATAGTATCTATCTGCATTAGGATCGTTGGTTTGTACGTAATCAGCTAACCAAACAAGATTTTCATCCTTCTCACCAGGTGTTTGCACCATAATACTGTTACGCGGGAAACTACAATTACCTCGTGAACGATTTTCATTGATTACGCCATAGAAGCTATCATTGAACGACCAAAATATATTCCCGTCAGGCAAACCAGTGGTGAACACACCGTCTCCTCCATTCCAGCCCAACGACCGAGTGAAAAGGGCATTGTATTTCAAGTCTTTGTAGACGAACACTTTCCAATATTGTCCTGATCGATTTGGCATTAGTTCGAGATTCCATTCGGAATCAATTTGAGGCATCTTCACTTCTGAATTGCCGTAATAAGGTTCTTGCTGGTCACCACATGCTCCTCCGGCGAGGAGTGCGATACTTAGGATAAGATGAATTGGTTTCATGTTTAATAAGATATTTAAGATTATTTAATTTGTTTCTGCACCTGTAAAGCCGATAATACAAGCCATAAAGGTTGACAAAAAGATGCGTCTCATAATGTTATACTATTAGAGTTTAGGATAAAGACGATTCAGGAATAAAAAACCACTAATTCGGATAACTCTTTCTTTAGATGTATTTGATTTACTATCATTGCTCGAATAATACAATGACCTTTTTACTGAATAATAATACGTGTAAAAAAAAATATTGTGTTTAGTGGTGTATATCTTGTCAATCGTCTTAATACAAATTCAAGTCGTGAATTAGTCTCGGCTTATTGGCTTTAAATTGTTTAATTTTAATTTTATAAGTTTTACTATGAAATTGTACATGAAATCATTAATGCTACTCCTATTTTTAGGAACAGTTGCGTCCTGTAATGACAGTTTCCTCGATCAAACCCAAACTTCGGATTTGAATCGTGAGACCGTTTTTGCAGATAGTACGTATACCGCCAACTTCCTGACCGGAATTTATACCGATATCGGGTTTGATATCAACTACAACCGATGGACATACCTTTTGGCTAATGGTGGTGGGCTGCAAAGCGCTTGTGACGAAGCTGAATTTTATCCTTCGTCAACCATCTGGACAAACATGATGTTTGCTACCGGTACGGTTAATCCGGTTACGGTGAGTGATGACGCATGGTCGAAATGCTACACCAACATTCGTCGGTGCAACGTATTCCTCGCCAATATCGACCGATCACCGATGGTACAGAGCCAGAAAGCTCAATACATATCCGAAGTACTTTTCTTGCGTGCCTGGTACTACTTCATTCTGATGAAACACTACGGCGGTGTACCAATTATTGGTAATAATGTATATGATGCTACTTCGACAATGAAAACCTCGCGTAATACATGGGCAGAATGTGTAGAGTATGTGACCCATCAATGTGACTCTATCGTCCAACTCAATGTACTTCCCGTGAGACGAACTGGTCAAGAAAACGGTCGTGCCTCATCGGCAGCGGCATTGGGTCTTAAAGCCCGTGTCTGCCTCTATGCAGCCAGTCCATTATTCAATGGAAGTGATTTCGCTCCTACCGATACCAAAGAATTAGTAGGCTATCCCTCTTATGATAAAGAACGTTGGAAAACGGCAATGGATGCTGCCCGCGCAGTAATCAACCTAGGAACCTATAATCTCTTTATTAGAAGTAAAGATTTGAACGGCAAAGCCGAACCAGGTTTCGGATTCTACGTCGTATTCCAAGCCGGTGATACACGAAATGCCAATTTAACCGATGATGATGGTAAAAACAATAACGGAGCCTTTGCCGGCAATATCCTCGACCGTAAGTATCAACGTGAGTCCGGACATGAAGCTGCTTACTATCCACCTAGTGGCAGTCACTCCGGAACACGCCACGGCGGGTACATATACAAAGAACTGGCAGATGCCTTCCCTATGATTGACGGTAAACCCATTAACAACAGCCAATACACATTCGATCCTCTGAATCCCGCTCAAAATCGTGATCCACGTTTCAACAACACCGTGATTTATGATGGTGCTTTGGTCCCTGCTGACGATACTTACAGTGCTACCACAGTTGTTAACACATGGATTGGCGTAGGGCAGACAAGCGATGCCGTATACCAAGGCACTGCCACCGGTTTCTATGTACGCAAGGGATGTGATCGCTTATGTAAAGGTAGTACATGGAACCCAAGCCGCCACAACGATCCACTGATACGTTACGCGGACATTTTACTGATGTATGCTGAAGCAGCCAATGAATATCATGGTCCCGATTTCGAAGAAACACTAGGCGAACAACAACTTGGTTGCTATCCTATATTAAAACTCATTCGCAAGCGTGCCGGCATCGAGCCCGGTGCAGATGGTATGTATGGACTTGAAAAGAATATGACACAAAAACAGATGCGCCAAGCCATTCAGGAAGAACGCCGCCTTGAATTTGCTTTTGAAGGACATCGCTTCTTTGATGTACGCCGCTGGATGATTGCTCCGCAAACCGAAAGCAAAACCATGCATGGCATTGAAATCACTCGCGCCACTGACGGAACAAAGACTTGGAAAGAATTTGATGTACGCACGCATGTATGGCGTCCGGCTATGTACTTCTTCCCAATTCCTTACAATGAAACGGTGAAGTCGAAAGATTTGCTACAGAATCCCTACTATAATTAATAAAATACCCTAAATATGAAACATAGCATACATTTGGCGGCAATAGCCTTGCTGACTACTCTGCTTGTGACATCGTGTGATACGTTCTCTGCTCCTGCTGATCCTGACAAAAACACGGAGCAGGTCAAAGACATATCAGGCACGTGGCAACTCACCACAGTGAGCCGCAACAGTAATGATATTACCGAAACCATGGACTTCAGCCAGTTCCAAATTGACCTGAAGAAAGATGGTAAGTACACAATTGAAAACTATCTGCCTTTTGTGGTACGCCACAATGGCACGTGGAAAGTTGACGATATCTATTATCCTTTTCGCCTCTATTTCACAGAGGATGGAGCCACGGAGCAGGCCAGTACCGATATCCTATTCCCCATTACCAATGGCGAACGTAACATCGTGATTACTCATAGCCCCGGGTGTGGTTCGAATACCTACACCTATGTATTCAAGAAAATATCAGAAAACTAAAAATCATAACGCTTTATGAAAAAGAAATTAATCAGCTTGCTTCAACGCAAACGGCACATCGTAGCGTTATCAACTATACTTATGACTTTCATCGTTATGAGTTGCCTCTTTATCGATTCTGTCGATATAACCCAAATGATAGATGGAAAAGCCGTAAACTATGCAAAGGCCGGAACGACTGCTACTTTCAAAATGCATGGACACATTAAGGTTCAAGGAGACCCACGCAATGACAAACGACTTGTTTTCGGTTTTTTGGCTCCTAAGAGTTGGAATCTGGCACAAAATGCCAGGGTTTCGTACACAGAAGATACATTTGATCCGAATATAGGTGAGCAAAACATGACGCTTATCCCATTGACCGAACAACCTAGCAACAAACCAGGATTGTCGTGGTCGGCTGCTCTCATGCAGGAATACGGTGTCGGTACCAATATTCTGGAAGATATGGAATGGGCAGCCTATTGGACAAGACCCTATAACGGTGTCGCAGATGAAATTCATTTTACAATCTATGTCCGTGTACCGGTAGGAAACAAAAATCTGCGTTTCAAACCATCATTCTTTATTAACAGTACTGACGATAACTTCAGTACAAGTGCAGATGCAAAGAAATGTGAGGAAGCCGGATGTTTTGAGGTAGTAGAAGGTGAAGGACTTGTCACTGACTTCTGTAGCGAACACTTCAACAAAACCACTCCATTAACAGCATTGCAAAACGACTTTGTAACCTTTAGCTTCATAGGAGGCATGGACGACAAAAATGCACTTGTCAAGGCCGATAAGATCTATTTTGAAGGAACGGCGGTAGCTAGCGACGGACACCGTTATACCGTAAATGAGAAGAGTGACAAGACCCTGATGAAACGAGAGAATCAGTATACCAAAACATACAATATCACATTCTGGCCGGAAGGGTTCTTCAATGTACCTGAAGGAACAGAGCTTGTAAGTATTGAATATGCCTTCACTAATGCCGATGGATCTATCTCCGTTACACAGTCTGATGATGACTTCGTAATGTTAAATATACCTCTTCCTCCGCAGAAGGAACCATTCATATATACGTTCTATTGCGAGTGATAACCTTATATTCTACTGATAATGAAACAGAATATGTATAAAATGATAACGACGGGACTACTATGTATAGCTGCCGTCGCACTAAAGGCACAAGATGCACCGATAGACAGTGTGGATCACACTAAAAGTAATACCCTAGGGGCATCTTCGACGGTTTATACCAACGACTTGATAAAATATCAGTCAGCCACCATCCTTACCGGATTGCAAGGACGATTGAAAGGTCTTAATGTATCACCTTTCCGTGGCATGCAACTGTTACGGACTGATGCCAATACTAAATCCGATATAGTGGGAGCTATTCCTAATGTAGGTGGAGGTATCTACGGAGATAATTCGGAGTTTCTCATTTCAGCACGCGGACAATCGCCTGTAGCCATTGTCGACGGTGTAGAACGTGACCTGTATTCCATAGATCCCGAAGCCATTGAATCGGTTACCATTCAAAAGGATGCCCTTTCCAATATGTTTTTAGGAATGCGCAGTTCACGTGGTGCATTGATTATTACTACCAAAAATCCTGATGCAAAAGGTGGTTTCCATCTCTCACTCACCGGAAAGTTTGGTATATCCAGTGCATTGAAATCTGGCCCAAATCCACTTTCGGCTTATCAATATGCTTATTTGCTCAACGAAGCATTGCTCAATGATGGCAAATCACCACTCTATACGTATGATGATTTCGAAGCCTATCGTAATGGAACTTCCCCTTATCTGCATCCCGACGTAAATTGGAAAGATGCTATTATGAACAATTCTACTACGTCGCAAGCCTATAATCTGAATGTAACAGGTGGCGGACGGGTGGCTCAATACTTTGTAAGTTTGGGATATTACAGCGAAAACGGATTGTTCAAGACGAGCGATGCTAATAGCTACAACACCAATTTCAAGTACAACCGGTATCTCATCACATCGAAGGTAAACATCAACGTGACAGATGAATTTAAGGTAAGCATGTCTTTGATGGGACGTATAGAAGAAGGGAACCAACCTGGTGGTATTTCGGGGACAGGATACAGCGACCTTTTGAGCAACGTATGGCAGACTCCCAACAATGCTTATCCCGTCTTAAATCCCAACGGTACGTATGGTGGTAACGCTTCGTATACCCAAAACCTCTATGCACAGACCACTGGTTCGGGATATATCTCAAGCAATACCCACGACGTCGTAGGAACCATTAATTTGAAATATGACTTCGATAAATTGGTGAGAGGACTTTCCGTTGGTGCAACGGGAAACATCTCATCGCAAGTGCGCAATGCTATCGTTCGTACCAAACAGGCACAAGTATTTCAATACAGCATAACCCAACAAGGCAACGAGGCTTATGACAAGTATGGAGATGTGAGTTCACAAACCAACAGTTACCGTTCAGTATCGACGTACCAATATATGTATGGCAAAATGTATGTAGACTGGGAACGCCAATTCGGTATGCATGGTGTAAAAGCTTCACTTTGGGGCGATACACGTACTATACTCAACAACTACGACCTGCCTATGATTCCGTCGAACATCGGACAGAAAGTTGAATACAATTACGATAACAAATACTTCGCGCAAGCAGCCGTAACGGAAAGTTATTACAACCGCTATGACAATGGACGTCGCTGGGGAACATTCTGGGCAGTAGGTCTGGGTTGGGATATCAGCAAAGAGAAGTTTATGGAGGCATCGAAGATAGACCAACTCAAGTTACGTGCCACATACGGTCATACAGGAAACGGAATCGACAATGCCGGTTACTTCAGCTATTTAAAGAGATACAATGAAGATGGCGGATTCTGGTATAGCAACGGTACATCCATGAGCAACGGAGGTTCAGTGTCAGAAATATCCCCATTGGCTAATACCCTCCTGACATGGGAAAAAGGAAGGAAGGTCAATGTAGGTTTAGATTTAACCTTATTAAAGAACCGTTTGACTCTCTCGGCCGACTATTACAATGACTACTACTACGATATTTTGCAATCACGTGGTAAAAGCATCCAATTATTAGGTATTGCTTATCCGGCAGAAAATATCGGAAAAACACGTTACTACGGATTGGAAACACAACTTAGCTGGCAAGACCACATTGGTAAAGTGAACTATTATGTATCAGCCAACTGGAGTATGGAACAGAACAAACGGTTGTTCATGGACGAGCAATACGTACCTTACGACTATCTGAAAATGACAGGTCAACCCACCGGTACCATCTACGGATTGGTAGCTACCGGATTCCTCACAGCTAAAGATATAGCCGATGGTTATCCCGTAATGAACGGCTTCAACAATATTCAAGCGGGTGACGTGAAATACAAAGACATGAACGGTGACGGCGAAATCAACGAATTCGACCGTACTGTGATTGGTGGCGACAAACCGACTTGCTATTTTGGTATTGATTTAGGCTTTGAATGGAAAGGGTTGGAAGTTACAGCACTTATCCAAGGCGCTTACAACCGCGACTTATATAATAGCGACCGCACGTTACTCGAAGGATTCCAAGTGATCGGACAAAGCTACGGACAAGCTTACACCAATTTGCTGAATCGTTGGACACCCGAAACAGCTGAAACAGCTACGTATCCGAGACTGACTGCCGGAGGCAATATGTACAACTACGGAAACAACTGGAACTCTTCACTCTTTGTACAGAACGGAAACTATATTCGTCTCAAGAACGCCACCGTATCGTACAAACTACCCGAAAACTTCTGCCGTAATTACTTAGGCGGACTGCGCGTGAAGATATTTGTACAGGGACAAAATTTACTCACATGGTCACGTACCCGCTTGCAAGACCCTGAAGTTACCTTCACCAGCTATCCGTTACAACGCACCATTACGACTGGAATCAATCTTAACTTCTAATAAAAATGATGGATATGAAACAAAATAAATATGGCACATGGGCAGTAGGAGCATTTATGCTGTTATTGAGTGCTGCCGCATGTACAGACAGTTATGAGAGTACGCCTGTAGATATGTTTACAGAAGATTATCTCTTCTCGAGGACTGACTCCAACGGAACTGTAGTACGTAAATACCTCAACCGCATCTACTATTACATGCGTAATGGACACAACGGCGTAAATGGTGACTACCTGGATGCCGCTTCCGACGATGCGCTCTCTGTTATTTCGTCCGAGTCCGATGTATACAAACTGGCCATCGGACGTTACAGTGCCTCCAATCTTATTAACTCGGATATGATTTGGAGCGACCCTTATTTGGTGATTCGCCGCGTGAACATTCTGTTGAGTGGCATTGACGTAGTACCTTTCAACACTACCTACACTGATGCACTCGGTAATACACGCAGGCTCAATGAGTCTATGAAAGCCGAAGCCCGGTTCCTGCGTGCTTACTTCTATTTTGAATTGGTGAAGCGCTACGGTGGAGTACCCATTATCGGTGATAAAGTGTACGAATTGAACGAAAACATCGAATTGCCACGTAGCACGTTCGAGCAATGTATTAAGTATATTGTAAGTGAGCTTGACGATATCAAAGATGACCTTCGTTCGCTGCCACTACCTGACGCCGCCGCTAGCGCACACGTAGTAAACACACAGGCTGCCCAGGCACTGAAGATTCGTGTATTGCTCTATGCAGCAAGTCCGTTATTCAACGAAAAGCCCATTGAATCTGGTAATGAGTTGATAGGATATGCCTCTTATGATCGCGAACGTTGGAAAATAGCAGCCGATGCCGCCCGCAACTTTATTAACACGTACGGAACAGGTGACGGAGCTATCATGGGACTTGACGATAATTTCAAAAATGTATTTACCAATTGGTATTCAAACGAACATAAAGAAGTTATCTTCTTCCGTGAAAACGCAATGGATAAGACGGTGGAAACAGCTAACGGTCCATTGGGACTTAGCGGTGCCAAACAAGGAAACGGCCGCACCAATCCCACACAGAATTTAGTCGATGCCTTTTTAATGAAAGACGGTCACTTTATCAATGATAAAGGTAAATATGAATACAATGAACAGCTTCCTTATGCACAACGTGATCCACGTTTGGAATATACCATTATACACAATGGTTCGTCATGGGTGAACTCTACGATGGAAACTTGGCAAGGTGGAGCCAATAATCCTCTTGGTTCGTCATACTCGCTCACGAGTTATTACATGCGCAAGTTTATGGGTGATTTCGAAGCAGCCAACGAATATCAAGACACACAACACAACTGGGTGATGTTCCGTTACGCCGAAATACTTCTGAACTTTGCCGAAGCCGAAAACGAATATTTGTCTACTCCTTCGCAAGCTGTATATGATGCTATCATCGCCCTGCGCCGACGTGCAGGCATCGAACCTGGTGAAAAGAATTTGTATGGACTAACAACCAATGAGCAGACACACAATTTGACGCAAGCCGAAATGCGCAAAGTGATTCAGAATGAACGCCGCATTGAATTAGCTTTTGAAGAGCATCGCTATTGGGACATTCGTCGTTGGCGACTTGCCGAACAGGTCTATGCACAGCCTATTCAAGGAATGTACATCACTAAATCACAGACTTCCACGACCTATGTTCCGCAAGCTGTACTCAATGTACAATGGGACAATAAACGTTATTTCTATCCGATTCCTTATTCGGAAGTAATAAAAAATAAGAATATGGTTCAAAACCCTAATTGGTAATATCTTATGAAAAGAGTAATTATAACATTCTTGTGCCTCCTCTGCATTGTACAGGCATACTCCCAATCGTTTACGATAAGCGGTACCATTATTGATGGGGAAAGCAACGAACCGCTTATCGGAGCTGGTATTCTGGTAAAGGGAGCCGGAAGGGGTACCATCACCAATATAGATGGAAAATATTCGCTGGAAGTGAAACGGGGCGAAACATTGGTATTTTCGTTTGTGGGCTATCAAAATCAGGAAGTCGCAATAACAAATCAGCGCACACTGAATATCGCATTAAGGGTTTCCGAAGCCAACAACCTGAACGAAGTTGTTATCACAGGTCGCGGCAGCGCGAAACGTATCACTCTGACCGGTGCCGTGAGCGGTATTCAAGCCAACGAATTACGTAGAGTTCCTACAAGTAGCTTACAGAATACATTATCGGGTAAACTGCCCGGCTTCTTCAGTCAGCAACGTTCCGGTCAGCCGGGAAAAGATGCTTCCGACTTCTTTATCCGTGGTGTCAGTTCCTTGAATGAGGACGGTAACAAGCCACTTATTATGGTTGATGATGTGGAATACAGTTACGAACAGCTGTCGCAAATCAATGTCAATGAGATTGAAAGCATATCTATTTTGAAAGATGCATCAACGACTGCTATTTATGGTATCAAGGGTGCTAACGGTGTGTTGGTAGTCAAGACCCGTCGCGGTGAAGAAGGAAAACCAGTGATCCATGTACGTGCAGAAGCCGGCGGTCAGATACCTGTCCGTAAACCCAACTTCTTAGACTCATACAACACCGCCCTGTTAGTCAACGAGGCACGTACTAACGATGGTTTGACTAAAATGTTTACACAACATGATTTGGAACTGTTTAAAGACGGTTCCGACCCATACGGACATCCTAATGTAAACTGGTACGACGAAGTGTTCAAAAAATCGGCTATGCAGTCGAACATCAATGTCGACGTATCGGGTGGTACCAAACGTTTGAAATACTTCGTATCCGGGGGTTATTTCTCACAAGGTGGTTTGGTTCGTAACTTTGCTAAAGCGGATGACGATGTGAATACCGGCTATTTCTACCGCCGTTTTGACTACCGTACCAACTTGGACTTTACTGTTACTGATAATCTGACTATGCGTCTAGACTTCAGCTCGCGCTTCATGAACATCAACGAACCGAGTAGTCTGAATGCTACAGGCGAGATTTACAATTTCACCGCCATGCACCCCTATTCGGCACCGGTACTCAATCCGGACGGATCGTATGCTTATCTTTCAGATGTGGACGGTTACGGACCTACATTGAATGCACGTTTGGCTAACGAAGGTTACACGCGTACACGCCGTAACGATAACAACATTCTCTACGGTGTGAACTGGAAGATGGATTGGCTCACCAAAGGATTGTCAGCCAATGCTCGTATTGCTTACTCTACCATTGACGAAGTCTTCCGCAAAGTAAACCGTGGAAAAGATGCGTACCCTACCTACCACTACGATCCTACTACGGATCAGTATAACATCAACCCCAACCGTAAATATGCTTATTCACAGTATGCTCTGACGGCCGGAACCAACCAGGCTGTGAAAAATCTGGATGTTCAGGCCTCCATCAACTATGCACGCGTATTCAATGGAATACACGACGTTAGTGCCACGTTACTGTATAGCCGCCAAAGCCGTACCGTAGAAAAAAATCCAGACGATACAGGAGAAAAGATTCCCGAAAACTTTCAGGGTCTTACCGCTACCGTAGGTTACAAATATAAAGATAAATATCTGGTCGACTTCAATGTTGCATACAACGGTACCGACCGTTTTGCCGAAGGACACCGCTACGGAATATTCCCTGCTATTGGTGTGGGTTGGCGTATCTCCGAAGAATCGTTCTTCAAGGATAACATTTCTTTCATCCAACTATTGAAAATCAGAGCTTCGTATGGTATTGTAGGTTCGGACGTAGCTATGGGTAACCGCTACCTTTACAACCAGATATATACAGCAACTGATAATGCTTATAATTTTGGACAAAGCGATGTCACTTCCACTGCTATTACGGAAGGTGACCTTGGTAATAGCAGTGTGACATGGGAAGAAGCTAAGAAGTTTGATATAGGTCTCGATTTCAATGCATTCGACCGCTTCTCATTTACTTTCGACTGGTTCTACGATAGACGATATAATCAGCTTGTGAAACGCAATGACATACCGCAAATCCTAGGTGTGGGTACTTCACCTATCAATGTAGCACGCACTAGCAATATGGGTTTTGACGGACAAATTGGTTATCAAGACCGTTTCGGTGAGTTCAACTTCAATACCAACTTTGTATTCTCGTATGCTAAGAATAAGGTAGAGTTTAATGCCGAAGCACAACAAAGATACGATTGGTTGTCGGCAACAGGTCGTCCTATCGGTCAACCATTCGGTTACACTTGGATAGGTTATTATACACCTGAAGAAGTGGACTTGATTCATGCAGGAGCCGCAAATGCACCGGCTGTGCCTAATACCGATGTGCCTATCCAAGCCGGCGACTTGAAATACAAAGATTTGAACGGAGACGGTGTTATCAACGACTTCGACAAGGGAGCTATCGGTAAGCCAAACTTACCCAACACCACACTGGGATGGACAATCGGTGGTTCGTGGAAAGGATTGTCAGTGAGCGTACTCTTCCAAGGTTCGTTCAACTACAGTTTCTCGGTAAACGGCACAGGTATCGAACCTTTCAAGAGTCAATTCCAACCTCTACACCAGAAACGCTGGACATTGGAACGCTACCTGAACGGTGAAGCCATCGAATTTCCGCGCTTAACAAGCAATCCGTCAACTGTAAACAGCGCAGCAGCGTATATGTCCGACTTTTGGTTAATTGATGCTTGGTACATCCGCTTGAAAACCATCGACGTCTCCTATCAAGTGCCCACAAAAGTGTTGCCTTCATGGCTTACAAACCTCCGTGTCTACCTCAATGCTTACAATATGTTTACATGGACAAGTTTTGATAAGTATCAACAAGACCCGGAAATCAAGTCCAACTCCGCCGGTGATGCATACATGAACCAGCGCGTGTTTAACTTAGGAGTACAACTTACATTTTAATAAACCGATAAATACTCATAATAGTATTGATGTAGAAAGGGGATGCGTCCATGTGATGCATCCCCTTTTTACTTTCTGATAAGAGTATGATATATAGCCAGAAAAGCGACATATAATATCCTATTCAAACGGGTAAACCTTCCAATGCAATCTGGCTAAATCGTTCCTGATAAACTTACATCATAATCTAGTTTCAGTCGTTTTAGTATTGTTCACAAACTCCTTGATAGAAGAAGATAGCAACCAAAAGCGAATTACAATATCCCCTACAGAGAGAGATTTAAGATAAGGAGGAGGAGTACTTTCAATACTTTCAGTCTCTTTGCGTTTGCCGGTGGATCTATATATCCAGTGTGGTGTAGATATATAATCACCATACTGGATATATATATACCTGACACGTAGTCTAAAGAATACAGAGCGGAAGCCTGGCAACGCTGAAATACAGGCTTAGAATCATTGATATGCAGGATGAGAATCATTAACACGTCAGGTGAGTAAAACAGAGCCTCTGTTTAAGTGAAACGAAGCCTGCATTTCACTTAAACAGAGGCTCTATTGAACGAATATAGAGGCTCTAAAAAAGAGACTGAACTCATCTCTCTTTTTTGCTTTCGGTTCACTTTCAGTCAACAACCTTTTTTACTGATGTTTTTGACTGGAAGCTATTTTTAGTAATCACATTTAGATTATAAGGATGAAGTTTAGTTCCAAACCGTACAAAAAGAAGATGATTAAATAAACGAACTCCTCATTTATTGTATTCTCCTTTACAAATTCACTGTAATGCCTTTAGCTATATCACCAGAAGATTTATAAGTATAACCAGCATGCAATACTTCTACCTTTACCATTCCAAAATCAATTTGATCTTCCCCCTTATCGTCTGTCACCTTTACAATAAGACGATGCCCGTCTACTAACTCTGCTTTAAAAGTTAGCTGTTTATAATCTCCTTTCTGGAATCCCCATCCATCTCCTTTGTCCCAATACAGAGAGCCTTCCGCTTTGCCATCCTCATCCGGGCAAACAACTAAAGTCAATGGGTCGAATGAATTTTCATTCACATTCTGAATTATTTTGCCTACTGGAATAATAGAACCCCCTCTTACTTTTAATTTAGCCTGATATTTACCTTTTGTATCTCCTTTAACCAAAGATAAATTTTCCCAAATTCCTTTGGGTAGAGAAGGATTCTTTGCAAATGCAGGAATTATCAACAGGTCTGTCCCCAACATGAAAGCTTGCTCTTCAGCACGCAAACTTTCATCTTTCGGATCGGCAAAGAAAACCGGAGCCATCACAGGCTGTCCATCTTTATGAGCCACATGAAAAGCAGTGTAGAGATAAGGCAGCAAACGGTAACGACGTTCTAATGCCATGCGTGATTCCTTTTCTATATCTTTAGTAAATGCCCACGGTTCCTTGTTATTTGTATCACAGGAAGCATGTCCTCTGGAAAAAGGGAAAAATGCACCGAAGCCTAACCAGTTTCCCCACAAATCGGGAGTCGTATTCCCAGCAAATCCACCTATATCCGGACCATTGAAAGGCTGACCGGACAACCCCAATGTAATAGACATCGGTACAGAAAGTTTCATCTGTTCATAAGTAGCTTCGTTATCGCCCGTCCACATGGCTGCATAACGCTGTCCGCCAATAATATTGGAGCGGGAAAGAAGAAATGGACGTTTGCTTGGATTAGCAGCCATCATGCCATTATAAGAAGCTTCGACCATCAGACGACCATAAGCGTTATGATACATTAAATGGCTACCAATAGGTAAATTGCCTCCTCCTAAATGAATATTGTTCTCCGGCATCGTTCCCCCAGGACCATCAAATACAGACGGTTCATTCATATCATTCCAAATGCCATCTATTCCATTAGCCATAAAGTCTTTATAAAGTCCGGACCACCAAGTGCGCGTCTCCGGACGGGTAAAGTCAGGAAATGCGCAAGCACCCGGCCATACTTTCCCGTGAAACTCATTACGATAGATATCACAAACAAAAGCATTTTGCTCTTTTCCGGTTTTATATACAAAATAGTTATCATCCACTTTTACGCCTGGATCTATCATATACACGGAATGGAATCCATTATCATGCAGATACTTATTCATGCGCTTCGGATCGGGAAAATCCCTGTTATTAATCGTGAATACACGGAATTCATCCATATAGTTGATATCAAACCATATTACATCGCACGGTATCTTCTTTTCACGAAAAGTATTGGCAACTTCTTTCACTCTAGCTTCCGGCACGTAAGAAAAACGAGACTGATGATAACCGATTGCCCATCTGGGAGGCATACTTATAGTACCGGTCAATTCGGCAAGTCCTTTTAATACAGCTTGCGGAGATTCACGATCTATGATATAAGTACGAAAAGGTGCTCCTTCAGTATTAAATTCAATTTTATCTGAATTAGTAATCAATTCAGCCTTCCAAAAACTATCAAACAATACGCCAAACGCTGTCCCGTCCGAACGAACACCCAATACCCACGGATGCGTTTGATACAGACGCGAGCCACCATCAACCCGATACATACCATTATCCGTATTCCACATTTTAATCTTTTGCCCATTACGCAGCAACGGACCGGTCACTTCACCACCTCCATACAGACTTGTTCCGGCTGGAACATCCAATAAGGCATTTGCCTTGCCATCAGTCATCGTAAATTGAGGAACTAATTTCCAGTTTTCCGGTACTTCACCTTTCTTTTCCGGTTCATGGGAGAGAATTAATGAAGGCGTACGGGAAACATCATACCCTACGGGGATAAATTCTACAATTCCATTTCCTACCAGTGTTACTTTTTCTGTTTTTATATTACCTGCCCAAGCTACCTGAGCCGTAAAGAAGAAAACAGCCATTTGCAATAACGATATTCTTTTTCTCATTTAAATATTATTTTAGTTATTAGTTCCGCCAACGGATTTTAGTCTGGCAATTTCATAATCAAAAGCTTAGAAAACAGTCCTCATGATATCATATTTTCATTTTGGTCAAACAGGATTTCCAGCAACTCCTCCGGTCACTCATAAAAGAAGAATAAACAGACCGGAGGAATATTGTGGAATTTCAAACACCAATCCTAACTTTTTACCTATATCTATTGAACTTTATACTATGAACGCTTGAAATTTAAGAAACCACTAAAGAGAAATTTAAAAAGAATCATATAAAAATAATAATCAAGGCGATTAACTTCAAGTCCATTCACTGGACAATTTTCCTAAAGTTAATTTTGTTTCTGCACAGACTTAAATTAAATGATAATTTAGTTTATTACGGTGCGTTTTTAAATGTATCAATAAAAAATTCAGCAGCCTCTAGAGAAGATTTTTAAATTTCATTTCTCATATTCTCATAGGTGACTGATAAACAACAAATAATCAAATAAATAGCTTATGAGAAATACTTTCTAAGACGGCATTTCTCATAATACACCTTCTATTTTAGCTTAAAATTCACCTTATTCTCATAGTATTTCAGAGTATTTCTCATAGTTAAATACTATACTTCTCCTTTTTTCTGGTTGAAGATAAACTGTAGTTCCGATTGTCCCATATATTATGGGAAAATGTTCCCTAATATTATGAGAATTTATTCCCACAAAATAAGAGAATCTTTTCCCTACTAGTAGGGAATACTTTCCCACAATATATGGGACAAGGAGAATATGTACTTCCCTGATAATGGTTGACTAGTTGTTTCTTTATTCTTGTATAGGTTGATTGGAAAAACACTATGAGAAATGAATCCAACAAGTATGAGAAACAAGGTAAAATACGGGGTATTTGACGGAAAAACTATGAGAAATGCCGTCTTAGAAATCATTTCTCATAGTCTATTCTATTAGTTTTCTGCTATTTATGATTAATGAATGAGAATATGAGAAATGAAAATCATAAATACACTCTAGTAGGGTATCTATTTCAAATTAAATAGAAAATCATAATGCCCTGCTTCTACATCAACAGTCTGCTCCTTAACGCTCACTTTCTTCTTATTCTTTTTACATGAGACAGCATTATTAGGGATGCAAACTGTAGCCATTGTTCCGGCAGGAACTGTCAATTGAAGATTCAACTGATTATCATCTTTCAACTTCCAATTAACAACAATTGTGCCATAAGGTGATTCTTTCGTTACTTTTACCCAGGTCACACCGTTTGGAGTTTGAGGATCGACATAGAAGTGACGATATCCAGGGTTAGCCTCGTCAAGACGTATTCCTCCTACAGCCTGATAAAACCAAGTACCAATTCCATTGTAACAATTGTGCACACGACTTCGTTCTCCGCTCCAATATTCCCAAGTCGCTGTCGCACCATGGTCAATCATATACAGATAACCGGGATAATCACGTTTCTTCATCATCTGATAGAAGAAATCCACTTGTTTATTCCGAACAGCCCATTCTGTCAAAATAGGCACTCCAACCAAACCAACAGCAATATGCCCTTTATATTTTTCTTCGGTCATGGCAACGACGTTCTCTTTCACTTTATTGTACAAAGAATCAGGTACAACACCTACCAACATAGGATAGCACATATCCAACTGTGAGCCGGTAGAATAGATCCCTTCATCCTCATGGTAGAACGTCTGATGAATCAACTTGTTGAGTTTTTCTCTACGCATAGCAAACTCTTCCGCCTCTTCTCTTTTTCCTAATGTTATGGCTGTCTTATACATAGTGCCCAAGCATTCGCTGATAAAACAGTTACTTACCAAATCCACTGAAGCCTGATTACCTGCATCTACTCCCATAGGTGCCAGCCAATCACCCAAATACCAGTCACGGTATTTGGTATCGGGCCAACGTTTCAGCAAACCATCTACTGTATATTTATCAACATACTTAAACCACTCTTTTATTTGAGAATAATATTTCTCAATCAAGCGGGGATCATTATAGTTGACATACGTTCTCCAGGGAGCCTGTACAAAGAATCCGCACCAATACGGACCACCGCCACCGGCACCCGGATTAGGACCAACATGCGGCAAACTTCCTCCTTCACGCATGGAGTCTCCCCATGTTTGCACCCAGTTTTCAAATGTTGGAGCTACATCGTACATCGTTTGCAAAGACATCGTTGAGGAGTTTCCATCACCACCATATCCTGCACGTTCCAAATGCGGACAGTCTACCATATATCCACTAAAAGTCAGACATTTCATCGTATACTGAATCATTTGGTGAATAGCATTCAAGTCGGTATCCGAACATTCAAAAGTTGCGGTCTGTTTATAATCTCCATAAATTTGCATAGATTTCATTGCACCTGTTTCCGGTTTCTGAGGAAGATTGGATATTCGCACATATCGAAAAGCGTGATGATTGAATTTATTTCTGAAGTATTCTCCTTGCTTACCACCAGATATATAAATATCACTTTCACCTTGCTTGTCAAATTCACCGTCTTTCGTCAAATTATCACTATATTCCATAATAACTTCATGACCTGCCGGCAATATAGGCATTTGCATCTCAAACCATCCGGTCTGAACCTTTCCCATATCTACCAGCCAGAGACCTTCAGCCAGCTTCTTTACAGAAACAGCCGGCAAAATCTGATGTATCTTGTTTACCTCACACATTTGAGGGGAAGCGATATGATCGGGAACATTCACTTTCACAACAGGAATCCATTCCATTTTGTCTAAAGCCTGTGTTGAAAGATCTCGCGGAAGAATCCTTCCATCCACCCTCTCACCTCCAAACTGCAAAGCACGCCAAGTACCTGTATCCGAATAGCCACTTTCACGTCCGTACCATGATCCGTCTGTCTTCGTTACGACTTCCCATTTACCATTTCTCAACACATCCAATTCTGCTTTTACCAGCGGACCTTCATAAGCAGCTCCGAAAGTCGTCGTTTTATACCAACCTTGTCCCAGCCAGATAAGCAAATCATTTTCTCCTTCTCGTAAATAAGGAGTAATATCATAAGTAACAATCAATGAACGTTTAGATAAATGTGATACAGCAGGCGTAAGGACATCTTCTCCTACCTTTTTCCCATTGACATAAATTTCGTGATACCCCAACGTGTTTACATGCAGGAAAGAAGTCTCCCTTTGAGTCAGCTTCACTTTTTTGCGAAGAATAGGAGCACAAATCTTACCACCTTCAGCAGAAGCCCCAATATATTCTCCCTGCATCTGTGATTTATTTAAGATACCAACCCCAAAACGAGCAACAGGACTCCATGAAGAAATTTGTTTTTTAGCATCCCAAACGCGTACCCGCCAATAACCACAAAGAACGAGAAGTTAAAGTCTTCCCTCCGATAAGGCACCATAACAGAAACATCGGATTTCAATTTCCCAGTATTCCATAAATCAGCTTTATCCTGTGCCAACAGAATACTATCCGAAGCTACCTGTATCTCATAATAAGTTTGCCCGCCTTTCCAGCCGTCCCCCTTTAACTTCCAACTGAAGTGAGGAGTTACATTATCAATCCCCAAAGGATTAATAAGATTTTCACATTTCAACTCTGACAAATAAAAAGTAGATATTTTCTTACTTCCATACACTATCACAGACAGCCAACAGAAACAACAAACTAAACATAATAACCGTTTCATACTATTCATTTTCTATTATTACTCAACTCTTGTCAGCCTCACTTTATGAGTGACAGGTTTATTGATTTTATAAATTGTTTCAACAAGATTCTTCATATAATTGCTCCAAACCTCCCGTATTTCGGGATTCATCGCTTTTATATACCAGTCGTAGCTCATCCTAAGAAACCCGTCTTTAGGTAAATATTCTTTTAGTTTATCGATAGCTTTCTGATCATCAGCAAACAGTAATCCTTCCTTTTTCAAGAATGAATATTCGGTCCACAAGTATTCTCTGAAGCGTTTCTCCACTTCAAACCGTTCTTCATTCAGATACATGATTTTCGCAGCTTGTTGATATTGGGGAGTATTCGGGTAATCTGCCAAATTCACTCCATTCGCCAACTTTTCGGATGAGAGATTGTCAACAAACTGATTGTCTATAGTTAACCGATACATTCCTTTCTCTAAATTTGTTACCTGAAAACGTTCCTGATTAAACTCTTCCATAAATGGAACCAACTGCATTGCATCGCGTTGTGACCTTTTATTTCCCCAGCCACTTCTAGAAATTGAATCCAGCGGATAAGGAAGAGCATACGCCAGATAATCAAAAGTCAGATCAGCTCCGTTCTTTTTCAGTTTTGAAATCTTACAGTTCTTATGAGTTATTACAGATGAATGATATGCATCAATAGATACTGATGACACTTCATCCCCAGCCAGTCCCTGTGCTTTCAGAAACAAATAGGCCATAACCATCTGTCCGTCATTATCCGGATGAATTCTATCTATCCTGCAGAATGTAAATGTAGAATCTGCCTCCTGCTCTTTTCTGCTTATCTCACGCATCGGTTGGTTAAAATCAACAAAACCCCAGCCATTCTTTTTAGACGATATACGTTGGGCATCTATTATTTTTAAAATGGCGTTATTCTTATTATGCAATATAAAATTATTAAACCGGGAAGTCTCATCATAAGGAGAACCACCAATCAATACTTTCTTTATTTTATTTTTAGCCAGTAAGCGTTCTTCTATTTCCCGATAGCTTTCCAATGACTTTGCAATCCGTTGTTCCGACAGTTCTTTTGCATTGTCTTTCATGTAAATATCATAACCGGTATCGTTCATACCGAAAGTTAGAGTCACATAAGTTGGTTTCCTGTTGAAAACATCATAGTCCAAACGATCCTTCATATCCCACGCACTCTCTCCACCAATTCCGGCATTCATGATAGTAATCGGTTTATCCGGGAAACGAGTCATGTAATACAGCCAGATAAATGAATGATAATGTCCGCCGTGAGTAATGCTGTTTCCTACAAATACCACACGTTCCCCTTCTTCAAACCGAGGTATTGTTGTTTGTGCCTGTAAGTAATCGCAATTTATATAAACTAAAGATAACAACAAGAGTATCCTCATTTTTAGTCTATTAGCCATTTTCTTTATTCTTTTAATCAAACCATAAAGATAACCGTACAACAATCAATCTGCTATATCCAGCTTATTCTTCTCTGCTTTCCCATACTGTTTCACCAATACACTTACGCCTCCTTTCAACAGTTCGGGAGTCGCCTCCATAGTGATAACCTTTTCTTCGCCCGGCATCAACGTCACATAATTATCGGACATAATAATTGGAAGTATTCTTTTCTGCGTAGCCTTATTAACAAGCCTCACCCGATTAGCAAAAGCCACAGTCCCGGAATTGTTCTTTACAGCGATCTTCATTTTTCCGTCAGACATCAATTTATCCACCAATCGACAAGACAAATCGGCCTCTGGGAGTGTATTCAGCAATGTATAATCAAGATCATTCACGCCATTCCGCCAATAGAAGTTTTCAGAGATTAGATTACCTTTGGCATCTATCAGTTCCAACTTGATAAAATGAAGCGGAGTCAGTTCTTCGATCTCTTTTGGTTTCTCACCGTAGATTTCGAATTCGAACAATGAATATCCGAACTGTGTGGCACGGCTGATGCCTGCCAATTCCACATAACGTGCTGTAACAGGTTCCAATTCAATCTGTTCAGTACCACCTCTTCCATTTTTGTTGGTATAAACGGTTTTCCATTCTTGCGCATCATTCGATACTTGCAGTTCGTATTTCTTAGCACAAGCTGCCTCCCATTTCAAAATAACCTTTTCTATCTTTTCTTCTTTACCAAGATCAATGTATATCCATTGAGGATCACTGTATGCACTTTCCCAACGACTTCCGGCCCCTCCGTCAGTAACCATTGAAGCACTTTTAGAGACACCTGTTGAAGAAGAAGCTACAGCCTTCTTTCCATAAGCCAGATTGAAAGGGTTAAAGTTCAAAGAAAATGCTTCTGCAATGTTGCTGGCTGCCACATCGACCTGTTTTGTCTGTCCGTATGCAGGCACTTCTTTTCCATTCAAGTCGTAAATTGTAGCTGTAGCTATTGCACCTTTCAAATCCTTTGCTGTAGTATTTATTACTTTTATGCTATTATTGGAAGCATTCCATTGGATATGTAAAGGTTCACAAGCCTTTTTTGCTCCCCAATAAGCGCCTGTAGGATCGTAATAATAGTCGTAAGTCTGCCATACAAACGAGGGATAAGCCGGATGGCTCATCCAGATCAGAAGTCCGGCTGCATCATTCCACATCTTATCGTTCCAAGCCTCATACATACCTTTCATCACTTCGATATTCAGCATTTGTGCCTTCTCGCAGAATTCTTCCAGTCCGGATGATTCTCCGTACTGTGTATTCACTGAATTCTTATAATTAACCGGGTTGGCATTAGACGCTTCCTTACCGAAGAAATGTTTGTTCCATACATTGTCATCATCATTCTTCAACTGCTCATCAGTAGGCAGAGGCCACCAGTCTTTTTCCGGAATAAACTCTTTGATGCTTTCAAATGTCGGGAAAGTGGCCGTTCCTATTTCTGTACGCATACCGTAACCGTAATCAATACCATAAGGATAAGCCGGTGTATTAAATGCCAGATTACTGCCTGAAGTTTCAAAATGGTGTCTTGGAGGTTGATTTCCCCACCAACCACTTCCGGACAATCCATCCTGATTGGAGCAAGACTTATACATACGGTCATTATTGTCCTCCTTCGCAATCATTTCACGCAGGTAATTATCCAAATCAGGTGCCGGGTGCGTTTCATTAGCTCCACACCAAATAGCAATAGAAGGATGGTTTCTGAGGCGTCTGACTTTATCAAGGGCATTCGCTTTAAATGCTTCCGGTTGCGCCACGTCATTGTATGCTACATATAACCAGAAATCATTCCATACCATAATCCCATATTTATCACAATAATCATAAAACTCATCATCAGTAACACACCCTGTCCATAGACGGATCATATTGTAATTCATTTCCTTATGAAGTCTGATTTTCGTTTCATATTCTTTGCCCTGGCAGCGAAGCAGATATTCGCTCATTCCCCAGTTTCCACCTTTCAGATAGATCTTCTGTCCGTTGATAAAGAATGTAAGAACAGGATATCCCACTACATTATCGACCATTTTATACTCATACTTCTTGATACCGAATGTCATTTCTTTTACATCCGACACTTTTCCATCTACAGAACAAGTCAGCTTACAAGTATAGAGATTGGGATCACCATAACCATTCGGCCACCAAAGCCTCGGATGATCAACAACCAATTGCGCTATGTCATCTTTGTTAATAGATAGTCTGGCTGTTGTTCCTCCTTCTACCCGAATGTCTTTAGAGAAAGAAATATTCCCCGGCTGAATCACTCCGGATACAACGACTTCTTTTGGGGAAGAAGAAGCATTTCTAATATCTGTTGAGACAGAAAGCTCTGCTTTCTGCAAGGTCGGTAACTCTGAACGTACCCAAGGATCTTCCATCACTACATCTCCCGTTACCACAAGATAAGCATTGCCTGTGATACCAGCCAGACGTCCCGGTACGTATGGCATCCAGTCCCAACCGGCACCAGCCAGATAACTGGGGCTACACGCAACTCCATACGGGTCTTTAGCCTTACGCGTCTTTTTCTGATCGGCATCGGTAATCAGAACAGCTATCACATTCTTACCGGATTTCTTTATCAGATTAGTTACATCAAACTTCGAACGTAACATGTGACCGCTTACATCTTTAGTAGATGTTTTTGTTCCTGATATCTTCTCGCCATTAAAATAGAAATCGGCAAAGCGGTTCGTATTGTCAAAATGAAGCCATACCCGCTTCCCCTCCGAATAAGAAGACGGGAGTTCGAATTCCGTACGATACCAGAAAGGACGGTTATAAAACGTTTCGTCTACTTTATAAATATTATCGGCATAATTAGGATCAGGAACGATTCCTGCTTCAACATAAGCAGTAAAAACAGTTCCAGGAACCACACCTTTAACATAATCGGACATTTTAAATTCCGGAGTAGAAATCTGCTCTCCGGTTATGTTCTCTAAATCTGCCTGGGGTTTCACTTCCCAGATAATCCGAGGATTAGAGCTGTTCAAAGACATCCATGTACTCTGCTCTGCACACCCTGTCTGGATTAGAGCTAATATAACCGATACAATGATAAGCCCAAGTTTATTCATCATACTATCAAGATTTTAAAGTAACAATTTGTTTTAAAGTATGTTATTCAATCAAAGTCCCCACTCAACATTAGGTTTATCACCCATAAACAGCTCCAATGTACCTCCGGCTGCAATGTCCGCAAAATCAAGATAACATTTATTGTATTCCTGACCGTTCAACAAGGCTTTTTGTATATAGACGTTATTTATGCTGTTATTATGAGCTATCACCGTGAATTTTTTACCAGTATAATAACTGGGATCAAGATTGAACTCTACTTTATCAAAAAACCGGACTTGTAATCTCCATACGTGTATTTCCCAGGACAGGAAGGATGAATACCGGAAGCAGCCAACACATACCACGCTGACATCTGACCTACATCTTCATTGCCAACAATCCCTTCAACTTTGTTTGCATAAGCCTTTTCACATGTATAGCGTGTCCATTTTTGAGTATACCAGGGAACTTCAAGCTGATTGAACAAAAAAGGAACGAAGTGCACAGGTTCATTCGCATGGTTATAATATTCATTCCACAGCATATTAGAAGGAGTTTTATTAAAGAAATCTGTTAAATCCGCAATAACTTTCTCCTTGCCACCCATCAAGTTCACCATTCCCGGAACATCGTGAGGTACAAACCAACCTTGCTGATAAGAGTTTGCTTCTATACACCCATACCATTCTTTAAGACGTGCATTCTCCGGCCATTCTACCCATGCACCATCTGCTTTACGGGGACGGAACCATCCCTTTTCTTTATCAAAAATAGAATGATATGCCTGTCCCTTTTCATAGAAACATTTGGCATCGTCTTCTTTCCCCATAGCTTTCGCTAATTGAGATATACACCAATCAGTATAAGCATACTCCAAAGTTGTTGAAATACTCAATGGTTCTGGAGCATACCCCAATGAATCATTACCAAAACGACGGGATGTGTTAATGGCATAACGATACGCTTTCTCTGCATCATACGTACGAATCCCTTTGATATACGCATCTGCCAAAACAGACAAAGCAGGATTTCCCAACATACAGCCGGAATAGGAATTCAGCAATTCCCAACGTTCATAGTATTCGCGCCCACTCTGATCTGCCATAGTAATCAATGAGTTCAGTTCATCACTTACTAAACGCGGATTAATTATAGTCTGCAAAGGAAACTGACTACGAAATACATCCCATCCACTGAATATAGTACGTTTTGTAAAAGTGCTGTCAGCCGTATGTATTTTATAATCACCACCTACATAACGTCCGTCTACATCTGTATAGATACGAGGATCAATCATCGTATGATACATGGCAGTATAGAATATCGTTTTTTCATCATCCGTACCACCGGATATCCGGACACGATTAAGTTCTTTGTTCCACAATTCAGTAGCTTCCTGCTTTACTTGTCCAAAATTTTTAGAGGCTATTTCTTGTTCAAAGTTATTTGCAGCACCCTCCATATCAACAAAAGAGATACCAACTTTCATCTCTACAGTCTCTCCCTCCTTCGTTGGAAATTCAGTAAAAAAGCCCAGATGTTTACCCGTCAGTTCTTTCTTGTCTTTTATAACCGGAGCTTGTGATACACGAGTCAAATAAGGAATACTCACTACTTCATCACGTTTCCGAACCCAATGTTCGGGAATATCTGCACTCCAAAAGCCATAATTAGTCAAAGGTTTACTAAATTGTGCATAATAATAAACGGTATAATCGGCTTTTCCTTCACCATTACCCCATCCACCACCATCAGGTGTACACTTCATCCATCCTTGAATAGTGTAATCATCTACAACTTTAATATACTGTGAAGTAGATGTTCCCCCTACTCTACGAGCTAAATCAATCTGAATACGCGATTGGTCACTAGAAGGATAAGTAAAATGTAAAATTCCACAGTGTGGTGTCGCGCTACTTTCTACTTTGATATGATAATCAGTCAATTCTACCGAATAATATCCGGCCTTAGCCGTTTCAGTGGCTTTGTTATAAGCCGAACGATATCCTTTTATACTATCATTATTCTCTTTACCTGCCACTTTATATAATTCACCAGTTGTAGGCATCACAAGAAAATTGCCCAAATCACCAAACCATCCCACACCACTCATCTGGGTAAAGGCAAATCCTTCGATTGTCTTATGTTCATCACTGTATCCGGAACCGTTATCACCTCCCGTTATTGTATTAGGACTAACCTGTACCATACCATACGGAGTCGTAGCTCCGGGAAAAGTTTTACCTAATCCGTGATAAACACCGGCAGCCCCTACACTAGTACTGGCACCAATAAACGGGTTTACATAATCGGTCGGAACCCAATCTTCCGATACGGTATTGGTTGATGAGCAACCCGTCATCCAACACAAAAGCAAACAATTAAAAGATTAGCAGTCGCTTTATACATAACAATAATCTAATTATTTTAAGTCAAACTAAGAACGAAAGTCTTAATACCAAACCGAGGCATTGAAATCATCATTTCCGATTTACCTGCACGTGTTTTTATCTTCTTTCTTTCGATACATTGTCCATTCAAATCAACTTCCTCCACTCCGGATAATGGCATGTCAATGGTAACCTTTTGTAATCTTTCATCCCCTTCAGAATTGAACAGGCGCAATAGTACCTTTCCATCTTTCATTTGAAGAGCACTCACTTGATAACCAGTATTCTGTAAATCAATAAATGATTTCGATTCCGGTTTTGCCACTGGATAGCAAGAATACAGCAATGGTTCATTCCAACAATCGCTATCATCTGCGATTGATGCTTTGTCCCATTTGCCACGATGAGGTATAATTGCATACTTCATCCTCAAAGGGTGTGTTATTTTATAATCAGGTCCCCAAAGTCCTCCACCCGAATATTGAGCAGTCAGTCCTAGCGGATAGTCCTCTCCATAAGAATAAGAAGTAGTATGGTCTGATAATAAAGCCAAAGCATAGTCGCCTTCCTGTTCAGCCAAGTCAACCCAATGAAGTATAATATTATGTTTGATTTGATCCCAAGAACCAAAGAAAGTATCAGTCAGTTTGCTTTCGCATACGTCAAACGGTGCATTTTTGTAAACGCGGGGAGCATGTAAATCAGTCGGGAATAATACACTTAGTTTAAACCGATCGTCACAATAAGCTCGACGATTATCACGCCAACGTTCCTCTTTATATTCACCAATACCTACATTCTTTTTCCAGTCAACCGTCAAATCAAAATCGATTCGTCTCGTACCTTTAGTGAGAGTGATTACCTGTGTAAACGGATGGGAAGCAATCTCACCCTCTATCTTAATTTTTTGCTCATATACATTATCCCTTACTACTGTCAGCTTGGCCGGAGTCTCTATAGAAGAACGAAATTTGCCTTCTTCATAAAAAAAGCCTCGTAGCTCCCCTAAAGCATATTTCTCCGTTTTACCTGCAAAATCCTTATTCCCTTCTTTTTTAGCTATCAGGCTTTTTATGGTTCCTCCCTTTGATAAGTCAAAAACAATTTTATACATATCATTTTCAACCACGTATTCCTGTTTATTCACCTTATTACCTTCCAAAACGAATCTACTCTCCGAAGCCTCTTTCTTACCGGCTTCTTTCATTTTTATACAATACGTGGAATAACCAAAGGGAGGAATCTCTGCCTCAAAAAATAATCTTATCTCTTTACCTTCATTTTCTACCAAACAACCTATATCTTTACCTTTCCAGTCATAAACACTTAAATCCGCATTTTCAGATTCCGTAGGCAGAAGAACATTTACGACTTCCTTTCTTCTCATTCCTAATGTATTCAAAAACACGTATATATTGCTGTTGAGCATTATTTTGCGGAATAAACTTTTCATTAAAGCTCCGCATAGATGCCTCAATAATTCCATCTGCAATATGATTGGTACTATCTGTCCATCGCTTAATCTGATCAGCCCATGTTCCTTTCCTATTCAGTCCATTATAAGGCACAATCCACGAATCATGATGTTGTGCCAACATCAGTGTACGCCAAGCCTCATCCATATCTGCCTGTCGACAAATATATTTATTTTCCAGATAAGCCATTACAGACATTTTCTCTGCCATGACAATTCTATTTTCTGAAACGCGTACTTCTTGCGCTATTTTTTGCAAAACCTGACTTCCCCACATAAGATTCACATGTATATCTTCCTGTGAAAAAGACCAATTATCATCCGTTTTTCCGATGGAGACATTTTCAATATAATCTCTCCATGTCATATATATAGAGTTATTTTTTGTGTTCTTTCCACTTCCCAGCCATGGGCCGTTTTTCCATCCCGCATCCTGAAAACACATACCAACAGGATGCTTGATACCTGCGTTACGGCAATCTTTTAAATAAGCATCCGAATTTCCCCAAGCAGTTGTCTGCCAAGTTGATCCCGGCTCTAGTTTTTCACAAGCATATCTGGGAACAGTCAATATTGCAGTCCCGTCCGGTCCCACCCAATTAACCAACTCTCCGCCATAAGCAGCAGTATACCCTCCCCAACAGGTGTTGGGACATTTTAATACAGCATATTTAAAGCCGAATTGTTTAAGGATTTGTGGCAAGCAACTTGTGAAGCAAGGTTCTTCTACCGAATAGGTTACAAAATCTACCTCCGGAAAATGTTTGTTTATTTTAGCAATACCATATTGAAACTGTCTTATTATACTCTCTCCCGAGATATTATAGCAATAAGGCTGTGCATAAGTAGGATTCGTAAACTCTACCTGATTACTAGTAGCCATCTCTTTAAAACGCAAATAAGCCTCCGGAGTCTGTACTCTGACTGTATCCCATGTTTCAGGCTCTATCTCCATACAAATCCGCCAGTCCGGATGCATAGCCAGCTGATCCACAATAAATTGAGTTTTCCACTTTACCGGATAATGTCCATATATCCCGCCATGATACCCATCAACAAAATAAGCTTGTTGAGAATAAACATTTGCATAAAAGAAAACAGTCAGTAATATGATATAAATTTTACTCATAGTATCCTAAAGCTATTTATCTTTGTGTTGCTCCATTCTACGCATAAATTCATATAATTTATGTTGGACAACTTCTTTATTATTTTCATATTCCGGAGATATCCAATCAACGAGTGCCAGCAAATTCTGATTTTCTATAAATTCTTCCTTCAGCCTTTCGTTGTTTTCCACTTCTATGAGAAACTCTGTTTTTTCATCAGAAGTAAATTCATCCGCAAAATATTTATTCAGACAATTTCTCCATATACACAGTCCTTTTTTTCATCAAAGAACGATTATCTCAATAAATACCCCTAAAAAATACGATAAATTCTTAAAAAGTTATGCAGCCAATGTCACATTGAGTTTTGCTCTCAACTTTTTTAGTGCTATTCCCATCTGACATTCCACTGTATTTACCGAAATGCCCAAACGTTCGGATATTTCCCTATACTTCAATCCTTCCATGCGACTTAACAAAAATATGTCACGGCATCTTTTAGGCAAACTATTGATAGCATCCCGTATCAGTTTCTCCATCTGATTTCTTTCTGATATATCATATACATCAAAACGATCCAAAGATTGCAATTTCAGATTCAACTCAATCTCAAAAGAAGCCTTCACATTCTCGACATACTTTTGCTCGAATACTTTATGCTTTAAATAATCCAAACATTTGTTTCTTACAAGCCTGAAAAGATAAGCATTCATATTCTCAATATGATTCATTGACTCTCTCTTTTCCCATAAGTCTGTAAACACATCTTGTGTTATGTTCTCCGCATCCTCTTCCGACATCACAAATTCTTTTGCAAACCGAACTAGTTTGGGATAATAAATAAGATACAATTCTGAAAAACTCATAGTTGTGTGTTTCTTTAGATTAGTATTCAGTTATCAAAAATCTTGTGATGCAAATATAGAGATGAAAAAAGCCTACTTCTTAATGGAAGTAGGCGGGAAAGTAAACGTTTTACAGATCAATTATTATATATACATTTAATAATCAACAGTTTATAACAAGACCATTTTTTAGTTTTGGTAAACCGGATAGAATCATTTTTGAGACAAAGAACCAAGCATTTTTACCTCCTCCTCAAAGATATTACTATCAAGAGTGGACATTCTCTTCACTTTACTCTTATAATTATAGATTGTCTGCACAGAATAATGCAAAAATACAGCAATCTGTCCAACATCGGTAATTCCTAACCGTATCAATGCAAATATGCGTAATTCTGTATTCAGTTG